>Ga0307507_10000638_pt1 | contig 75905 bp, 55 predicted proteins | sample 7_EM_MG_FD_207223 | JGI IMG/M metagenome (GOLD analysis project Ga0307507, IMG submission 207223) | Populus trichocarpa ectomycorrhiza microbial communities from riparian zone in the Pacific Northwest, United States - 7_EM | ecosystem: Host-associated > Plants > Roots > Unclassified | place... | reverse complement strand
AACCCGCAAGGACCGCTATCCACTACCCTTACTTAATAAGACTCTTGCCCAAATAAGTAGAGCTAGGGTCTTTATAAAGCTTAATATCCGCCAGGCCTTCTACTAAATTAGGATAGACCCTAGGTTTAAGGAGCTTACTATATTTTAAACCCATTACGGAACATATAAATGTAAAGTACTCCCTTTTAAACTAACTAATGGACCAGCTATATACCAGCGGTATATAAATAATATACTCTTTAACTACCTTAATAACTTCTATACAGCCTACCTAGATAATATTATAATTTACTCTAAGAATAAGCTAGAATACAAGAAGCACGTCTATAAAGTCCTATAATAGCTCTATAAGGCTAGTCTCTAGGCCGATATTAAAAAGTTAGAATTTAGTGTTAAGCGTATAAAGTACCTAGGTTTTATTATCAGTATAAATAGAATTAAGGCTAACCTAGAGAAAACGGCCGTAATTAACCAGTGGACACCCCTATGGACCGTAAAGGGGGTATAATTATTTTTAGGTTTCTGTAACTTCTACTAATGCTTTATTAAGAACTATAGCAAAATTGCCTAGCCTTTTAACCGCCTTACTAGGAAAGACCAGCTATTCTACTTTAACGCCATATATATGCAGGCCTTTAATAAGCTTAAAAAGCGGCTGGTATTAGCTCCCCTACTTGCCTACTTTAACCCAGAACGGCCCTTAATGCTAGAAACTGATGCCTTAGTGTCACAGAACGCCGCCGCAGGAGCCTCCATAGGAGACTCCCTAGCGAAACCCCGTGCCCTCGCGTACACTTCGCGTACAGCTTACGTCAGCTATGCGTAGTATATCACCTTCCTACGCCCTCGATCCTTACGATCGATTGCGCAACGTCTTGTAGACTCCTCAAATACATACGCTCTATAGCCATTGCCCCCGTCCCGTGACATTACGTTGCGCCTTTTTTTTTTACCACCGACACCTAGCCTATGACCAATTCTACGTCTCTATAATACTGCAGGCGCTGCCAAAAGCAGCGTGTCTACGAGCAACCTCCGCACCATAATAGTAAGACGATATTCCTTACTAGCCACTATATTAAGCCTAAAGAGCAACCTAATACCCTAACCTAACCTACAACGCCAATTAATCCCAGGAGAATTCAATTTATTAACCCTAGCCTTAACCCCTAAGGGCAAGCCTAGCGGCTTAGAAGAGTTACAACTATAAGTACCCCTAAGCACCTAGCACCACCTTGAAGACGATAAGAGTCAACTAGCCTAGCAGGATAGGTACACCCCTATTAGTATAGGTGGCCACAGCGACAACCTTAACGAGATAGACACCGGCGACGTCTTATCCTTTATTAATTACACAGCCACGGAAAAGCAACTAGAAGGGTAGCCACCTATTAAAATCGAAATACAAGACGCTAAGATATTTATATAAATGGTAGCACAAGAACCTAATAAATACTACCACCTTCTATAGAACTACTACCTAAAGCTTATACGAGCTAAACTACGTGCTACTTAAGATCACGATATTATCCAAGACTTATAAGCTAGTGAGGCACTTGCTAATAACATATACTAAGAGACCGAAGATAACCTCCATATATCTAAGCGCGACGTTTAACGATTAAAGAAAGCTGAGATTATACTTATTGCCTAGGTTACTAAAAAGGAGGGCATAATTAAATACCTACAGTCTTAGCTTAACGAGCATATCTATAACAATACTGAGCACCTCCCTACTACGCACTACACCACCTAAGTCCCTACGCCTCTGGCAACCTTACCCACCTAACGCTTGGCCGAAAGTCAGCGTCAAGCAGCTTTACCTAATAGGGACAACCCCTATAACAGCGACTAAACTTAAGCCACAATTGCGGGGTCTAATATATAATACCCTAATCCCCTAGTCTTCTAGGGAGACTGCAAGGAATACAGCCACTGAAAGATATAAATCCGCGAGAAACTAACCTAAAGCGCCTGCCTTTTTCCTAGGGAGGATACCAAGATTAGTTACATTATTGGGCGTATAAAGGGTACCCTATTTAACAGACTCTTCGCCTAATAGGAAACTAATGGCCCCTAAAAGTGGCAGTCCTACTATAAGGTCCTTAATAATCTTAACCTAATATATTACAACCACGACCTAGTGGCCACCAGTTAAGCCAAACTACGCGCCCTAAAGATAAGTCCTACTAAGTTATTTGACAAGTTCTATATCAAGTTCCAGAAATATACTAAAGTTCTCTCCTAAGATAACGCTGAAGACCAGGAAAACCTCCTTAAAAAGGTTACCTATTATCTTAGTCACGCTACCGCTAGTTACAATTATAATGACGTTTATAGTATAGTGGCAGCCCTACAGAAGATTAAATAACAGCTAAATTAGATCTCTACTGCTAACCCTTACCCAAAGGCTCCTATATAAAAGCCCTCCGGACCAACCATACCTATATACACTAGGTCACCAACGCCTACTACTAATACTATTACCGGAGCCAATATTAACCTCTCTATTCCAACCTTCCCACATAAACTCCTAGACGGAGAGCGTGAGCTACTTTAGAAGCTAGGGCGCTGCTATAGATGCTGTTAAGAAGGCTATTATTACAAAAACCCAAACTGCCTAATAGCTAGGTTTGGTAATCGCCGCCTAATACCTAACTTTATACTTTGAACACCAAATACCTCGCTATACACCGTTACCGTACAAGATAAAGAAGCAGCAGCAGCAGAAGTAGCGGGAAATACTTAGTTTTAGCCCTAAGTTGCGAGCTGGGACACCCTAATAATAGAGAGATCTACATATTAGCCTACTCAATAGATAACTTAGTAAAAATAGACAGATAGAAACAGATAGTTTTACCTATAATAGGAACAACTGCTAAAAAATAATATAAAAACCGTTCTATAATTGACTACAGAGCTACTAATAAATTTATAGATACCTAATTTATGCGTAAATATAACCTACTAACCTTACCCCTTATTAAAGCCCGCGCCCTATAACTCGCTGACGGTAATTATACTACATAAAAGATTACTTATATAGCACAACTCTACCTAGATATAAATGGACACCAAGAAGAGCTCTGGGCCTACGTTACACCACTTGCCAATTACCCTATTATCTTTAGAATAAACTAGCTTGAGTAGCATAACCCCATTATTAACTAGAAGAAAAGAGAAGTGACCTTTAACTCTAACTACTATAGAGAGACCTGCCTAGGGCATAGCCTAGCCACCTTTACCTACTCCTTAGGATATCAACCTAAAGAACCTCTAATTACACCACCCACAACCAACTGTTACTATATTAGTGCCGCAGCCTTCTATCACATAGCACGAAGGAAGAGCTGGGTTGTTACAGCAGCCTCCTACTTACAGCTATACAAACTTGATAAAGAACAGGATTACGTCCTCTATAGTAATAGGATAGATCTGGTAGACCTCCTAAAGGACAACACGCCTATAGAACTTAATAAACTCTTAACCTCGGACTTTAAGAAGTTCATAAAGCTTAAAAAGGGACTTACTAACGAGGAACTCCGCAAGCTCCTCCCTAAGAGGTACCACAACTTTATCAACATATACTTATAAAAGGGCGTAGATATACTCCCCCTATATTGACCTAATAACCATGCCATTAACATTAAATAAGGAAAAATGCTACCTTATAAGAGACCCTACCTAATATTAAAAGACGAACTTCTAGTTATAAAAAAGTATATCGACGAGCACCTTAACAAAGGGTTCATTTATCCCAGTATATTACCAGCAGCCACCCCTATCCTTCTTGCTAAAAAGCCTGGAGGAGGTATCCAATTCTGCGTTAACTATAGAGGACTTAACACTATTACAATTAAGAACTAATACCCAGTACCGCTTATATATAAGACCCTCAAGCGGCTTAGTTAAGCCAAAATCTATACTAAGCTTAATATCATCGCCGCCTTCAACTATCTCCGAATACAGGAAGGCGACGAATAGAAAACCGCATTTATATCACGCTTCGGCCAATTCGAATATACCGTTATGCCCTTTAGCGTATATAACGGCCCAGGCACCTTCTAAAGCTACATTAATAACGCCTTATAGGACTACCTTAACGACTTCTACTCGGCGTACCTAGACAATATACTTATTTATAGTAACAACCCTTCTAAGCATACTAAGCACGTTCAAAAGGTCCTATAGCGCCTTAGAGAAGCAGGACTCTATATTAATTTAAAAAAGTGCGAATTCTTAGTCATAGAAGTAAAATACCTTAGACTAATTGTTACTACTAAGGGTGTCCGTATAGACCCTAAGAAGGTACGTATAATTACCAAATAGCAAGCCCCTAACTATATTAAGGATGTATAAGCCTTCCTCGGTTTCGCTAACTTCTATTAGAAATTTATATATAACTTCTTAGGCGTAGTAGCACCACTTACAGCAATAATGCGAACGAAGGGCCTTTCTGTAAAATGAAGAAAAACGCACCTACGCTTTACCTAGACGCCTAACTACAAGAAGGCGTTCTAAGACCTTAAAAATGCCTTTACTAAAGCACCTATCCTAGCTTACTTTACACTAGGACAACAACTCTATCTTAAAACCGACTCCTTAGACCACGTCAACGCAGGCGTCCTCTCCTAGATAGGTAATAATGGTTTCCTCTACCTAGTCGTATTCTACTCGTCTAAGCTTATACCATAAGAGTATAACTATAAGATCTATGATAAAGAACTCCTTATAATTATATAAGCGTTTAAAGAATTCTAACCGGAACTCTCCTTAGTAGAACCTAACCAGCCAACTAAAGTCCTTACGGATTATCGCAACCTTAAATACTTTATAACCATAAAGCAGCTAAACCGACGCCAAGTATATTGGAACGAGTTCCTCTCCAGTTTTAACTTTAAAATTGCATATAGGCCAGGAGTATAAGGCACAAAACCTAATAGCCTAATACGCCACTCGCAAGATCTTTCTTAGTTAAAGGACGACCCCTATAATTAGTTCTAATAGCAGATAATCCTAAAAGCAAGAAACCTAGCCCCTGGCATACTACCTATAACAGAACCATCCGCACCTTAGCTTTACACTACGGACTTAAAGCCGCCCCCTAAAATCAACAAGCTTATTACTGCTGTATATAACATCTCTATTAACCCGTTATTATACCAACTTATTACCGCGAAAACTGCTAGCGCCTACAAGCCACCTACTAGCCTCCGAAACTTAGGCCAAATCAATATAGTAGCCTTAGAAGTAAAGGAGAACAGACTCTACTATAGAGGCCATCTATTTGTCCCTAATTTAGAAGACCTATAACAGCAACTAATCCAGATGGCCTACAACCTCCAGTTAAGCGGTTACCCAGGCAGAGGAGGAACTTATAAACTCCTTAGCCAATACTACTTCTGGCCTAAGATAATAGACTTAGTTAAACGCTTTACAAGCGCCTACTACGGCTATAAGCGCGCCAAGGCCTTTCGCATTAAGTACCAAGGACTACTACACCCGCTACCAATCCCTATACGGCGGTGGGCAGATATAGCTATAGACTTTATTACTAACCTACCACCCTATAAACGGCACAGTCGTACCTATAAGAACATCCTAATAATAATATACTAACTTATAAAGGAACGTCACTACGTCCTAACTAAAGGCATAGCCGTTAATAACGTCGCAGACGCTTTTTTTCGCAAAGTCTATTAACTACATAGGATACCTAACTCCATTACATCCAACTAGGGCACGCAATTTAACTCTAACCTATAGAGACGGATCTGTTAACGTCTTAATATCTCTATTAAGATGTCTACATCCTTCTACTATAAGACTGCGGGACAGCCAGAAAACGCCAACGCCAGTATAAAGGCATATTTACAACAGGTTATTGCCTACGGCTAGGACAACTAGGTAGATTACCTCCCACTAGGTAAGTTTGCAGCTAATAACTATATCTTAGCCACTATAGGACTTACTCCATTTTTTATAAACAAGGGTTATCACCCCTAATCCGGCATAGAGCCACCAGAACCTATTAATAAGAAACTGCTATATAGAAAACGCCTTAAGATACTACTTGCCGACCAGCATGCAGACCGCATAAAAAATCTACTCAACTACTATAGGGGAGAAATAGCCTAGGCTTAAGCAAAGCAGGCCTACTTCGCCAACCGTTATAGAACGCCACCACCGGAGATACGTGTTGGCGACTGGGTATAGCTAGATGCACGTAATATCTCTACACAGAGGCCTATAAAGTCACTCAATTATAAGAACCTCGGCCCCTATTAGATTAAACAAGTCATTAATAGGGGAGCTATATATAAACTAGAGCTCCCGCCGGCCCTAGCCACCCGCGGGATATGGCCTATATTTCACCTATAGCTACTACACCTTTACTAGCCTAACCCTTTACTGGGACAGACACAGCCTAAACCCCTACTAGTACTAATCCGAGATAAGAACGAAGACAAGAACTATAAGGAGTGGACCATTAAACAAATCATTAACTCTAAATACTTTGGCAAAGGCAGAGGACGGCGGCTCTACTACAGAGCTATCTACACAGGATTCGACATAGATCAGCCAGAATAGCAACTATAGGAAGACTTTAAAAATGCAAAGGACCTAATCAGCAACTTTTACTACGCGAATCCACAGAAACCGGGCCTAAGCAGAGATTTTATACCTAATCCTCTATGGGAGCCCTTATAGAGTTCAATCATTATACACTGCCATATAAGGGCAAATTGCTATTAGATTGCCGCAGATTACCATTATATAACCAAAAAATCGTTAAGATGTCCAGGAACTTTAACCACCAGTTAAAGTTATCTAATTGGTTAAATTCTTAGGTGCCAAGCCTTATTACGCAATATCGCTACGGACTGCAAAGATATTAGTTTAGCTTACCGCCTTCTACTAAGCTAATAGCGATTTTCTATCCCAGGGATGGAAAATCCTAATTAGTCCATTTAACAATTAGAGCTGGCAGAACTCTACACTACTAACCCCTTTAGCATTATTTCTTTTCCTTCTCTATGCCTTAAGCGTTCCTTCTATATATATATAGTAACCACAGCGTCGCCAGAGCTCCGCCTCTATAAGAGGGGGGGTAGTATCACGGAACGCCGCTATAGGAGCCTCTATAGGAGACTCCCTAGCGGAACCCCGTGCCCTTGCGTACGCTTCGCGTACAGCTTACGTCAGCCACACATAGTATATCACCTTCCTACGCCCTCGATCCTTACAATCGATCGCGCAACGTCTTATAGACTCCTTAAATACATACACTTTGTAGCCATTGCCCCCATCCCGTAACACTTAGATAGTGTAATAGCTGGTGTTTTTTCCTAGAAGTAACTGGATAGAGAATAGCACCCTATTATATACTATTTAAAGACTATAATAGATGCTAAGCTAAACTACTATATCCATAACAAAGAAATTCTGGCTATTATCTCTAGCTTTTAGCACTAGTGTGTATAGCTAGAGGGGACCCCTAAGCCTATTAAGGTAGTTTTGGATTATAAGGCCTTAGAATACTTTATAATAACTAAAGCCCTTACGGCCCGCCAGGTACGCTAGGCGGATATCCTATCTTAGTTTAACTTCTTAATTATATATAGACCAGGCGTTATAAACCGTGCGGATACTCTTACAAGGCGTAAACAGGACCTAGGTAACTAGGTAGCTATAAAGATCTTATTACAGACCTAGGCACTACTATAACTAGAGCACCTTAACCCCCAGATATAAGTAGAACTAAATACGGACCCTTTAGACGCTAAGATATGCCCTATTAACTCCACAGAACTTAACCTTATTAATAAACTACTATAGGCAAACTATACGGCCCCTTCTCTACAGGAGTGCCGCAAAAAGGTAAAGAATGCTACTAGCCTATAGTCCCTTAAAAACGGACTGCTTAAGCACCAGGAACGGCTAGTAGTGGCAAAGGAATAAAATTTATAGACTTAGCTTATTACTAAAGCATATACTTAGGTCTCTACGGCCTACCCTAGAAAAAATAAAACCTATAGAATTATTAGCAACCGCTACTACTAGCCCAGAATGGTTATAGATATTAACCGCTATGTATAGAACTACAACAACTGCCGTAGGTCTATAATTCCACAAGACAAGACCCTAGGGCTATTAAAGCCACTCCCAATACCAGAACGCCCCTAGCAGTATATCTCTATAGACTTCTATAAGTTACCTATAGACCGCGACGGATATAATATGGTTATAATCCTAGTTAACCGCTTTAGTAAGCGCCTGTTCTTAATCCCCTGTTATATTACGGCGCTAGTAGAAAACGGTGGATCTTAGCAGACGTGGATTATAGTAGACGCAAGTCACGTAACTCAAGGACCGCATAAAATATTAAGCGGCGCTGCTATTCTTCTCCTTCCTTTCTCTAGCTTTGGATTCTCGTTTATAGACAATCCAATTATATAGGCTTGCGCGTCCTTCTTCCCATACTTATGCCTTAATTAACTAAGTTGCTAATATTATCTAAAGCTCGTTACTACTCTTCTTTCCTAAGAAGGAACTTAAAAATATCTACAAACTACAAACAGGATAAGGACACAGAAAAGGACCTAAAGGACACTAATAAAACAGAACAGGACCCTAAGGACAGGATAGAACCAAAAGAACACAAATAAAACGCAAAACCTAAGAATAGGACACGCACAGACTAGAACCCCTAGAAAATAAACAAACACCAGAAATTACCTAATACCCCTACCACCATGCCAAGAAATATAGTAGCTAGCAAAGCCGCTGTAGGACCCGTAAATACCTCCAATAGTGAAACAGTCGCCGTCTTAACCCCCTAGGAAGAACTTACAGCAGCTAATACCAAAATCAAACGGCTTTAAGAGCTGCTTAAAACCAAAGACACCCCTACACCTAGCAAGAAGTTATTAGACACCTATAGACTTACTACAGTCCTTAAGGCCCTAGCCTAACATACAGCATCAGCATCATCACGGTCCGCGAAGGTCGCGGACCCCCTATTGCTTACGGACGGAACTAACCCTATATTTAACAATTGGAAGCTTTAACTGCAAGACAAGCTTAAAGTTAATACAAACCACTTCCCTACTACTTAAGCTAAAATGGCCTACGTCTTTGGCCGTACTAATGGGGACGCACAGACGCATCTATATCCGCAATATGCCTAGGACTTAGCAGACCCCTTCCTCTCTAGAGAAGAGATAATTAACCACCTGTCTTCTATTTATAAGGACCCCTTTAAGATATAAAACGCCCGCCTTAATTATAAAGCCCTTAATATAAAAACGATAGAGACCTTTTCGGCCTTCTAGACCCACTTTTTATACCTAGCTGGCCAAGCCTAAATTCCCTATAAAGACCTAATACCAGACCTCTTTAACAAGCTCACCCTAGACCTACAGCGCACCGTACTACCAGTTTTTACTACTATATAGACGCTAAAGGTACTTATAGACTACTGCCTAGCTATTAATTAAGGCCTCTATTAAATTAAGGCACAAGCTAAGCGGTATAAAGCTAGAAACTCTTCAAACCAGACTATAAGCGCTATAAGAACAGCCCATAGTACCCTAGCACAATCGGCAACTCCTATAGCACTAGCCATACAGCCCGCCGTTAACTTAGCAGCTAGCCGCGCAGCTAGCCCTACCGCGGGTCCAGCGCATACTCGGCCTACGTACAGCAACCCCCGCAGATAGGCCCTTAGCAATTAGGGGGCTTGCTTCTTATACAGCTAGAAGGACCACTTCGCCAAAGACTACCCAACAAAGGCAAAAACAGACAAGGTTCTATTAATACAGGAGAATAGCACAGAATCGGAAAAAGAGGAACCCTAAAGAAAAACTCCTCTCTAGGGTTAAAAGGGATTAACATATTATATATTAATCTGGGTTAGCTAGTTGGTAGAAAAAGCTACACTATCCCTTATACTTTATTTCACAATAGATATCAAGTTTTAACCTCTGCTTTAGCTAACTCTAGAGCGAATGCCTTTGCCTTAATAGACACTTAGTGCGCCATAAAGCTAGCCAAATTTTTAAATACGCCCCTTAAGGAACTGCCTAAACCAGTTCCTATTTGCGGGTATAACAGAAGAATAGGGCCACCTATTATAACTATCTTATGGATCTACCTCCGTGTTAACGGACAAAGGTAGTATAACATCCCCTTTCTTATTACGGACCTGGGAAGCCATAATATAATCTTAAGAAGAAAATGGCTAGCCTATTTAGGCTTACAGCTTAATATACAGAATAGACAGCTCCTCTAGCCCAAATCCCTACCCCTAACCCCTTCCTTTATAAAAGAAATTAGTATTACAATGGAGAACCTTATACAGCCCTAGATTAATACCATCTACCAAGCCAATACTATGCGTAGAGACCAGGCCTTTAAGAAGGACGTACAGCTTAATCTGTAATGGATTTATATACTACACCGCCCCCAAACTACCTATATTACGCCACCCGCACTAGAGACCTAGGAAATTAGTAATAACCTAGCTAAGTCCCCTATAGAGAACTTAGGCCCTACGCAGCTACGAAGGAAGGCTAGAAATACTAGACACCATACTAAACTAATAGACTAGAAGGACAACTTACGGAAAATGGAATATAAGCTAAGGAAGACTATAAACCCTATACCACAAAATACGGCCTAATAAAAGTCTGTAAAGAAACCTATAGACCTTCCCCTAGTTAATATCTGCTATATTGGCGCCGTAGGATTCTATTAGAACTTAGTCCAACCTAATACCGTTACCTTTACCACTAGCTTATATAAAATTAATCGAATAATTAAGGAAAAGGAAAGCGAGCTTAGCGGATAGGAAAGCAAGCTTATAGATAAGGAGCTGGTAGAACAGAAACTACCCCATTAACACCGGAAATTCAAGGACGTATTCTCAAAGGTAGTATTTAATATGCTTCCGCCTTACTAACCGTACGACCACAAGATCGAGATCGAGCCAGATAAGGAAAACACCCTTAGCTATAGCCCCCTTTGTTAGCAATCTACTGCCGAATTACAGGCTATAAAGCAATATCTTATTAAGAACCTGGATAAGGGCTTTATTAAGCCTAGTAGTTAAGTCCCTTTCGCCTCACCAATTCTCTTTATTAAAAAGCCAAACGGAGGACTTCGTTTTTGTATTAACTACCATAAGCTAAATAATATAACCCGCAAGGACCGCTATCCACTACCCCTACTTAATAAGACACTGGCCTAAATAAGTAGAGCTAAAGTTTTTATAAAGCTTAATATCCGCCAGGCCTTTTACCAAATTAGAATAGACCCCAGATCTATAGATCTTACTACATTTTAGACCCATTATGGAACGTATAAATATAAGGTACTTCCTTTTGGACTAACTAACGGACCAGCTACGTACCAGCGGTATATAAACAATATACTCTTTAACTACCTTAATGACTTCTATACGGCCTACCTAGATAATATTATAATTTACTCTAAGAACAAGCTGGAACACAAGGAGCACGTCTATAAAGTTCTATAACGGCTCCGCGAGGCTGGTCTCTAGGCCGATATTAAAAAGTTAGAATTTAGTGTTAAACATATAAAGTACCTAGGGTTTATTATCAGTATAGACGGAATTAAGGCTAACCTAGAGAAAACGGCCGTAATTAACCAGTGGACACCCCCACGGACCATAAAGGGGGTACAATTATTTTTAGGTTTCTATAACTTCTACTAACGTTTTATTAAGAACTACAGTAGGATTACCCAGCCTCTTAACCGCCTTACTAGGAAAGACCAGCCCTTCCACTTTAATGCTATATATATGCAGGCCTTTAATGAGCTTAAAAAACGGCTGGTATTAGCTCCTCTACTCGCCTACTTTAACCCAGAATGGCCCTCAATGCTAGAAACGGATGCCTCAGACAGCGTAATAGCCGGTGTTTTTTCCCAGAAGCAACCGGACGGAGAATAGCACCCCGTTATATACTATTTAAAGACTATAATAGATGCCAAGCTAAACTACCACATCCATGACAAAGAAATGCTAGCCATTATCTCTAGCTTTTAGCACTGGCGTATATAGCTAGAGGGGACCCCTAAGCCTATTAAGGTAGTTTTAGATCACAAGGCCCTAGAATACTTTATAATAACTAAGGCTCTTACGGCCCAATAGGCACGCTAGGCGGATATCCTATCTCTATAACAGGCTCGTATAAATGCTTCTGAACCGAAGCTTGTAAATTGCTACTATACAAGAATACTAAGCTAAGGAGAAGAAGAAGAAGAGTCGTTTAGGGGCAGTAGGTAGGCATGTCGCGAGGGCCGCTAAGGCGCTAGTGGTAAGCGGGTCAATAGCGATTTTGTATGCCGGGTATGGAAAATCCTAATTGGTTGAATATGGCCAGTGACGCGCTTTAGCACCGTCATATTACCCCCCCCTCCTAAAAAAGCCTGCCCTTAGGCTTTGTCCGAGTTCTTTATTATTGTTTAAATTATTATAGTTATCTAACCCCTCTTCCTAGCATTTAACCTAGCTATCTAACTTGCGTGGTGGTCCAGGGAGGTCTGGGTAGGCTAGGTGGAAATCTCGTAGCTTATAGGGAGTGTACTTAAAATTGGATGTGGGGTACTATTTTAGATCTTTATCATAACCTACCCAGCTCGCACGGTATTTTAAGGTACTATGGTCCTTCTTCACTGCTAAGATCTCTTTAACTTTCCATTCTTCGTCCTCTGCAATCTGAATTAGTAGTGGGGGGTTGTTGTACTATCTAGGTAATGGGTCGTCCACGGCCTTCCGCAGTTAGTCTGGAGAGAAGATAGGGTGGATCTTTATTAACTCTAGTAGCTTAACCTTAAAAGAGTGCCCTACCTTCTTAGGGATTTTATAGGGGCCAGCTATTTGGTGGTTTAGCTTATAGCTCGGCCTTTAGGTTTTCTAGTTTTTTGTTAATACCCATACCTTATCTCCTACGTGGAAGTCTACCTTGCGGCAATGTTGGTTTACGTTGGACTCTTTCTTCTCTTATACCCTTTTTATAATTGCTTGGGCAGTCTCCTAGGCCCTATATATTCTCTTGGCGAATATCTGGGCCTCTTTATAGCTAAGGCGTTTACGGGCCGTTATATGTCCTATAGGTCTATCCCAATTAAAGGATGTTCATGGCCTGTATCTATAGAGTAACTCAAATAGCGACATTCCTATACTATTATAAGGGAGCGTAAGCTGTGCGTAGTCTATTATAGGTAGTAGTTCCGACCAGTTATCCTAGTAGTAGTTAATAAAGGGGCGAAGTCGCTAGTTGAGGTACTGGTTTATAATCTCGGTTTGGCCGTTGGTCTAAGGGTGGAATGCGGTAGAGAGCTTAATCTTAATCCTAAGGATACGGTAGAATTCGTTCTAGAAGTCTGATATAAACTAAGGTCCATGGTTAGAGATAATTAACTTAGGAGCGCTATAGATCTAGTAGATGTTGTCCATATATATATAGGCCATGTCCTTTATGGTTATAGTCTTAAAGCAAGGGAGGGAAACGGCTTGCTTACTTAGTTAGTTAACTACTATAAAGGCTATATCGTAGCCGTGTTTGTCCTTTAGGAATGATTTAAAGTCCATTATAATATGTTGCCAAGGGCGTTTGGGGACTGACAGTGGTTATAGCTATTTAGGAGTTTGGTCCCTAGGGGTATTTACGTGTTTGCAAGCATAACAATTTCTAATAAATTATTCTATATCGGACAGGAGTCCTCACTAATAGTAATAAGGTAATAGTAGTTAGTAGGTCTTATCTTAACTAGGGTGCGCTATAGAGACTTAACAGTAGGCTTTATAGATTAGCTCTATTTGTAGGTTGTTAATGTCTGGAACTATAAGCTATTCTTAGTATAGGAGCAGTCCGTCTTCTATTTCTAAACTAGGGTTACCCCCTATAGCTTAATCGCGGAGGGCTTTTAGGGATTTGGCTGTGCGGTTCGCAGTTAAGATGCGATTAATTAGTCCTATTAGTTTATCTAGGGTCTTTCCTTCTATAGGTGCTACCTTATTCTGTTTAGAGCTTAGTTCCTTAAGGATACGCGGGTTAAGTTGTTTAGTATAAAGGAGGGCGCGTGTTCGGTGCTAAGCCTTTAGCTTGTCTTGTGGCCCCACGTCCTATTCTCTCTGGGTTAGGGCGTTAGCCTTAGCATTTTGCCTACCAGGGCGGTATATAATTGTAAAGAAGAATTGGGAGAGTATTTCGGCCCACCAGGCCTATTAACTGGTAAGTTATTTTGTTGTTATAAAATACTTAAGGGCTTTATAATTGGTATAAATCTTAATTTGAGAGTCTGTACTTCCAAGCTCTACGCGCCACTGGGATAATAATTGTATAATAGCCAATATTTCCTTATTATGCACTTCGTAGTTGCACTTAGCTAGGGCTATTATTTTTAAGAAGAATGTAATAGGGTACCATTTGCTGTCTAGGTATAGCTATAAAAGAACTCCCGCTACTACCCTATTAGAGGCGTCCGTTTCCAGTATTAATTTAAGGTCTGGGTTATAGTAACAAAGAATTATAGAGGAGATAAGTCGGTTCTTTAACTCCTTAAAGGCTTTTATATAGTTATTATTGAAGATAAAAGACGTATCGTTCTTAGTTAGTTATATAAGAGGCTTAGCTATAACTCTATAGTTACGGATAAACTAATGGTAGAAATTATAAAAGCTAAGGAAGGACTGGATTCCTTTTATAGTATAAGGGGGTTTCTAGTTGCGGATTGCCTTAACCTTTTCTAGGTTAACTTTAATTCCTTCTATACTAACAATAAACCTAAGGTACTTTGTGCGTTTTACTCTAAATTTACATTTTTTAATATTAACTTGTAGGCCTATATTCTGTAGTCTCTCTAGGACCTTCTTAATGTAAACTTAGTGCTTAAGTTCGTTATCTAAGTATATAAGAATGTTGTCTAGGTATACTATATAGAATTCGTTAAGGTAGTTAAAAAGAATATTATTTATATACCATTAATAAGTGGCTGGCCCATTTGTCAGTCTAAAAGGAAGGACTTTATATTTATAAAACCTATAACAGGTATAAAACGTTATTAGGTCTTTTAATGCAGGGTCTATCCTAATTTAGTAAAAAGCTTGGCGGATATTAAGCTTAGTAAAGATTTTAGCCCAGCTTAGACATATAAGGGTTTTATTAATTAAAGGAAGAGGGTACTAATTCTTTTAAGTAATAGCGTTTAGCTTCTAATAGTTAATATAGAAATAAAGGCTTTTATTAGGTTTCTTTATAAATAAAATAGGGGAAGTAAAGGGAGCCTAGCTTGGCTTAATAAACCCTTTATAGAGGTTATTAATTAGGTACTGCTTTATTGCCTTTAGTTCCTCCATAGTTTGCTAGTAAAGGGGGCTGTAGCCTAGGAAGTTATTGGTCTCCAACTAAATCTTATAATTATAGGTTTGGTGGGGGGGTAGTATATCTAAAGCTACTTTTAAGAACGCGTCTCTATGGTTTAAGAGGTAATTAGGGAGGAGGCGCTTAACTAGTTCCTTATTAGTTTCCTCTACTAGCACTTCTTCCCTCTTAGCAATGATCCAGTTAATTTCGTATAAACTAGTAGTAAAGACTTTGTTGTCCTTTTAATATATATTAAAGTGGAAACCTATAGCACTAATTACCGTAATATCTACTATAGGGGTATTATATAATAGTAGGGTTATCTGTGGCCTTAGGGGCTTCTAGGGTATTAGTATTGTCCTTACTCCTTTTAGCTCTTATTGCATCTTCTAAAGGTTGTTCTTTATATCCTATTGGTACGTCCTCTTCCCCATTAGCCAGATCTTCGCAATTTGGAAGTTATCTATATTAGTATCCATTCCACTTCCGTAAGTAGAGTCCTCCTTGACTGTAGTCCTTTAGGGGAGTATTTTTATTGGTATGGAGTTCCTGCCGGCCTTGTGGCGGGCATTTTCTTAGGTAAAGGCTAGGTCGCGGTTCCTAACATCTTGCTAGTAGGTAGGATCAGCCTTCGCGGCTAACGTCTTGCGGTTAGTACGGATTTCCCTAATAAAGGAGGGTAACTTTGGTCTATTCTCCAGCTAAACAAACTGTCTTTGTTAAATGTTCAGCTAAATATTAAAGTAGGACATCTATTTTTGGCTAAGAATTATGTTGTATAACCCTAGGTCTAGGATGCAGAAGGGGATGCCAAACTAGCATTATCTATTAATAGTAATATATAGCTTTAAAAAGTGGGTAACTAGCATACCGGCTTGACCGTTATAGCCTTTTACTTAAACAGGCTTCTCTAGTCAGGTAGCATTTATATTTAAGAACTTAGTAACATTATTTACATAAGCAGTGTTTATAAAGGTAAAGCCATTTACTTTAGTATTAATAAGGGCAGTTATATTAACTCTATATCCATTTTAAAATACTATATATAGAACTGTAAAGTGTTTTCCACCTATTAGCTAACTTAGATCAATCTCTTTAAGATTAATAGGATACCCTAGGGGGGAGTCTTTCCCTAGGGTTCTTCTTTTCCTAACTCGTTAGACGTTTCTTTTTCCTCTATCTCCTTAATATTACCCATATCCTTTAGCTCTGGGTAGGATGTAGTAAAGTAACTATCCTTTCCGCAATTAAAGCACGTGACCGTGGCAGGGTTAATTAGGGTATTGCAACAAGCATTAGTTAAAGGTATAGTATATAGCGGGTTGGGCGAGGTTCGTGGGTAGGCAGTTGTGACCGCTTTTAGTATAAGGGCGGTCGTGGTTTGTCTTCCAACGCTAGCTCCTGTTGGTGTAGCGGATAGGTTACGGTCGCTATAGGGCCGCTTTAGTTAATCAGAATGAGTATTGATTTATTTTAGTTCTAAATCCAGCAATAAACATTAGGCTGCAAGTCTTTGGTAGGTTAGTAGGTCGTCTAAGGCTACTATAATCTTCTCTTATAGTTGGACCGTTAGCTTGTTATATAGGTCTAAATAATAGTTCTTAGGGGGAACCTAGCCTTTGCCTACTAGGTGTAAGAATTAAGTCTAGAACTTAGTAAAGAATTAGTTTAATTTTATTATTAGGCAATTATAGTTGTAATAGGCATCCCATACTTTATTTAGATTAATATAGATAGTAGCTAGATGCTATATCATCTCGTTAATAGATATAAACCAAATAGGTAACTCATCCTCAAACTTGGCCTAAAGGTGTCGCTGGGCGTCCCTAATGGTTTGACCAAAGAGGTAGAGCATTTTAGCTTCTTTAGAGGGGAAATGGTTGTGGTTAATATAAAGCTTTCCTTATACCTAAATTCTCTAGTTTTTAAAGGTCGGGTCTATACCGTCTAATAATGGTGGGGGGTTAGGGAGCTTGACGGACTTTAATTACTTTATTATTATGTCCGTACTCTCTAGTATATTATATTTGGTTAAGCGAATGGGTTAACTAAGGCTTTATAAAGGGGAGGCTAGGCTATTTTATAAGGCAGTAAGGCTTTCTAGGATCTCCTTTAGAGTTTCTTGTATACTTTAGGCTTAAAGACAATCAACCTTCTAATTAGCAGTAAGGGTATGAATCTACTTGTGTACACCTATAATGTTGTTATTGTCTTCAATTTCTAATCCTAACTGGATCTCGTGTTCCTCTTAGGTAGAGACAGGTCTTTTAGATAAGCTCGCTTTAGGTACCATTATTGGCTTTCTAAAGTTCGTCAAAATTGTATAATTTAGTTTCAATTCCGGGGTTCTTTTAGGGGTACAGGTTAAGTACAGTCTGGCCTATAAAGTGGGATATTATTAGGGCCTTCTTAGGCGTGGTAGTGTGAGTTTTTTAATGTCTGAGTATAACGCGTTAACGCGTTGTTGCAGACAAAGGTCTTCTTTTAGGGTGGGATATTATTAAGGCCTTCCCAGGCAGTGTATGGAGAGCTTAGTATAATGTAACAGGCTTATATAAATGCTTCTAAACCAAAGCTTGTAGATTGCTACTATACAAGAATACTAAGCTAAGGAGAAGAAGAAGAAGAATCGTTTAGGGGCAGTAGGTAGGTATGTCACGAGGGCCGCCAAGGCGCTAGTGGTAAGCGGGTCAATAGCGATTTTGCATACCGGGCATGGAAAATCCTGATTGGTTAAATATGGCCGGTGACGCGCTCTAGCACCGTCACAATCTCAGTTTAACTTCTTAATTATATACAGACCAGGCGCTACAAACCGTGCGGATGCTCTTATAAGGCGTAAATAGGACCTAGGTAACTAGACGGCTATAAAGATCTTATTACAGACCTAGATACTACTATAACCAAAGCACCTTAACCCCCAGATACAGGCAGAACTAAATATAGACTCCTTAGGCGCCGAGATATATCCTATTAACCCCTTAGGATTTAACCTTATTAATAAATTGCTATAGACAAACCGTACAACCTCTTCTCTATAGGAGTACCGTAAGAAGGTAAAGAATATTACCAGCCCCTAGTCCCTTAAAAACGGATTACTTAAGCATTAGGAACGGCTAGTAGTAGCAAAAGAATAGAACTTATAGACTTAGCTTATTACCAAAGCATATACCTAAGTCTCTACGGCCCACCCTAGAAAGAATAAGACCTATAAAATTATTGGTGACCGATATTACTGGCCCGGAATAGTTACGGACATTAACCGTTATATACGGAACTGCAATAACTACTATAGGTTTATAATTCCGCGAGATAAGACCCTAGGACTATTAAAGCTACTCCCAATACCAGAACGCCCCTAGCAGTATATCTCTATAGACTTTTACAAGCTGCCTACAGACCGTGACGGATATAATATAGTAATAATCCTAGTTAACTATTTTAGCAAGCGCCCGTTCTTAATCCCCTATTATAAGGATATTAATGCTAAGGAGGTAGCCTAACTATACATCTATTATGTCTACTAAATTTACGGACTACTAGATACTATTATATCCGACCACAGACCGCAGTTTATATTAGCCTTCTAGAATGAGTTTACTTAAATCCTTAGTATTAAGCTAAAGCTTTCTATAGTATACTACCCCCAGATAGACGGTTAGACGGAGATTATAAATTAATACCTAGACTAGAGACTCCGGCCCTTTATTAACTACTTTTAGGATAACTAGGGCGAACTACTACCCTTAATAGACTACGCCTAGGCAACCCTACCCTATAACTCTACGGGGTTTGCACCTATCCAGCTAGAAATGGGATATTTACCCTATACTAGCTTTAACTAGAATAGACCAGAAGGCCCACAGACCATACGCAAAAAACTATCTTATAAGGAAGCCTAGCAATACGCTAAACGCCTAGAAGAAGCCTGGACGGTAGCCCATAAGAACCTAGAAAAGGCCCAGAAATCAATAAAACAGCAGGCAAATAAGCATAGGCGCGAGCCTGACTTTATAGTGGACGATAGGGTCTAGGTTATAATAAAGAACTAGAAGACAGAACGGCCTAGCTATAAGCTAGACTATAAGATAGCAGGACCGTATAAAATCCTTAATAAAGAAGGCAACTCGTATAAGGTTAAGCTCCCAGACTTAATTAAGGTTTACCCTATCTTTTCGCCGGATAAGCTATAGAAGGCTGCAAATGACCTACTACCTAGATAAAAGAATAAGCCTCCCCTGCCAATTTAAGTTAATGGCAACGACGAATGGGAAGTTAATAAAATACTAGCCTATAAACTAGTACAAGGAACGCTACAATACCGTATCTAATAGAAAGGCTACGATCTAGACCTAACCTAGTACCCCACCTGGAACTTTATAGGCTGCCCTTAGAAGCTTAAAGAATTTTATAACCAATACCCTAACAAACCCGGACCCCCGAAGTACCTTAACAAGTAGATAGAGTGCTAGTATAGCAAAGACAATAGGCTGCCTATTAAGCATAAAGACAAGAATATCCTATGGATATAATACGGACATATAAAGCCTAAGGGCAGGCTTTTTCGGAGGGGGGGGGGGGGTAATATTACGGCGCTGGTGGAAAACAGTGGATCTTGGCAGACGTGGATTATGGTAGACACAAGTTACGTAACTTAAGGACCGCATAAAATATCGAGCGGCGCTGCTATTCTTCTCCTTCCTTTCTCTAGCTTTGGATCCTCGTTTATAGACAATCCAATTGTATAGGCTTGCGCGTCCTTCTTCCTATGCTCATGCCTCGATTGACTAAGTTGCTAATATGTTATAAGAATATTAATGCTAAAGAGGCGGCCTAACTATATATCCACTATATCTACCGAATTTACGGACTACTAGATACTATCGTATCCAACTATAGACTATAGTTTATATTGGCCTTCTGGAACGAGTTTACCTAAATCCTAGGTATTAGGCTAAAGCTCTCTACGGCATACTACCCCTAGATAGACGGTTAGACAGAGATTATAAATTAGTACTTAGACTAGAGACTCTGGCCCTTTATTAACCACTTTTAGGACAACTAGAGCGGACTATTACCTATAATAGACTACGCCCAGGCAACCCTACCCTATAACTCTATAGGGTTTACACCTATTCAGCTAGAAATAGGATACTTACCCTATATAAGCTTTAACTAGAAGAGACCAGAAGGACTATAGACTATGCGCGAAAAACTATCTTATAAGGAAGTACAGTAGTATACTAGATGCTTAGAAGAAGTATAGATGGTAGCCTATAAGAACCTAGAGAAGGCCCAGAAATCAATAAAACAGCAGGTAAATAAGCACAGGCGCAAGCCTGACTTTACTATAGGTAATAAGGTCTGGGTTATAATAAAAAACTAGAAGATAGAACAGCCTAGCCGTAAGCTAGACTATAAGATAGCAGGACTATATAAGATCCTTAATAAAGAAGGCAACTTATATAAGGTTAAACTCCTAGACTTAATTAAAGTCCACCCTATTTTCTTACCAGATAAGCTATAGAAAGCTATAAATAACCTACTACCTGGATAAAAGAATGAGCCTCCACTACTAATTTAAGTTAATGGCGACAACAAATAGGAAGTTAATGAAATACTAGCCTATAAACTAGTATAAGGAACGCTAAAATACTATATTTAATAGAAAGGTTATAATTTAGACCCAACCTAGTACTCTGCCTGGAACTTTATAGGTTGCCCCTAAAAGCTTAAAGAATTCTATAACCAATACCCTAATAAGCTAGGACCCCCGAAGTATCTAGACAAGTAGATAGAGTGCTAGTATAGTAAAGATAATAAGCTACCTATTAAGTATACAGATAAGAACACCCTATGGATATAATACGGACATATAAAGCCTAAGGGCAGGCTTTTTCGGAGGGGGGGGTAATGTTACGGCGCTAGTGAAAAACGGTGGATTATAGTAGACGTTATGGTAGACGCCAAGTCATATAAGTCTACGTAACTAGAGGACCGCATAAAACTTCACACAGCGCTGCTATTCTTCTCCCTTCCTTTCTCTAGCTTTGGATCCTCGTTTATAGACTACCAATTGTATAGGCTTGCGCGTCCCTTATACCATGCTCGTGCCTCGATTGACTGAGTCGCTAACAATTATCTCCCTACTAGAAAATAAGGATTTTATTCCTAAAGAGAGTTTAATATTTAAAAAGAGAGCAGGTATAGAGAGATGGAACTCTTTATTATTTCTACCAACTTAGATTATAATAATATATACTATATGGTTTATTATCTTAGTTTTAAGGGATTTTATGTTTTGTTAGCAATCGCTAGTTAAAATCGGCTGGGTTTCTTGCTGGGCTATGCACTGTGCTGGCAGCCACCTAGCTAGCGAGGTGGTGTTGGTTGAGTTTACAAAAACTAAAACGTCACGGGTAGAACTAGCAAAAACCCTAGAAAAATCTATTTTCCTTGTTTAAAGCAGCAGACCAAAGCTTGTGCAAATGCGGAACGAGTCGAGCTGTATAAACACGCTTATAAGTGATATCGAACGGTAATAAATGCGATTTAGCACGGAATGTTGCCACTATAAGTAGGGAGGGCGGCCGACCCGCACCGGCCACATCCTTGTAGTGATACTTTGGTACCAGCGCTATGGACGAATTGGTTGAAAACGCGGAGAGAACTTTTGAAAGAGGAGGATATTTATCTCGGATATTCTTTTAATTGAATCCTAGTCTTTCGTTTAGCTAGTTCCCGCTGTAAGGCGGCCCCTGCGGCCCACTGAATAAAGCCCCGGAGCCCCGATGGCTGCTTCGACCCCTGAACGCGTATTAGTAACACCACCTCTGGACCCGCCAGCAGCTCTACTAAGACGTATAAAGAAACCGAGCGCGAAGGTGCAAGAGGCCCAGCAGTCGCTAAGGACACGAGCCCAAATATTAGTATAGTTTGAACAGTAGACAACCGCACCACAAACCGGACTATAAGCTATACAGCATATACTGCCTTTATTCCCTACAGTAAGAGTCTTTACCTTATCTGAACGTGAAGGAGGAGGTATTAATTGTAACGAATTTTATTAACTTATTAAAAGCCTTAAAGAAACTATAGTATAGCAGAGCAACATTATTATAAACCAGAATAGCATTATTAAGAGTATTAGAAATAACCTTATAGACATTAAATCAGAATAGCGAAGCCTTAAAAAGCAAAACGCTAAACTCTAAAAGGCCATCTAGTCCTTATAAGCGCAACTAAACACTCCCTCAGCTCTAACACAATTATGGGCATTGGTAGCGGCTAGTGAAGGCATAGCAGGGTTAGAGATAACCTTGCTATAAATAATAAGTACTAGGAACCCTAAGGAACCCAATTAGCAGCTAGTAATAGACATTAGCTAAGCGGGTTTAGAGGCAATAGAGAGGGTAGCTACTACTAAAGTAGCAAAGCAAACCATTGTGTAAGGTATAAAGGATGTTGAGGGGCTTATAGGAGCTATACTTAAGGACTTCCGCGTATAGCGAATAAGCGATAGTGCGAGCATTATTAGATTCTTGGTGGAAAAAGACAAAGAAGCTGCGTTTAGGTAGATAACTGCTTAATGGCTTAAACCATATATCCCTAGGGCGAGGCTTGTTGGACCCAAGTGGTATACAGTTAAGGCGGACTGGGTTGAAGTACCTTTAGCAATAAACATTAATAGTGGAAAAGTAAGTAAGTCAGCTATAGAGCGCTTTAGGGTAGAGAATAGGGTAGAGGTATATATAATAAGATAGCTAGGACAACTAAGGCCGCGCAGCTAGCACGCGTTAGTGATTATTAAAGTGGTAATATCACAGTGCTGCAATGAAGTAGACTGAATAACTACGTTATGCTATAAAGAAGAGAAGAAGGTAAAAGGGGGTATTGTATACAAATAGTAGGGCCAGCCGCTAAGGCGCTAGTGGTGGACCAGCTAACAGTAGGAAACAGTATGCGTTAGGTTAGTGCCATAACAGTACTCCCCTCCCTAGAAGGTTTAGTCCCTAAACCAAACAAGTAACTTTAAACAGGCAGTACACGGGACCACCTGTTTTTGCTGTAAAAATACCAAAAATCCTAATTGGTCGGCTTAATAAATAAAGTTAGCGCGTGGCGCTTTTAGCGAGAATTCTAACTAATTAAACAACTTTAACTGGCGGTTAAAGTTCCATGATATCTTAACCACCATAAATTTTAATATGGTGGTTGGCTATAACCTTGGCGTGACTTTTCCTTATCTTATACCTAGTCTGGGGGTCCTGGCTTCTTAGGGTGTTGCTTATAGAAGCGCTATATAGCTTATTTACAACCCTTTAGGTCCTTTTCTGGCTACCAGGTTATGTCCTTATAATATTTCCATTTAATCTTATAAGTTAGGCTTTAGGGGTCTTTGTTATATATATTAAGGATTTTCTTAAACTTCTATTTATCTTCTATATTGCTATTATTGTCTCTCTCTGTTACTCGTCCTTGTACATTACGGCGCTCTATAGTATTAATATTTACTTGGCTAGGGATCTTTTTAGCAGTCCAAAGGCGGACCTTAGATGTATGGAAGGATTTATTTACTTAAATATAATCCAGGAGGTCTACTATAACTGCCCCTTAGTATACTGCAAGTACGGGGTATAGGCCGTCCTATTTATTATCCCATTTCTTTTTAGGTCTGTTTGTCTTTATATTTTCTAAGCTAACTATAACCATATCGCCTTTGTAGAATAACGCGCTCTTATCCCTATAGGTATTAGCATTGTCTTTATAGCGTTACTATAAAATCCGGGCTAGGGCCTTAAGCTATGTTAATATCCGCTTAAAGCAGTTGGCCATAGAGTCTGTGCGGAAGAACTCCTTTTTTGCTTATACTAATAGTGTTAGTAGGTGGGGGCCAGCAGGCTTAATTCTAAGGTGAGGGTTAAAGCCATAGTTTGCGAAAAATGGGGAGATGCCTATACTCTTATTAACTTGGTTATTTATAGCAAACTCGGTAAGCGGTAGGTAGTTAACCTAGTTGTCCTATATAAAGCTAACAAAAGCACAGAGGTACTTATTTACGGCGGTGTTAATAATTTTAGTTTAGCTGTCCGTTTCTAGGTGCTAGGCTGAGCTTGGTTATAAGGTTATCTTAAGGCGTTCACTTAGTTATCGCCAGAAGTCGCTAATAAATTATATACCACAATTGGAGATAATCGTGCTTGGTGTACTATAGAGCTTATATATATTGTTAATAAAGCCATTAACTAGCTCCTCTATTAAGAGTCCTATTACTGGAACGAGGTATTGCATTTTAGTTAGACGGTCTATAATAATAAGGATATATTTATATGCCTTGCCGTAGCGTTGGCATACTAGTAGCGTTATAATATAGTTAATTGAAATATTGGTCTATGGGCGAGCGGGTAGTTCTAGTAGCTTTAGAAAACTAGGCAGGGCAGAATAGGGGGTCTTAGTGCGAAAGTATAGGGCATAGTCTTTAATAAAGATAGCCGTGAACTAGGAGATTCCTGGCTACCAGTATATTTAGTTTAAGAGGTTAAGAGTCTTAACCCGGCTAGGGTAACCAGTGGGGCCGCTGCTGTAAGAGCGATAGATAACTTCTAGGTAGAGGTCTGGGGCATTAGGGACAAAGAGGCATTAGCGGAAGTAGATCTATTTGTCAACAATACTGCATTCTAACTTATCGCAATAGAGTAATTTTCTAATCTTCTTTAGCTAACGGCGAGCTTTCTAATTATATAGGGCCGCTACTATGTCTCTTACAAGTTCGTTCTCCTAGTATTCTAACCGGATTAGCTTATCTAGTGACTTTTTAACTATTTTAGGGTCTAGAGCGGCTACGAACTCTGCGTCGTTAAAGTTACGGGACTTGTATAGTAATTCTTTTAAGATTATAGGGTTAACTTTCTGGGGCGGTATAATAACTTAGGCTTGGTAGCGGAGGCGTTTATTATTAGCGTTCTTGGGTTTCGTTCCTAGTAGTCAGCTTAGAATATTAGGGAGCGTAGCTTTACTGCTAGGTTTATATATAATTACAAAGTTAAACTATAAAAGAAACTCTGCCTACTAGACTTAGCGTTAGTTTAGCTGCTTAGTAGTTATAAACGTCTATAGGTTCTTATAGTTGGTGATAATTTTAAAAGGCTCCTTAGTCCCTTATAGCTTAGGACGCTATTCCTTTAAAGCCTTAATAATAGCTAAGAGTTCTTTATCGTAGATCTTATAGTTACACTCCAGCGCAGAGTGCTTTGCGGAGAAGAATGCAACCGGTCTTAGTTTACCATCGTTATTATACTAGGAAAGAACTCCGCTAGAAGCCTAATTTAATGCGTCTATCTCTACCACTGTTTTCTTCATATAGTCGTAGTATGCTAGTACTGGTGCTGAAGTAAAGGCTCTCTTAAGGGCCTTAAATAACTTGGCTTGTTCTAGTCCCTATAGCCATCTAACATCCTTTCTTAGGAGTTTTGTTATGGGTGTAGTAACAGTAGAATAACTTTAAATAAACCTATAGTAGAAGTTTGCAAATCTAAGAAACTGCTGTAATTCCTTAACTAAGGTTGGGTTCTCCTATGCTTATAAGGCTTAGACCTTTTTAGGGTCTATACTTATTCCTTCTATTAAGATAATTAAGCTAAGGTACTTTGTCTTTATTATATAGAACTCTAACTTACTAATATTAATTTAGAGGCCGGCAGCTCTAAGACGGTAAATTACCTCTTTAACGTACCTAGTATGCTTAGCTCGAGTTTTAGAAAATATAAGGATGTCATTAAGGTATGCTGTATAATAGTTGTCCAGTGCGTTATAAAGAATGTAGTTAATATAGTTCTGGAATATAGCTAGGGCATTATAAAGGCTAAATGGGGTTACTAATATCTCGTAGAGCCCAAAGCGTGTAATAAATACTGTAAGCCATTTATAGCCCTTAGCAATATGGATCCTATTAAACACGGCAATAACATCAAGCTTAGTATAGAATTTGGCGCTGTATAGGGCATTAAGTGTCTTATAGATAAGCAGGAGCGGGTATTAGTTCTTAATAGTAACGTTATTAAGTCCTCTATAGTTATAGCAGATCCTTACCCCTCCTCCTAACTTGGCAGCGAGTAGGAGCGGGGCTGTGGCGGGGGACGTTAATTCTTGGATAAAGCCTTTATTAAGTATCTCATTAATCCATTTCTTAACGCATTAGAGCTCGGCAGGGGAGAGTAGGCGGTTCTTATAGTATAGGGGCTGCTTTCCTGGCATAATTTTAATTTTATGGTCCTATGGGTAATATAGTGGGAGCTTATTAGCATTCTTTGGGAGGAACCCCTTAATATGGTGCCTATGTTCTCTTAAAAGGCGTTATACAATATCGTCCCTAGTTAGAGTAGGCTTACCTTTTATAAACTTCTTAACGTCTATATCTATAACTTTGCGGCGGAGGAACTCAGTATTTATAGTCTAGAGGTTTTCCTTAAGGAAACAGTAAAAATAACTAGGGAAGACCTTGCAGGCTTCTTCTATTATATAGTTACCATTAACTAAGTGGCAAAAGGATTCCTCTATTAGGTCTAGTATTTTAACCAGTCTAGTAGGGAGTTTATCTATTAATTGTTTCTATTCTTCTTATTCTACTAATTCTACTAGTTCCGCTATATGGATCCTTATTACTTTTACGCCTTTTTGTTTATAAAACTGGGCGAAATTCACGGCGCGTATATTCATAATATCGTCCAGATTAGGGCGTATTTAGTCTTCTCCCAACGTCGCGGCAGGGCTAGCTCGTCTTAGTTGGCTCTTAGGAGCGGTTCCTAGGCGGCGGCCTTGCACAAGGCGTGTGGGGAGTAGGTGCAAGGTTAGGCATTATAGTAGCGCGGTTTCTATTATCTGGGTCTTAGTAGTTCTATAGCTAGTTCTTGCTGTAACGCAAGCTATAGTGTATATATATGGCATATGGCTTAGTTCCAGGTATTAGGCTAGGCGGTTGGGGTTTAAAGGGTATCTAGGTTAGTATTAGATTCTTAATAGCAGCAGCGCGAAGTAGACCCTCTTCCTTAGTCTTAGTAAGGCTGGCTAGCTCATTGTTTTAGTCTTAAGTGCTAGAGTAGTCCAGTTTTTTACTATCTTATTGCTTTGCAGCTATATAGGTTCCCCTTTATTAGGAACATCTTCTACTATTAAGGCTTTATATATAGTCCTAGGCACTAGGCTTAGTAGTACCAAGTATCCATATAGGGCGTCCCTGCTACTATTAGCTGTCCCCTATGGGAGGTAGTTCCTAGAGTAGTAGTCTAAGTTAAAGCGGATTTTAAGCTCCCTAAAGCTAGGGTAGGGTTCGTGCTTCTAGAGCTAAGGCATACCTAGAATAATTAGGGTAGCGGGTAAGAGTTTAGTAATAAGAAAGAGTATAGCTTTAGTATAAAGGCCAATTGTTATTTAGGTGGTGAAGTAGTCTATAATAAGCAAAGTTAGAATGCTGTTTACAAGGCGTAGTAGCCTAGGTACTAACAGCTTTTTAGTTATAACATTATACTTTCTTATAATAGACTCTGCGTCGGCAAATACTATTGTAGTACTACTAGAGTCTACTAGGCTTACTATATTAATAAAAACTTGGGGGCATAGGTTATATAATAAGGAGAGTTGGGTTTAAATAAGAATTAATTTCTTATTACTATTTGCTAATCTAAAATCAAGTGGCAGCTTACTAATAGAAAGGATTAATTGGTCTAGTAATAGGGACCTAATCTTCTTGTCTTCCTCCTTATATGGTTTAGACCCTTAGATGTAACTTAGTCTAAGGGTTTGCCTTTTAATAACTAGGGTATAGGGCTGTCTTAGTGGGGCAATCCAGTGTCTGTCTAGCTGGCAGTGTCGGTCTTAGTTAGGGTATAGGAAGACGGCACCTCACTAACAATATAGCCGTATTTATATTCGCTAGCACGGAGTCGCCAATACTAGGCGCTGTTAACGGGTTGGGCTTCCATATAGGGCATCATTTAGAGTAATTAAGCCGCAGGGTTAAAGGGGGGGGGTTATCTACCGCGGCCATAGTGGACTCCGCGGTTGCTATATCCGCGGTTATTAGTTTGCGTTATTTAACAGGCTAGCATTAGAACTAGGTTTGCTATTATAGTAGGGTTATAAGCGTCCTTCCAGTAGCCAGGCAGGCCATAGGTAAGGCACAGTCTATTATTAAAGCAGCGCTTACGCTCCGTATCTGAGATTCTATTAAGGTCTATAGGTTCTCCAGTTGCTGCTAGGGTTAAGGTTAGGGTTGGGGTTAATATAGGGGCAGGGGCTTAAGCAGATGGGCAGTAGTTAGTATTCTTAAAGTTAGCTTAGTATGCATAGTTTGCGAGGTTCTTAGCAAATACATCCATCTGCTTGCTCCAACCTATATAGTTACTATTATTGATTTTATAGGCAAGTCCAAGTACTAGCTCTTCTATCTTTAGAGAGATAAACTTCTAGAGTAGGTCTACCTTCTATTTATCTATCTTCTTGGCGCGGACTATCAGTTTATTAAGCTCTCCCTTCTAGGACTAGTAATTACGCTTACCCTAGGGGAAATGGTTAAGCTTATTTTTTGTGACCTAGGTCGTGTTAAGGACCTTATAGTGGGCAGTAAGCTCTTTAAGCATATCTTCCTTAGTAGGCCATTTCCATATAGATATATTGTTTGGGTTCTTATACATAAGCTCCAGGCCCTACTTAATAAACTTATAGGCCTTGCCCTCTAGTATATCTAAGATGTAAAGGATCTGGGATTAAACTGTATTAAAGTAGTCCTAGTTATAGTCAAAAACTCCTTTAATCTTAATATGCCAGGTCTTAAAGTTGGCTTATTATTCTAGCGGGGTGCCTTTTCCACTAAATATTAGCGGGTCTTTAGACATCCGTTTTTTCCGCTAGGTTACTACCATTGTTATAGGGGTTAATTATTTTAGAATGGCAATAGTCTCTACCTAAGAGTTAATAGTTCCTATCTAGGAAGCAATAAGGGTATTAAGGCTTTCGTTGGCTTTTTTATTAGCGGTATTTGTGTTATACATAAACTATAGTCCCGCTTTAATGTTGCTGAGGAACTCATTAGTATGGTTAACAAGGGTATAATAAGCTTTGTCGGCCTTAAAGGTCTTAGGGTACAGTAGGGAGCGGCAGATTATCCATGCGATATTAGGGTGTATCTATATAAAGAAGTCTACAAAAACTTCGCGGGGGTTCTAGGTTTCGGCTATTTTGGCGTTATTAATGTCGCCTATTTAGGTAGTCTTTGGCGCTGGGAAAAAACTAAGAATTATTCTAGAACTATGCTGGGTTATAGCGTGTGGACGCGTTGGCGCGCGCAGGTCGTGATTATTCTAGGGCGGAGATAACTGGGATACGGGGAATTAGTAATCGCGATGGGGCGCAATTAATGATAGCACAAACTGTCACAGTGCTGCAATGAAGTAGACTGAATAACTACGTTATGCTATAAAGAAGAGAAGAAGGTAAAAGGGGGTATCGTATATAAATAGTAGGGCCAGCCGCCAAGGCGCTAGTGGTGGACTAGCTAACAGTAGGAAACAGTATGCGTCAGGTCAGTGCCGTAACAGGTAATAAAGGAGGATGTAGAGAAGCTACTTACGTCAAATAATATGTTATTTGGGGAAGGTGCGATTATTATATTACTATTTAAGGAGCGACGCACCCCTATAGCATACTACAAATGTAGAAGGTTTGGATATAGGGCTAAAGACTACACGCAACCTAATACGTGCAAAATATATAGGCGGGAAGGCCATCTCTAGTATAAGACGGTAAATCTACACTATATAAACTGCTAGGGTTCTTATTAAGCCTTATACCATAAATACCTAGTATATAGAAAAGAGATGGACAGGATTCTTGTATAATAGCGCTATAAATAGAGAACTCCAGATCCTCTAGGCAAATATAAAAAAGTATAGGGAGGCGCAGCATGCGCTATATAATAATAAAGCGCTGGCGGACTTCTACTTTATTCTAGGCTAGGAGCCTTACTGCTTTCTCTTAAATAGGGAAGTGGTGCTAGCTAGCTCAAATCCCTAGTAGATAAGGTTCGTCCTAATAGGCAGGCAGTAGTGGTATCCCCTAGTTAGGTTATATATCTAGGCATCTAGAGAGCTGGCAGCTATACAGCTATAGGTAGATTTAGCAGATATTACGGTAGTAGTAGCGCACGTTAGCCAAAGGAGACTTATAATTGTGTTAGTATATATTCTAGATAGATATTTAAGGAGAACTAAGAAAGAGAACCTAGAGGAGCTCTTTAGCAGATTAGAGATAATTAATAGGCTAATCTAGGGTAAACTATTACGCGACCTATACACCAAGGTAGTAATCGCAGGTGACTTTAATCGGCACAATCCGCTATAGGGAGGAAGTTATATTAGTACTACATTAACGCAGAAAGAAAGCGTGCTAATTATTAACTTTATAGCGGACTAGTTACTCCAGAGCCTATTTCTAGTAGGAATACCTACGTTTAAAAGTGACGTGGGGCGAATATTAACAATTAACCTTATACTTGCAACCCTAGGCCTAGCGAGTAAACTAGCAAAGTACGCCATCTAGGAGTATAAGTACAGATTAGACTATAGAGCTATCTACACTAGCTTTTAGGTCGATATAGACACGCAGGAGAGCCAGGAGAGGCTACTTATCAAAAATGCAAACTGGGACAAGATATAAAAAGACATAGAGTAATAGAAAGAGATAAAATTCCCTATAAAAGATATAGACAAAATAGTTAACTGCTTTAATAGGTAGGTTAATAAAGCCCTTAAAGCATACTGCTAACAGGCCAGACCATTACTATATATAAAAAGATGGTGGAACGAAGACCTTACAACGCTAAGGAAGTTATACACATACTAAAGGAACAGGAATAGCGCAATATAGAGGTAAGAAAGGGACGACCCTAAGCTATATAATATTATAGTAAGAGCGAAGAAGCTCTTCTATAGGACTATTTAGTGATATAGGAAGCTCTATTAGGATGAATTCCTTAGTAACAGTGACAATATATAAAAAGCGTCGAAATACCTCAATCCGCAGGCTACATCCGCGTTCGCTAGAATACCGCCAATTAAGAAGGATAGAGGATAGGGAGAAGTCGTTATAGAGAACCATAATATTGTAAGAGAACTACTCCAGGCATTCTTTCCGGTCCCACTACCGTGCAAACAAGAGGAGGAAGCTATAACTAGCTATAACCAATTGCTATAGGAGCCTATCGCTAAACATAAGGTCGAGGCAGCTGTATTTAGGGCTAGCCCAGACAAGGCTCCTAGAAGGGACGGCCTACTAGTTAGGGTGTGGCAAGAGCTGTGGCCTATACTAAGTGGTAAGATCACCACTCTCTTTACCAAATCACTTAAGACAGGAAAGGTACCCTAGGAATAGAAGGTAGTAAAGATTATGCCGTTACAGAAGCTGAAGTGGGGGGACTATACAGTAGTAAATAACTATAGGCCAATCTCCCTCCTCCTAACGCTGGGAAAAGCACTTGAATTGCTAATGGTAGAGAGGATAGCATACCTAGTAGAGAAACACAGCCTACTACCTAAGACGCACTTCGGAGCTAGGAAGCAAAGGTTGACAATATATACACTATTATATCTCTATAAGGACGTATTTAGAGCGTAAAAAGAAAAGAAGACGCTGTCTCTAGTATTATTTAATATTAAGGGTGCGTATAATAATATGGCCATAGAGCTGGAAATTAGGAGATTATAGCAGCATCAGATACCTCAGACGATTATACAATAGGTGTAGGACTTTTGTATAAACCATCAAGCCTACATCCTAGTTAATGGATATATATTAGAGGTACAGGCGCTCCTATAGGCGGGTCTCCCATAGGGATTAGCACTAGCCCTAATACTCTTTTTGTTTTTTAATACGGATCTTGTGCAAAGCGTACCTAGAAATGGCAGCTCTATGGCCTTTGTTAACAACTACTTGGCATAGGTCACAGGCCCTATAGTAGAGGAAAACACGCAGATTATCTAGGGCGAGATTATACCAATGCTTAAGAAATGGGAGAGGACTAGTAGAGCCCAATTTAAAGCAAAGAAAATGTCATTTATCCACCTTACTAGATATAAAGAAGCGGGCAGGGATACTACCACGCCGCTCTAATTTAAAGGAAAAGGAATCCCCCTAATATAGAAAGTTAAAATCCTTAGGGTGATCCTTAATAAGGAGCTACGGTTTAAGGCATACCTAGCAGATAAGGTAGGTAAAGCCACCAAGGTGGTGCTAGCGTTGTGCAGATTAAAGGGACTGTAGTCTAAAAGCGTTAAGTAGCTAGCTAAGAGCTTAGTCCTACTAGTAGTAGACTACACGTCGCTAATATAGTACCCGCTTGCAATATAAGAGTTAATATAGCTCCTCTAGCAGGCGCAGAGGATTACGGCATAAGCTATTATTAGGGGGTTCCGCACTGTCGCTCTGCTAATAGTGGAGGTAGAAGCTGACTTGCTCCCTCTTAAGCAAAGGCTGTATAACCAGGCCATCGCGTTCTAGGTATTAATCCATAAACTAGGCAAATTACACCTATATTAGATGATTCGAAGACAGAGGCTCTGCAAATAGCACTAATCGCCGCTCTAGAGGACAGCAGAGATGTGCGAGGATGTCTAGGTAAATAGGGTGCTAGAGGTTAAACTATATATATACCCACCGTGGGTAGCTAAGCCCAACGTGGTAATATATAAGGATAAAGAGCATGCTCAAGCTATTATTAAAGACTATAAGCTAGGGCAGGTTGACATATACGTTAACACATTAATACGCAATAGCAGGGCAGGAGTTGGCGTGTACGCTACGCCATCTAAAGCAACGCTTTTAAAAACAGTAGCGAGCTCTAATTAGGCCGATGCTTACCTTATAGAGCTTCTAGTAATTAGCGAAGTAGCCAACTGGCTGTGGGACCCTATATACACAGCTGTTAACTAAGTAGGTTTTCCAATACCTGCTTCTAATATAAGAATATTCTCCGACTTATAATCAGTGTTGCTGTTAGTATAGAGCTGGAGGGCTAGAGCCTGCTAGGAAGTAGTTATAGAGATCTTAAAGAAGCTTTAGCTGAACAATATTACGCTATACTAGATTCTAGGCCACTTAGAATTTATAGGAAATAAGAAGGCCGACAAGCTTACTAAAGCAGTGACGAGACTAGAGAGCAAGGAGCCACTATAGAGAGACGGCCTCCTATGGTACCTTATAACGCAAGCCTTAAAAAGAGCTAAGATAACAACAAGACCGCTTCTAGTAGGAAGACCTAATATGGGTAAGTTTATAAGGAAGATTAACGCAGCACTCTACCTTGGAAAGGCTGCAGGATTATACTAGCAGCTAATCAGCTTTAAAGCTGCTATCCTTGCGCAGCTATGGACCGGCAAGTTATTTTTAAAGGAATATCTCCACAAAATTAATGCATTAGAGACGGCGTTATATGACTACAGGTTTATAGAATCAATATAGCACTTCCTCTTCTCTTGTAGGAGGTGGGTATAGCAGAGGATTAAACTAAGAGAGCAGCATAGAGATTAATTTAGGGATCTATTATATGTATTAGGAGGCTACTCACGCAGACAAGAAGGAGGCAGAAATATTAACGGCCTAATTAAGCGCTAGAAGCTAGATATTAGCGTAGTTAAAGCTATAATTAAATTTATAAAGGAGACCAGACGTTTACACCTAAGCATATAAGATACAGAAAGTATAGAAGCTGATATTATTAAGCGAAGACTCTTAAGAATTCCTCCTCCAATTATCTAACCGAATACACCGCGAGCCTCCTTTATATGTGCCTTTACTGGTGCGTCGCCGATCAAGAAGCGCACAACGCTGGAATAGCCCTACGGACACAAGGTGTCGAAAACTACTTACTTAGGCTCGCCTCTAAACTCTAACTTTCTTCTAATAGTAACACACTACTTTCCTTTATTTCCTTGGTTAAGCATAGCGTTAGGTAATGGATATATAGTTCTCATAGTTGGCTTCTAAACTGGAGCAAGCATGTTAATAGCAGGAAGTATCTAGTTAGCGCTCTGTAACGGCCTATACCCTAGATGGTGCATGGCCATAATAGATTATACATACATACATACATACGTAGTGATACTTTAGTAAGTGCGCCTTTAGTTTGTCCTATCTAAGTCGCTTACTAAGATAAGGTATATAACATTGGTGGAATCGTTAGTAAATTAAGAGCCATGCGAGCGAGTCATTGATAGTGAGTTCCTTTTAGTCTAGCTTGCTAATAAGCAATCAGATCGGTACAGTGAACGTCCTTAGGGTGAGCTTGTATAAGCTAATCGTGGTGCTTATCGCAATTGTTTGTAGATATAGTCTAAAGCCGCCGCCGATATGGTGTAAATAACGGTAATTCTCGGATAAACTTTTTCTAGTAACGAACACTAACAAAAATAAGGTTTAGGGCATTACCGTATATGAACTTTAGTATATTTCTATATACGAAGGCGCGCGACGGTGAAATCCATTCATTTTCACTGGTTGCCCAAGCGAGGATTTTTCCTAGCGAACCTCCTCGCCCCAACCAACCTTAATTAATTACATTCTTAGCATTTTTACTATGAGAAAGCACGCTACGGACGTCGATAAGGTCATCTTCTTAACTTACTTGCTTTATGTTCATTAAGCTGAAGCTGCGCGCAGAGCAGGGCTTGCCAAATCGACTGCTACGGATATTAAGAATGCCGCTGCCGACGTTCAGATCCGCTGCGCTAAACAAGGCCTCCCACCACCCAAGATTTAAGAACAAGTGAGGCAGATTAAGCGTAAAGAAGGCAGTGGAGCTAAGACTAAGATTACAGATGGACTGATCGCGCGTGGAGAGCAGAGTGGGAGAAGTTTACGTAGGAGAGGATACGTGCTTTAGTCACGAGAATGGCCGCTATCAATAACCTTATTATAGGGTTTGAAAGAGGGAATGAATTTCATGGTTAATACTTTATTTTATACACAATTTACTATGGCGGGGTAAGTCTCTTCAGTGTTCTTGATTCGCGTGCGTAGCCAATTAAAAATGGACGGATTTCACCGTCGCGCGCCTTCGTAATATCAAACGCTTCAATATTTTTCAATCAACTCAATTCAATCAGGGCTTCCAGTGAATGTGTTGCCAAGCCTGCGCTCTTAGTTGATTGAATTGATTGAGTCTTGGCATTCAATTCAATTCAATATTGAAGCCTCGTTGAATGATTTGCAAGCCTGTCAGCGTCCATCTGGAATCTGGTCCGTGCGCAGAATACCAAAACACCACTCTTAATTACGCGTGCACCTACATAGACTGCGCGAGCGCCGAGGACATATTTTGGGTGTAAAATATGTTAGATTCCGTTCCGCAGAAAGGACTAATGCTAGTTATCTCATATTAAACTCTAAGGAATAAGCTATATAGATCATTATATATAAGATTTTATAAATTTCACCAGCTTCATATTCCTGAGTACGACGATTCAATTCGGTTGATTTAATTGGCTAGTCCTTATTAATAATAGATAGACGCAACCCAATGTGTTAAGGGATAGGTTTAATGTTGCTATAGGGACAGAGGTATATAAGTGGTAAGACAATTAGAGCGGCTGCTTATGAAGAGTTAACTTGCAACGGTGACGTCCCACGTGCGCGAACTCCAGAATCAAAAGTACGCGTATGGTCACGGAGCCTTGATCCCATTGATTCTATTGGCTAGCTCTTATCGATAACCTTAGGACTAAATCTACCAGCCGAAGGGATAGGCCAGCTTCGCAAAACGCCTTGATAAAGGGCGGGAAAAAGTTTTGGGGCGTGCTGGGGCGGAAGCCGACTTCGCTGGTCACCGTATGGTGGCTACTTTAGATTATGGAAATGCTGATACAGCCCGTTCCATAGTAGGGCTAATGAGGAGAGGCACGACGGGACAGTAATTGTGTTTAACCACTGGGCGTTGTTAGTGATACGAAATACGCTCGGATCATAGACACGTTCTGGAAGTTACGCTACATGATTGGAGCGGGTTCAATATCTGCAAAGCCGAGCAACGTCAGTCACCAGGTCGCCCGCCCTTTTGTCAGGATTAGCTCACCTGCAAAAGTCGCTCATACTCGTATTAGAAGTATGCCTTGATATAAGCCTTATGATGCTATTCTCCGAAACCATTCCTTTTCTTGACTGCCGCCCCTGGCTTAGACTTTCAAAAAACGTTGCGCTCGTATTGGAGACACATTCTACTCTGCTCAGGATGGACGACGCGCTTCCATCTTATGAGACTGCCATTACTAAGGATCATTGGAAGATAGTCGCAGGATACATTCCGTCGCGCGATCTTTGCAATGCTGCGCTCGTCTGTCAAAAATGGCATGAGATTTTCGCCCCGCAACTATGGGGAAATCCTGCGTCTCACTTCGGCGCGCAGAATGACACTGTATACGGTACAGAAGTTACCTAGAGTTGATAATGGGATACTGAACAGTTCTAGTTGCCCTGGTTCGATTCAAGCGGACGCTCTCTTGGGCACGTCTTTATGTTAGAGAGTTAACACACACCCTCCACCTTCCGCCAGCGCATGCCGAAATCTATGGAGGGCCGCATACAGACTGGTTAAGAGATGTCCTTGAACGTCTACCACGTCTCCAATCACTTATCGTGAACGGATTGCCCTTCTTTGACCATGCTTCATTACTTACGCTTCGCTATCCGAGTCTTACCCGCCGCTCATTGCAAGGGGATATTTTTCCGGCTTACGGATTACGCCTATTGGACGCATCCAACTGTGCGAATGCGACATCGACAGGTCTTGAGGAAGCTCTTTCACACTTTCCTGAATTAATATCTCTGGATTTGTCAAGAACAATTGCTGCCAAAAATTCGGCTATTTTCAGTACGCTTCAACTCGTTCCAAATCTTCGTGTTCTAAAACTCCGAGGCCTCGGTTTGAAAGACAATGATTTTACTTCTATCGCTATATCAATTGGAACAAGAGTTCGTAGTCTGGATGTTCGCGACAACCTGTTAACCGACTCTAGTGCGCGTATGTTACTCGACCATTGCGTGAAAGGTGCTAGTCCAGTGCTTTCAACGCAGCAGCGTATACCTCTCACTCCTGTTCAAGGCAACTGGCCTTCAGAAAGCTACGACAACATTGGAAGTGAGGATCTTGATCGGCACCTTCGCACAAAATTAACACACGGTTTTGTTGGTCGCCTTGCCATTGAGGATGCGCACGACGTCGGCGTTACACATTTATATATCTCGAATAATCAGATGACGGTCGAAGGTGTATCAGGATTAATAAGGTCAAAAAGACTACAGGTCTTGGATGTTGGTACCCTAACCCAGGCATTTCAAAGGCCCCGATCGCTATCTATGGAGGAACGTGAGGACGATTTTAGGATGCCTGGTGTAGAGAAGCTTACTCAAGTTCTTGCGGAATGTGCATCAGAACGGATGGTTTACCTCCGAATCAACTGTGCCGTTGTTATGGAAGAAGCTTCCGCTCCACCAACTTCTCCTCAACGCGCAGAAATGGAAGGAGACCTAACTGTATATCAACCAGAGGGTGCTCATGAACTTGGATCAACAGAGCCACTAGCCTCGGAACTTGATGCTAACGAGACCGCTGTATTCGAGCTTCCGGGTGACACGATGCAACCTCAGGAGCTTCCTGGAGATTCGCCAGAGACAGAGAACACAAACACTCCAGAAAGCGTTCCATCCGGAGACAACGTCTCAGAATCAGAAATCTCACCGATAACCTCACGTGCTCCCACAATTGAAATTACATTAGAACGGAACCCAGAAATACGGCGGAGAAGCGCCTTTGCCCCAGAACCTCTACACCCCGATGATCCCTTATCACCAGTTAGTCCACTCGTGGATTCACACCAGGGCCTATCTCCACTTATGTGCTCTTTTGAGGGTAGAGCGAGAAGTCCGTCTCTAAATAGTAATGAGGGGCCGCAAGGTAGTATATACTCACACCGTACCTCAACCTATTACATCGAGGATCGTCGATCTCGCTTGGAGTTAAGACAATCCCAGGAATATTGCCTTCATCCTGGAATGCTTCCCAAAATGCACACCCTAATTCTCACAGATGTGCCAACAAAGACAGATCGCCCTGAAATACTTCATCGATTGATCCAATTCATCAAGGATTGTGCCGAAGAGCACGAAATGGCTAAACTCCGCGCACGATTCACGTACATCTTACCGCCAGGGCGGACTCGTGTGGTTGGAGAAAGGGAATATGCTCGTAGTCTCTTTGCGTTACGCCGAATCGTGTTAGAAATGGCACCGCCTCCGCAACCACCGAAAAAGATTTCTACGAGTTGGCGCCGCTATCCTACTAAATCTTCCACGGAAGATGGCGACACGGAAGCATTCTGGGATGCGGCCACCCATGACTTCTCGTTCTTCGGCGATGAAGAATGTGGCCTCCCAGACCATGAGCCTGGACGACATCTTCCTCTTGCCGCAATGAGCGGGTTAATCGTTGCTTCACCGATCAAATTGCCGACATGTCAACCAGAGAGCCAGTGGCCCCTGAAGTTAGATTCCATATCTGAGCTGTCCAGTTTTCGCAAGGACCGAAAGGCCGCTTTTGAGGCCGCTTTGGGGCGAGGAGAGATTGATCCGACTGTTGAAGGATATTGGCCCGGAGATATCACGGTCATTAGGCAGCCAGCAGGTCAGCCGAGCGGAGCCTTGGATTACTATGGCAATCGTTTTGAGTCAGGATATAGGTACCGGTGATTGGATTGGGGATTAATACTAAATGCTTTGCTGACTGGCATATGAGGGAATCTAGCAGAGTGCGAGGGGAAATACCCTTGGAGATTTTTACTGTCAGCAGGTCGAATTAGATTGATTCAGCACGATACCCTATCTGGCTTCGATTGCTTTGCCAGGCACATGGCATCTATCTAGCAGATTCTAAGTTGCTAGTAGTAGAAATATTATAGGTCTCTAAATACGGATCACTTGTCGAATGAGATTGCTACGCTTTTTGAGACGTAAGAGCACAGGGATCAAAGTTCTACTAATTCAGTGTATTGTGGTTTAGTCTGTCTCTAGAAACCAAAGTATCCCTTCCTCTACTGTTTCATTGAGACAATGCAAAGTACTGAAGGTTACTATGGCACGTCGGATCGCTTACTGTTCGAAAATGCACCAAGAGCATGGTGTCCTATCTCGTGTATAAACCACCAAGATCGCGAACAATTATATAGCTAGGGTTGTAGAAAGAAAATATTTAACAAGCTTGAAGCCATCGTATGCTGGAATAGATAAATATTCGTTTTTGGTTTCTCGAGATCCGTGCGGAAGTTGTTGAAAGTCCCTGCCAAGACTTTAAGATGAATGTCAAACAGCGGTACCTCAGGTAAGCTTCTTGTACAGCAGACTCGGAAAATCTACAACATGTCGCCTGGGGCGAGCGCAGATACGTCTTTGAGCTTGAATCCAAATGCGGCTGATAGATCCACTTCTGGAAAAGTTATTGCTACAGTCACCGCAAAGAAAGAGCCTCCGCCAGAGAGTAAGGAAGCAATATGGACAAGACGCCTTGTAATTCTGTCCTTTTGGGCCATCATCATTCTAGTCGGATTGCCAGTATGGTGGAAGACTACAGCAATCTACCGAGCAGACCTTCCTCTGCAAGTAATGACGGATTGGGCTGATAGAAAGGTTCGATCTCTTCACCTGTCGCTCGACTACCACTAATAATGCTTGTGCTCTAGATCTGCCGTCCTGTATTTCCACTGCGTATTGCCGTCGAAGCTCCTGCGCTGCCATCCCAAGATGCCCAGCATCTTCTTCGGACCACTCAACATGCACTTGACGATCTGAATGAGTTCTCTGCGCATCACCTGCGCTTGCTTCTAGCAGAATCTTCCACAACCTCCAATACTTCCCAGGAAATGCCGGTCATTACAAATTACAAGGATACTGGACTTCACGGCAGTACCAATGATGAAGATATAGCATTATCAATCAGATTGATGCCTGGAGAGAGTGGCTCTGCGCCACGTTCTGAGCTTCAGCCCTACTCGCCGACCTTGGATGTCTATTACATCTCGAATCAGATTCCTCCTTCCTCTTCGACTTCCTCCCCACTGGCTACATTCATTGCGAATGAACTGCAAAAAGTTTTCGCCGAAGAGCAGGCAACACTCGCATACCTTCTTTCCACTAGCTCTACTACGCAAAATTCAAAGATTAAATCATTATCACCAGAAACTACAGTTTCACTGGAACGGCAATCCACTCGGGCCTTCAAATATGCCCCAACTTACCACTTGACTTTCTCACTCTTTACTCCTACTGCTGCGCCATCTTCATGGGAAATCGAGTCCGCCCTTCAGGAATATCTTTCCCCACTGCTCGAGTCCCTTTCCCTGATAAGTAACTTCACGGTCGATACCCAAGTCCAGCTCTATGCTACTTTCTCCCCCTCAATCCACCAGCCGGAATATGACTCGGAAAGGAAGGCTTGGACACTGTGTAAGGAGGATCTCAGCGGGTTCATCAATGCCGCGGAATGGCCTTTAAGCCCAAGCATTGGGGCTGGACCAACCGTAAACTTTGTCCTTTACGTACCAGACCAGAATCACTCACCACTACTTGTCAGAGAGAATGGAGGCAATAGCTGGCTAGTCCCGCAATGGGGCGGCGTCCTTATCCTCAATCCCTTGACGCAAACGGATACACAAACTCCAGTCACTGTAACCAAGGACGCGCTGCGACCAGCCATGCTCACTTTTTCAAATCAACTGTTTTCTCTGCTTGGGCTCCCGCAATCTCCAGCATCCCTTCCTTTGCGACTGTCAACTCTGAAAAGAGTGCGTGCTGCATCTCTCCTCTTTTCAGCATCCTCTACACTCGGAGCCCTAGCTCGACTTACCAGGGCGTTGCCGTCAATTTCAATCCCAGATACTGTTGCGAAGTCAGTCGATCAGACTATTGTCCATCTTCATCAAGCATGTAACGACCTTCGTGAAGGGAGATTTCACAGCGCCCTAGAACACGCGAGAGTTGCTGAGGCAGAGGCTGAAAAGGCTTTCTTCGAGAGATCAATGGTTGGCCAAGTGTACTTCCCGGACGAACACAAGGTTGCTGTGTATCTTCCCCTACTTGGTCCAGTGGCTGTACCCTTGTTGATGGCGGTGCTAAAAGAGCTTAAGAACCTGTCACGAAGTAGAAAGAAGGGCTCAGCATAATACAATGCGGAGCTGCTTCACGAGTTTGTTTGAAAAAGCTTCCGTTTACGGCCGCTGCTTTATTGAGGCGTTATAGAGCACATCAGCTTACGCTCAATTGAAGGACGTCGAATTGAGAAGAAAGAGCATTTCTCTGCAGATGCAAATGCGAGGGATGCACTTCGAGGGAGTGCGAACTAGAAAGATCACAGCTACCAACTCAATCAGCTTATGCTTTAGACTATCGCTCGGGTTGTTCAGACTCGCGGAAGGCTAGCCGGAAGGCATTGACAAATTCAAATATCTTTATTGGGCAGCTTCGACACGCAACGAGACCCTCGTTTGATCGGTAATAGCACGGTTTCAGTTCGGTGCGATTCCTTGTGATGTTCCTGCAGATCGGCAAAAGGACCCCCAACGCGTTTCTCAACTTCCAGACGTCCGATGTTTTCACAGTTCTTGTGGGTGGGCCTCAGTACAGCCTTACGCCCTTCCCTAATCACAGCAATGGCAAGCCTAAGGCATTGAACTTGATTGTCATATTCTAAGAATGACTTGGGCATATATTACGAATTACTCAAAATCCATTCATGGGGTGACGCGCGACTCGGATTTCATGACATGTTACTGGAAACGGGCCTTTCTGGTACATTCTCTCTGATGTCTCCGATCAATCCCCAGTTCAGGTAACGCCGCAAGGAATATTTACGATTAAAGTGTGCTAGCGCCGCTTGAAATGCCTAGGTATGTCTGGTACGGGGTAAGGAACTGAAGTGGGGCTTGTTGTAAGACAACCTGGGGCTCGAAAGCTGTAACTATAAATCAGTGTCGGGTCATCGTAAGAGACAGGCTTAATTCACACATTACTTCCTTCAATTCCATTTTCAAACTGTGCAATACAATACTGAAGTAAAATCTGAGCGCGTTATCGGCTACTCTGTCCTTAATACATTATTTGGCCTCTTTTATTCGTCATGCCTATATCCGCTCAAGCTACACAGAATGTCAAAAACATCCTTGATGGCGTTACCTCAGCCCCTCCACCGGTGTCCCAGGCCTTGTCTTCATTTCGGTCAACAAGACAGGCAAAAGCCTCGTCGAACATCCCTCTGGAACCCACGGCGCCGCGACTAAAGAACCCATGACGCTTGACACGGTCTTTTGGATTGCCTCTTGCACCAAATTTATAACATCTATCGGATGTATGCAGCTTGCTGAGCAGGGTAAACTAGCTCTAGATGACGCGAAGCTTGTTAAGAAGATAGCGCCAGAGTTGAAGGATGTGAAGGTGATTGATAATGGAAAGTTGGTTGCTAAGGAAAGTGATATCACATTGAGGATGCTGTTAGCACATACCGCCGGATTTGGATATTCTTTCTTCGATGCGAGACTAAGGGATTTTGGGAGGTTCATTGGCTACGATGAGTTTATGTGCGAAGGAGATGTTAAGCATGCCGCTGGTGAACCAACCTAATAAAATGTGGGAGTACGGCGTATGTTCCCCCCATTCATACGATTGACCTGGCTACCTACGCAACTACTCCTCATTCCTTAGTATTTGCGGTAGTGGAGATGTATTGATGGCATAATTGCAGATTAACATCGACTGGCCCGGTGTTCTTGTTAAGCGCGTCTCAGGTCTCAAACTCAACAGCTACTTAAAGAAATATATCTTGGAACCACTCAGCTTAAAGAATATGAACATGTTTCCGAGTAAAGAGATGAAAGCACAACTAGCAAGCATGCATCAACGTGCAAAGGATGGCTCCGTTGAAGAGCGTGATTACCTCTGCCGACGCCCATTAACGGCAGAGACCGAAGAGGAGCAGGCAAGAATCTTCAATTCTGGTGGTGGCGGCTGCTTCGCAAAGCTGATCGAATACTGCCGTAAGCTATCTACCCCTTCTCATAAAACTCAAGCCATGCCGCCGTCTGACTATTTCCCAGAAATCCTCGCAACGCTCCTCAACGACGACACATCCCCGACTACCAGCGCCAAAATTCTGTCTCCGTCGACCATTGCCCCACAAATGTGGGAGAACCAGATCCCTGACCAACCCGACTTCGCTCATGGTGGGCCGCCATCTGCGAAGCCTGAGCTATCCAACTCGACCCCATAACTCTATCCCAGGAAGGTAACCCACCGCAGGGCTGGGGCCTTTCCTTCTTGACGATTGCCCCGGAGCTACGGGCGGAGGCCCTAACACAGCGTGGTGAGCTGGATTGAGCAATTTGTTTTTGTGGGTTGATCGCGAAAAGGATGTTGCGGGTATGATTGCGAGTCAAGTTCTTCCATTCGGGGACATAGGAGTACTTTGGTCGTGGTTTGGGGTTGAGAAGGCGATTTATGATGGCCTAGAGTGAAGTAAGGTTTCAGGAAGTTTATAAATCTCTTTCTATGTTAGTATTGTCAATAGGGTCGGCTATGCTCAACTTTTGCTGACGGTCAAAGATCGCCTATTTGGCTAAGTCAGGGCTTCCTAGCAGCTTGCTCTCGAGTCTACCCGGAAAGTTCCGCTATAATATCTCAGAAATCTTGGCAGCCGGCACTAGCGCACTTCGCCGTCTATATATTTTCCTCCTCCCTCCACTTTCTTCTTTTCTTTTTCCTCACCGGTCTTTCAGAGCTCAAAGCCCACGCTACTTTGTCCCCACTGTCTGGACCGAGAAAGTCCTCGTGTAAGCTACGGAATTCGTCACTACAGCTGTCCCACCCAAGGCTTGTCTTTGGAGGACTACCTGAGTGAGGGACGTCCGCTTGAGGCACCGACAGTTCCGCATTTTCGTTTTTCATCACTCAAGCCAGTCATCAACCTCTGTTGGAGCAGTGAAGCTTGCTCTCTGGCGATGCGACACTATGCACACATTGGAAGAAGGCCAGCAGCCCACCTGATAGCTAACGGAAATGTAAGGTCTCTCGATCTGCTCACTCCACCGGCTTGCCAGGCTACTTCGGATCGACGATCCTTATATAAAGGATTCTGAACTTGAAGGTCTCAGCGAGATGGCTCAAACCCATCAGACTTCGGCTAGGCTCAGGATCTGCGAGGGGGTTTGATCGCGATCGGTAGAACCCGCAGGCCATGGAATCACAGTGGGATTTGGAAGCAGATCGAGAATCACCGGGCTGTCAGCGGTCTCCTGTGAAAGGCATCGCTATTGCACTTCGGCGCTTGCTGGCAGCGAGAAGAACAAAAGTAGCTGCTTTAAGGCTCCCGCTCTTCTTGACAAACTGGTGAACAGGAGTGTCCGACCGCCACTGAGTCTGTCAGGGCGTTAGGTAACTGGTTGAGCGCTTGGGAGTTCTGAGGCATAACGCAACATGTAAACTTGAACAATGTAACTCGGATATCAAGATCAAATTCAACGCTTAGGTTTTTTTTTTTCACTGAACTTGCTCTTTGTGACTTAACTTGCTTAGCTTGACTGATAAAAATTGACGCCTCTCCCCCGAAGCTGAGCGTTCGGGCCTGTAGTGAGTGACGTTGCTCCACTACGAGCGTTTCTATGTCGAATGTTTCTGAGGTCTATATGAATACGTTCTCACGCGCCTGAGCTTTGGGAATGCATGCTTGCAATACGTGATTAAAGATAATTTGTTTAATATTGAGTCCCGTCTTAACATCCAGCGCACGTGCCGGCGACCTGACCTCACCAACATCACGGTCGTGACCACGGTCTCAGTCATATCCTCAGTGTCAACAAATTATAATAAATGATCAATATATTCAATACGTTCTCTTCCTATGCTACTGTTATGCTTGGTTTGATCCGAGATGCAGTCAGGAAATCCAGCACCATAAATATTTAACATTTCTGTTAGCTGACGCTATCACCATGGTTTCACTCCAGGACGAGCGCGTTCACAACACTAGCGCTGCCTCTGAAGAGGATATATTAATTCCTGCGGTAGGGTCGGTTAGGGATACTTCGTCTGAAAGTAAGGACGGACGGTCCGTCCTCTGGACCTTGCTCTTGCTGCTTATCCTGACGAATATGGCCACGAGCCTATACAACCTTCCCTTGAACCGGGTGATTGAGTTGAGATTATGTCGAGAGTATTATTCCCAGCGCGATCCGTCCGTAATCAGTCCTGATGGCTCTATCCCGGAGGAGCTTTGTAAGCTGAATCAGGTTCAGCAGCAGCTGGCATGGTTGCAAGGCATCATGGAAACGACTGTCATTGTCTGCGGTAAGCTTAATATTGTCATGTTGAAATACCTGGCTCACCAGAGCTGATATCTTCAAGACTTTATCGTGACCATTCCATTTAGCTTTCTAGCAGAGAGGTTCGGAGTTAGGCTTGTTCTCTGGCTCAATATGATCCCGCGAATCTTCATGTCTTTCTGGGTTCTTATCATTGGTACGGAAGCAGCCCTTTATTCCCATCAGCGTGCATTTATTAGATTAGGATGCTAAATTTTTTAGGCAATTTTGACATGATTTTCCCAACGAAAGCCATAATTGCCGGACCTTTCCTTGCCGTCCTTGGTGGTGAATGTGTATTCTCTTCTACTATATTTGCTCTTACTGCAGCTCTGGCACAAGAATACTTACAAAGGTTAGTATTATACAGTTTTAGTTTCGTGTATTACTGATTTTAACCACAAGGGCATCATACTTTTCCTACATCAGCTCCGTCTCGTATGTGGTGGCATTTATGGGACCCTCTCTAGCGTCCTTTACTATGAGCCAGAGCCTCTGGTTACCATTTTGGATAGGCATTGCGCTCCTTTTGGCAGCAATCCCTACGATATACTTTCTACCAGAGACAAAGAGTCACCCGAGCAAATATTCTCTGCAACCTGATCCTGCCGCTCCCGAAGCAGATCTTTTGCTCGGGCAACGGCCCTCAAGCCCAATAAGATACTCCAATGCTTTTGAAGTAGACAAGAGGCCTTCTAATCGCATTATACAAACTGTAATGACACTGATACGGCTCATCATTGGCCGTCGGAACTTCCAGCTCCTCCTAGCGTCATTCTTGCTCACGGCACTTGCGAGCTCGGACACGAAGCTACTTGTACAATACATCTCTAAAAGATACAAGTGGACATTTGCACAGGTAAATAAATTCCCACTACCAATATAAGATTGGAGAATCTCATAACTGACGGATGCAGGCCGGCTACCTGCTCTCAGCAAAGGCTCTCGTTAACATAGTTCTTCTTACCGTCTTTGTCCCACGTATCATTCGCGCATCAATAGCTAGCAAGAGCGTTCACGGCTCTGAAATTCGTCTAAACTTCCTCGGTACCGAGATAAGTATACTAATTTCGATTCTGGGAGTACTTTGTGTTGCTATGTCTTTTAAAATCTGGATGTTATTGACTGGTTCGTGCTTCCATCTATCCATGCAATCTAGGCCCCTATATATCATTCTACTTCCTACACAACTCTTCAAAGCCACTGACATAATTATTTGGTTTCAATAGCACTCATAATCTACGCCCTCGGCTCCGCTCTCCCGGTCTTCACAATGTCTCTAGTTAAATCCCCTTTGATCGCCCTGCAAGACGCTCATACCAATGCGCAAGACTTTAGTATCGTCATGCTGACAAAAACTCTCGGATCGCTTCTTGGAGCGCCTCTTATGACTGTTACATGGGTGCAAGGAATCAAGTCGGGTGGAATGGGGTTGGGGTTACCATATTTCATTTCTGCTGTGAGTTGGAACACTCTTCCCGTACAAATATGGCCTGATATGCCTCTATAAACTGACAGTATAGATTCAGTCCCTGTATCTGGTAGCAGCTATTGTTATCGCACAGTTGCGCTTCTAGACTTCTACCAATTCAGACATGGGCCGGCACATGTCGCCATGGCTTTGCTGCTTTTTCTTAGTTTCTTGGAATCTGCAGATCCCGAAGCAGTGTGCAATCCAAAATTCTGCCCACTGCGACAAAAAAAACCTCTAAATGATACCTATATAGGATCGACCGCGTCACTGATTGGCTGATTGGCGGAGAGATGCTAGGATGTTGAGAAGTACGTGATGGCATATAATTTGCTCTTAGAAATGTCAGTCTAGGTTATGCTGGTTCAAAATGGAGGCGGAGTACTATTTCTCGTAACTGGGATGAAGGCGCGGGTCATCGTCACCAATTAACGGTGGAAATCTAAGACATGGGTGGATCTGCTTGGAATCGTAGCTAAGAATCTGGTGTTTAGGCTAGATGATAGTTGGAAATCAATGCATATCATTTTAGAGAGTTAGTCAACGTTCGCTATTTCATGGCTGAGAGACAGAGATATTCCTCTCTGCGGGGCGGAGTTCAAATGTGTGGTTGGATGTGATTGCATTTCGCTTTAGGTACATCTCGCGTACCCTAGTTATTAGGAAAGCTTACGTATCTTCTTGGAGCCCTTGAACACACATTTCGAGAGCCTAAGTCTTGTACTTCATATCTACAATCACAATGCGTTTCTTACATTCCTTCTTGTCCTCATTGCTGCTTTCGAGCGCCTTTGTTGTTTCTGCGGCGTCATCTTGGGGTTTTGAAGATGCTACTTTGACAATTCAGAGTAAGGGCGCCGGTGCTGGTGGAGGTTTGAAGGAGAAGTATGCTAAGCCCGTTTCTTCAACTGTCTTGAGGCCTGAGGCTAATAACTGTCGTTGAATTTTAGATTGAGCGTCAATTCTCCATTATCTAAGGAGGTTCCTCTGAGTGCAGTCGATACTCTCAAGATTATCCTCACGACTACCGATGGGAAGAAGGCCAAACGACCACACCAGGCGTTCCTCACGCTCACCGAGCCAGCCTCAGGCCTTGAAGAGTCTTTTATCTTCAGCGTTAAAGACACTGGTAAAGGCAAAGTGGAATTGGTATGATCATTCTACTCAATTGCTGGAATGTAAGCTGACCACTAGACAGACCCAAAAAGATATCCCTGCCCAGCTCCTCGCATCCTCGCAGCCTCTCACAGCATCCCTCGTCATCGCATCCTTTGGCTCCCCTACGCCATATAAAAGCAAAGTCTTCGATCTCATAGTAAAGCGCGACCCGAACGCCCCATTTGCCCTCCCCGAGAAGCCCGTCCGCTATGGCAAGCGTGAGGAGATCCACCACATCTTCCGATCCGACCCTAGATCACCCCCGAAGATAATCTCGCTTGTCTTTACTGCTGCTGTCCTTGCTGCTCTTCCAATGCTATTTGGCGCTTGGCTCACTCTTGGTGCCAATGTCAACCATATGTCCAAAGCCCTCGGAAGCGCACCTCTCTCTCACGCCCTTTTCTTCGGCTCCATTGTGGCACTTGAGGGGATCTTCTTCCTATATTATACTAGCTGGAATCTGTTTCAGACTCTACCTGCTGCGGCAGCGGTTGGAGCCGTTGCTTTCCTGAGCGGGAGCAGGGCGTTGACCGAGGTTCAGGAGCGACGACTGGCTGGATTGAGATAAATGCTGAGAGAAGAAGCGAATATAGACAATGTATCTTGGGATTATTCTTGGAGTCTGGGAATTCGTGGATGTTATCAGCAAAAGCGCACAGTGGCGAGTTCATGGAAATGGAATGTTATAGTACCTTTCTGTCTCAATGATCTGGGGTAGAATGCTGAATATAAAGATGCACAGTGCTGCCGAATCGGTACGCATCGATTCTCCGTCATAAAATCTAGAGGAAATGACAAGAATAGGGCTGCTAGTATCTGGAGTTAAAATTCCTTAAGAATAAGCTTGTAAGAGACTAATCCAGATGTCACGTCTATCCTTTCTTTATAATACAACTTGATTCAAGACTTCACCTGAAGAATATACGCCCCGTTTATATGCTAATATTTTTACCCCTGTAAATATTACAAATCCGTTTCATAGTTTTATAGATAAGCCTCTGTTCGTCCCATACATCTACTTTGTAGAGCGCTGCAGCCAGATTCGCAGGCCCTGATACAGTTGCGAGCTTCTGCGTCTGCGTCGAGGCAGAGAGCTTTGTGAGGAGCTTCGCGAGGGCTTCGCGGACGAGCTCAGGGGTAAGCTGTGCACGGAGCTCTGCAAAAGCTCTACTCGAAGCTCTACTCGAAGTCCTACATGGAGCTCCAAAGCTCTACTAACACGCAGTACTGATATACTAGGAAGTCACTACAACCCTCTCTATAATTGTCTCTACGAACGGCTCTATAAACATCTCTATCCCTTCCCCTGGTGCATTTCGTCCTACTGTTATCGATAAGGGCTGGCCAATAGAATCAATAGGATCAAGGCTCTGTGACCATACGAGTACTTTTGATTCTAGTGTTCGCGCACATTCCAACTCTCGTAGGACGTCACCAGGGGAAGGGATAAACAACTTTACAAACGATTCTATAATCGCCTGTACAATCGTCCCTACGGACGTCTCTACAAGCGTCTGTACAAACGCCTGCACAAATCTCTACTCAAAGCTTTATACAAAGCCGTTTGTAAGGCCTTCAGAAACTAGTCCAAATACAAGTTCTATATCCTTAACCCGCCAGCGTCCGTGTGGTAGATGGTCCGTGCGGAAAACTGGTTTGCGTGCAACTGTTATCGATAACGGGTCAGCCAATAAAGTAAGCTGCACGAGATACTAGTACCCAATTAATTCTAGTCGCGATTTAGCGATGCATGCAAGCGGGTTAAGGGATAGCCTACATAGATTTAATCAATACATCACCATGAACCATGCCTTTTAATCATACTTCCAATAATGCAGATCTTGTTCAACTGACTTAATATAACGTTCAACCGAATTGGGTTGCTAAAAACCCACCACCAGAGCCGTGGCCGCTGCCTGATTTTACACCTTTTCAGAGGCGCCAAGGACGCATTTTAGGTGTAAAATACGTCAGATTCCGTTCTGCAGAAAGGACGAGTGTTGGCTACCTCATATTAAGCGACTTAACTCTAAGGGATAGGCTATATAGAATGTTTTATATAATATTTAGTGGATCACCAGTCTCATATTCCTAAGCATGGCAATTTGATCCTATTGATCTGATTGGCTAAATCCTTATCGATAACGGATGGACGCAACGTAGCAGGTTAAGGGATAAGCTCTCAGACACTGCGTGAAGAATTTGAAATATAGGGAGCAGATATGAGCGATTTTCTGGCGTGCCTGCCCTGTAGCTAAGCACAAACTGATCTAACTAAGTTCGGCTAAAATTCTTCTACGGAGCGTCTGATTTATGGCGACAGCTGAACCTTGCCTCATGACATCCCCTCTGCACAGCAAGGCTGCGCGTCTCACCAAATTTCCTTCGCTGGCAGTTTGTATCTTCTTTCATCTGCTATTGCAACTTGACCTTATGCGTATGGTTTAGTTAGCCCTAATTGCATGTGGCATAACATATATTTCCAGATTGTGTCTATTGGACTTTCTGTAGGTGCATACTTAAGAGTTCCATAGCTACTAGGCTGACAGCTTTTAGGAAATCCTAAAATCTCGATTCAAACCTCCCTAATACAGAAATGGCAGGGATATCGGATCGTCCCCAAAATCTCCTTCCGCCCTTACAAATCATAGATTACTCATCTCAGGGCAAGCCTGACAACTACCGAATCTCACCAATCACTCCCACTTCAGTAGAGGATGAGGAAGAGAATTCAGTTTTCGAGGATTGGTCTGGCAGAGGCTCTCATGTCGACTTCACCGTTGATGAGACCGTACCATTAGCTCAAGGGCGGTTTCTCGGTCACGGGGTGAACGGCGGTGTCTGGGAAACACATTGCAAAGGTGTTGCGCTGGCATGGAAGAGAAAGTACTGCCGCCGTAAGATTGGGGATGCTGAAAGGAAGGAGATTACGATTTTGAAGAAACTCAGCCACAATCACATCGTCAAATTAGTTGGTACTTATACGTATCGTCAGTTCCTAGGATTGCTGCTATGGCCGGTTGCTGTATGTGACATGGCCACTTTCTTCGAGGATTTTGAGACGACGTTTGGAGAAAACTGCACAACCGATAATGAACAGAGTGCGCGCCTTACGGCATTGGGCCTTCCTTGTGAATCGCAGGCCTCCCTCCACTCTCACGGCTGCGAGTTTTTGTACTCAAAAATCGGCTGCCTCACTAGCGCGATTGCTTACCTTCATGAACAAAAAGTTCGTCACAAGGATCTCAAACCGTCAAATGTACTTTTATCTCGTAATAATCTCTGGGTCACTGATTTCGGGACTTCCACGGATTTCTCACTACTTTCGACAAGTGCTACAGAGAACGGAGAGCGGGGCACACCGAAATATTTCGCACCCGAGGTTGCAGCATTCAAACGTAATGGCCGATCGGCAGACATTTTCTCACTTGGATGCATATTTCTGGAAATTTTAACGGCAGTAAAATATGGAACTCCGGGGTCTATCAGGATGTCTCGTCCAGCCATGGACGGCTCATTCCAAAGCAATCTCAACAGAAGACAACAGTGGCTACAAATGCTCAATGCAGAGTCACCTAGTCATAAGCACCTTCTATGTGAAATCGAGAATATGCTGGATATAGACCCTCGGAAAAGGCCCACCGCTTTTCAGCTAAAGAGCCGTTTGGCATTTATTGACCAATTCAGACTACCGCATGAAACGACAAGAATTTTCGGATCCTGCTGCGCAACTTCGTTCCTCACTACCCAAGAGCATGCGGATGAGTTAGAGTCGTTAAAGAAACAGATCGATACGTTGCAGGCTGAAGCCAGGAAAATGCGTGATGAGCAGGAACTCCATATGCAGATGTGCCAAAGCTCAAGTATAAGAGGCGAAGAGGAGCCTTCGGAGATCCTTCAAGAAATAAACCTTGCACGCACGCAGCCCGCGACGAGTGACTTTTTATTTGACGTGTTTGACATATCAGCAACAAAGTCGCGGATTAGCAGGTCCCCATCAACAACATGGCCAGGGGAGGTAGCGTACTGCTGGTCTCTTTTCGGTCTACTTTCGGGCGGCAAAGGATTCTTAACGGAATTCGAAGCCAATAGTGTCTTCAACAAAACCAAGCTCAGTCCTCAGCTTGTGCACGGTTTGTGGAGGACTATTGATGACAATAATATGCGAGAGTTCTACTGGTTTCTTCTCGGTCCGCATTCGGGCGCCAAAGGATTCTTAACGAGATTCAATACCAATAGTGTCTTTAGCGAAAGCAAGCTCAGTCCTCAGCTTGTGCACAATTTGTGGATGGCTATTAATGGCAATAATATGCGGATACTAGACTTCACACAGTTTTGCGTCGTGATGCACTGGCTCTTTGGTTTAACTGTGAAGGTATGTGCTTATGTCCTCTATCCCTTTGAAGGCTTTACATTCAACCCAGCTTCTGGGTTTTGCCAGCTTGCATTGTAAGTAGGCTTTTGGATGGTTTTCTGCGAAGGCTTACACCCGGGGTTTCCGAATAGGTTGACTATAAAGTCCCAGGCGATATTTCCCAACTTTTGTTGTCGATCGAAGCTGATCGTGTATCCTCTCCGAACGAAGACATAAGGCAGACACCTCGAATTTCCGTGAATAAGCTCTAGACTGCTTTGGAACGACACGCCTTCTCCTCGCGAATTGCTGTAGGCAGAGACGGATTCTCACAATGACTGTCTAAGCGGCTTCATTCACATTCCGTATGGAGACCTATATCATCTAGAGTTCAACCTCGCCATCTTCGCCGCTTCTTCGCTTAACATAATCATACCAATTAGGGCCCTTGGGCTCCCATCGAACCATTATATCGCAGGCTGTCAAGCCCTTAGCCTGCAAGGCATAGACCACGCATTCTCATCCGATTTAAAAGCGTGAAAACCAATCGAAGGTAACACAAAAACGCCCTGCGTCGCAAACTAAAACGGGTGAATCCTATGTTGAAGCCCTGTGCGAAATCTGCAGCTTTCCCATTCAATAAAAAACAACCTGTCCAAAATAGAAATATAGCGACCGGCACTCTACCAATCCATCAAGACCATCCTTGTTGTGCTCCCTGTGCTGGCTGTCCCGGCCTGGGAAACACCGGCACCGTCTCGAGTTGGTCGAGTCCCATGCCTCCCATCGTGCCCTGTGTGGTATTCTGCCACCCCTGTCCAGTCTGCTGGTTCACGAAGGCGCTTTGCCGGAAAGGATTCGTGCCCCCTGTCGGGTTAGCTATTAAGCCGCTTTGTGGGGAGGGCGTGTGCTGTTGTGGGGAGCCATGTCGCGCGAAGGGATTTGTGCCTGTAGGGGCCGACTGCATTGATTGTAAGCCTTGTTGCTGCTGCTGTTGGGGCTGCGGCGCAAATGGAGAAGTTGACTGAGGTGTTAGGACCGAGGGTGTCGTGGTGAAGGGTGGGGATGACATGCCAGGGGATTGATTTGAGGTGTGCTTGGCGAAGGGGTTGGTAGGAGAGCGCGCGATGGGGGAGGCGATTGGGGGATTGCTGAGTAATTTGGGCTCTGCGTTCGGTTGATTAGGCATTATAGAGTTGCGGAAAGGATTTGTAGATTGTGCCTGGATGGAATCTGCCATTGGGGCAGGACTGTTGAATTGTTGTGTAGGCTGCTGAGGAAAGTTGGCAACGCCATTTTGCGGGATGCTTGATAATGAAGTATTTTGCGGATTAAAGGGCTGAGACGTATAGCCGCCGAAACCAGCGCTTGTGAAGTTCTGTTGGATTTGCTGTGGTAGCTGTGGTTGTTGTGGTTGGCCGAACGGGTTGCTAGCCTGGCCATTTGGAGGGCTGAAAGCTTGTTGCTGCTGCGGCTGGAAACCCATATTTTGAACTGGCATTTGATATCCAGTTTGCGTAACACCCGTTTGCTGAGGGTATTGTTGAAACTGTTGGGTTTGCTGAGCCATTGGTTGCTGGTTCTGTTCAATAGATTCGAAAAAATCGATCAAATCTGGAGCCGGACCTTTTGGCTCTTGCTTCGCAGGCGTTGACGATGTTTGCTTTGGGGATGGAAAGCTCTGTCCCGCAGATGTCTTTGATACCGCCAACTTTGAGTCGGCAAATGACTTGCTAGTTCCATTCGCGCTCTTCCCGTTATTCTTCTTGGCTTCCCTTTCAGCAAGATACTGACGTCGGTTCACCTCGAAGTCTTTGTCGTTGAGATACTCTTCTAATGATGCAGCTAGGGTCGTTGGAGCGTGCTTGATTTTAGGAATTTCAAGCCTGGTGGAGTGTTCGTGCATTCTGGCTACGCTCAGATACTGGACGACCATGTCAGTCTGTTTAACGAATGTACGGTATATGTTTAAAGCCCGCGTGGCGTCCGGATGAGACATTTCGAAGTAGTGTTCTTTAACCGGTTAACTATTGCTTGTATGGGATATTGTCAAATACTAACCTAGCACGTTGATAGTGCCTTCGTTCATGACATGGAAAAGTACAAGCAAATCCATGGTAAGTAAACGGAAGGCGGTTAATGTGATTTCGTTTTCGGGATCTTCTGTAAGGAGCTGAGGGAAATTAGCCAAAGACCGGAGAGGGTTTGTGTTCCAAAGGCAAAATACCTCGCATCTCAAGAGCATTTTGATCTGGGTCTGAACACTTTCTGTTTCTCGAAGAAGCCCTTTATCAACAGTAAGCCGCTTGAGGCGACCTTCTCCGCCGCGGACGTAATCAACCTTCGTAGAACCATATTGTACCGCTCGCTCAAGGAGATACTCGGAGTAGGTACGAATATTTCGACCTTGTGTTTGAACTGGTTTCCCATGCAGAGTTAGCACGGAATCTATGAGGTTGCTTACCCGGATCCAGATATCATTGCTGGCTCGCATATTATTTTGTGGCCAGGAATGGTCGGAATATATGGAAGAAAGACAGAATCCTTCGCCGGTATTACGCCTTTCCCACTACCCAACATTCAAGTGTATTGGCTCCATCTCAATCGGGCCAACAGTGTTACGAATATATAAAGACATACCCTCGGTAAAGCTATTAATCGCAAGCTTGCGATGCGGGTGTTGCGCGAGAAATTTGAGTGTGACGTCTGGCTCTCCCTCCCGAATCATGAGGTGGACAATAATGAGAGCTTTGAAGACTATCGTCCATGTTGAGTCTCGCAATCTGTTCGTAAGGGCTCTAAAGATCTCCGCGACGCCGGCTTCACCAGCATGGGTGGCTATAAGGATATGTTCAACATATTTGGATTTGGGAGCCGCAAGCTAAGAGACAGTCAGTCTGTGGCTGCGGTATCGAGTCTGCAAAGGTGTTGTCTCAGATTCTTTTAATGTCCTCACCTTGATCTTCGTACCGCCTTTCACTGATTTTTCGAAGGAGCTCGCCATCTGTCCTCGAGGTATTGCCCGGGGCAAGCGGCGTATTTATTTAGGCTTCGGGTTGCGGTTCTGGCGGGCTTTATCACGACATAGCAATGTAGAACAATGGGAATAATATCAGCGTACGAATAGCTCCAAGTAGGAAGAAGTAACCGCCCCTCGAACGAGAGCGAAACGTTTGTGGTGGTGCTGTGCTGTACGATGGGTGAACAGCCGCTGTCCGGAAGATCCCACCTGCCAATTGGCCAGCTCCACGATGACGCTTCCCGCGCAAATGCAGTTCACAAGCCTCATCTCATCCCACCACGAAAAATTCACGAACACCCCCACCATGGCTTCGTCACCTACGCCGTCTGAGCGCGAAAAAGCGGATGAGGAGCTCAAAGCTAAAGAAGCTGCAGAGCAAGCTACTCTTCCCTACAAGTGGACTCAAACAATCGGAGATCTCGATGTTACCGTGCCTGTCCCCGCCAACATCAAAGGTCGTGATTTAGAAGTCAAATTCACTAAGACAAAGCTTAAGGTCGCCATCAAGGGCCAGGATCCCATAATAGATGTATGCCCGTGTCATTCTATCAGAGCTTCTCATCTAACGAACTCTCAGGGAGGCCTTCCACATTCCATCCACGTCGATGAATCTACTTGGACCCTCGAGACCGTACCCAACGGGAAGGAAGTGAGCATTCACCTCGACAAGATCAATAAGATGGAGTGGTGGGCGCACGTCATAACATCAGCACCGAAAATCGATACTTCCAAAATTTCTCCAGAAAATAGCAAGTTGAGTGATCTAGATGGTGAAACTAGGAGCATGGTCGAGAAGATGATGTTCGATCAGCGACAAAAGGAGTTGGGAAAGCCTACAAGCGATGAACAGAAGAAGATGGACCTGCTGGCTCAGTTTCAGAAGCAACACCCGGGTATGATCTAACTTGTGAACGGCTTCTTGTGTGAATTCCACTAACCACGTCTGCAGAGATGGATTTCTCTAACGCCAAGATCGGTTGAATCAGGTCCTAAATGACAGAATCAGGCTATAACAGGAGCATGGAATTTTCGTTAATCTTACAGATGGATCCCAAAAAAAAGCGAAAAATAAAAATTCAAAGTGTATATTTAAAAATTTCAGGTGTGTACATGCTAAATTAATTACCTAAGGATAAGCGTTCCTTAAATGCCCTTCATCGTGCAGCTTGAATTAGGCTCCTAGGGTAAATTGCTTGTATGATACCTTCAATCCCCTCTGTGACAGGTGCAAAGACTCATGAAGGCATCTCGAACAGGCCCTGGAAATGGAGACTGGGAAAAGCTCGATCTGGTGAGATCCCAGATGCCTTGGAGCACACACTAAAATGTAGAGACTTGTTGCAAATAGCCCTTGTCACCCGAATACATGTCGTTATCCATGGGAAGAGGTCTCCCGAAAGCGCAGCAATAGCATGCCTTTGTTTACATATGGAAACAGGCGACAATTTTATGCTTAGCTTTCCTATCTTAAGCTTTTCAAGGGACCCTGCTGTAGTCGAAGCAAACGGCTGGTGCGAGACTACCTTAAAAATAATAAGTGGCGGAATCGCGACCCCTAGGGCATTAATAGCCTTAATAATAATAACCCATTCTTAATTACCTGGCTATACTGTTCTAGGCCGGCTAGCACGGTTGGTTTTAGTAATAACTTTCGCAGTCGCAATAACACCTATCTAAAAGCTAGTCTTATTAAAATCCCAGGTATCCTTATTAAGAATCCTATATTATATTTCATATTTTAAACGCGTTTAAACCAGCCCCAAATAAGCACAGGATCCTTATATTTGGTCCGTTAATAGTTATACTTACGGTTATACTGCGATTTTAGGTCATCGTGGTGCTTGATATAATTCTATACCTAATTCTGGCGGATAGGTTTTGGGATGGTAGATCCAGCGTACTGGGTAACTAGAATATTGGCCATCTGCCGTACGGTCACGATTCTCGGCGGTATACCGCGTCGGTCCATTAACAGGATCCACTACTTAAGACTCTCTTCTTCTACTGGTATAAGACGGCGATTTAGCGCGACAGAACTGCGTTTTAGTGCAGTGCTAGCAGCGCGGCGCCTAGCTGTGGTTCGGGGCACATCATACGTTATTATGGCAGATTAAAAGCTTGTAAACTGGCCTTGCTTGTGGGCTTTAATAGCTAAAACAAGTCTACCTTCTTGAAAAAGAGGATTCTGCTGTTGTGGTGTGGCCATTATAGATAGTAGTTAAGGAACGCGTCGCGATTTGGTGGATTACGTTAAGTGACCAGCTTCCACAGAAGAAGCGTACGTCTTTACTTTGATTCTCCCAGCCAACCAAGGCTATTTCTCTGGGGCAACCAAAAAGGTCCTTGCGTGCAGCCACAGCCGTTCGCTACAATTACTATGTACAGTTGGTGGCAATCAAGCGAATTTGAAATCTCGAAGCACTCACTAAAGGGGGGTGAAGCTGGTCGTCGTGCACATGGCTGTGTTTCAAGAAGACGGGATTGGATAGAACAAACGGACGGCACGGCCCCAAAACCGAGGCTTAGCTCGAGTGAGGTGATTTTTCATGCACGCCAATGCCAGTACAGTCAAAACTCTCTACATTACGATCTACGCCCTTGATCGAACCGTTTTTTGGTGTAATATTACGATAATCTGACTTTTGAACGATGTCGTTAAGGCGCCACCACCAATGTCGATATAACCAGAAAAGATTTTGCATGGGAGGAAGCCCTCTTTGGGGTATCTCTCCTATGTCCTTAATGTGGTGGCCTCCTTTTCTCTGCTTATTAACCCACCACGTGACCATTTAGTATAACAATACCATTAGTATTATGATGCACTCGGCTGACCAAACTGTATCGTACTAAAGAGTTTTTACTGTATCCCAATGGGCTGACGGCAGCCGTAGCACGAGTCCATGCGCGGCCGTGATCAGAGGCCTAACTATATTTTTCCGACGCTGATTGGTACACAGTGCGGCAATGCCTAGCATAGCCCCGAGCGCCTCGGAAAGCGCTGTGCATTGCCCTCCAAGCCCAGATACATCAACAAAAGCTAGCTGCAAGTCCGCGTGCTATGGATTTGAGAACGAGTTCCGACCTCTGTGTTGCGCGATGCAACAGATTCCTTCGCTGAATCGCTCCGAGCCAGAAGTGCGAACCCCCAAGTTCAGTTGTTGCGTGGTATTCTAGCTGATTCACGTTCAAGGGCATCAATTCACCGTCCGCGCAAACCTCCGATTCCGTACGCGATCCCACCCCTTCCTCCACAGCTATCTCCTCGTCTGGTCTTCAAGGAAACACGTCGACTTCGCCGTCTACAACGCTATCCCTGTCTATGCAAGTGAACGATGACAAGGAAATATCTCCGCTCCCCCCGGTGCGGCCAATACCTTCAAATTTGGTACCTCCGGAGGGGCTCAGCGGACATCAGAATGTAGCTACAAACTCGGAAGAGATTGTCAGCGAAACAACCATTCTAAAGTTCGAGCATGATGCCATAGAGGACAGCAAGGCTGCGCCGAACCTGTTTGCCTTCTCTCCGGACACATTGCACAAACTTTTGAACCCGAAGAGTCTGTCAGCATTATACGCGTTCGGGGGTCTTCGCGGTCTCGAAATCGGGCTACGCACGAATCACAATTGTGGCTTAGGCGTAGATGAGACTGTGCTGCACGACGATGTGACTTTTGCGGACGTGAAGACTGCGCTGGCGGGAGCTAGCGTTTCCCGTACAGAAACGGCAAACGCTCCATCAGCTCTAAAGAGGTCTTGGACCACGCGGTCATCGAGCGCGCGTGTACATGGGCAGTTCGAAGATAGGAAACGCGTCTTCAAGGACAACTGGCTGCCTGTGACGACACCAAAAACGTTTCTCCAGCTCATGTGGGCGGCTTACAATGACAAAGTTTTGATGCTGTTGACGGTCGCAGCGATAGTATCGCTGGCGATTGGGCTATACCAGACCTTCGACACACCACGCACCGCGTCCAATCCTCCTGTTGAATGGGTCGAAGGTGTTGCCATCATTGTCGCCATTGTCATCATCGTTCTTATAGGATCGGTTAATGACTATGAACAGGAGCGACAGTTCTTGAAGCTCAACGTGAAGAAGCAGACTCGGGACGTGAAAGTTATACGGTCTGGAAAATCGCGGGAAATTTCGGTATTTGATGTGCTTGTAGGAGACGTCGTCCATCTCGAACCGGGGGATGTGATACCTGCAGATGGCATTTTTATCGATGGCCATAGCGTTAAGTGCGATGAATCACTGGTAACCGGCGAGTCAGACCCTATTCACAAGTATCCTGCAGATCAAGTGTTGCAGGAAATCCAAAATCACAATTACAAGGATCTCCACAAATTGGATCCCTTCATAATGTCAGGATCAAAGGTCACTGAGGGTGTGGGTACTTTCCTGGTCACTGCAACCGGGGTAAACTCCAGCTATGGAAGATTTTTAGAGTCGTTGAATGATGATCCTGAGGTTACGCCGCTACAATTGCGACTGGAGAAACTCGCCAAGAAAATCGCCATTATTGGGGGAATTTTGGCGCTCGTCATGTTTGTCGTTACGTTCATCAAGTTCTGCGTCCAGCTGCCACGCAACCATAGCTCTCCTGCAGAAAAAGGCCAGTTGTTCTTGAACGTGTTGATTATTTCCCTAACCGTCCTTGTTATCGCTGTCCCGGAAGGCCTTCCTCTGGCGGTGACGCTCGCTCTCGCGTTTGCAACTAGGAGGATGATCAAAGACAACAATCTAGTGCGCCGTCTGCAATCTTGCGAAACCATGGGTAACGCAACTACTATTTGTTCAGATAAAACTGGAACGCTAACTCAGAACGAGATGAAGGTTGTAACTGGTGCAATCGGCCGTTCTTTGCAATTTACAGACAGGGCTGAGGAAGTCCCCATTCCGAATCAGAAGGATGAGCTGTTTTCAGTAGAGAAGGCAACCGAGCTTCCTGATGTTCCAAATGTTCGTCTTTCTAGCTTGTCTAGACGGCTCTCCAAGGATGTCCGGGACCTGCTGTTGCACTTGATAGCCATCAACTCTACCGCATTTGAAAGCGACGACGACGAGCACCCCTTTGTTGGATCCAAGACTGAGACTGCGCTCCTCACATTTGCTCGACATCACCTAGGCCTCGATTCAGTGAGTGTTGAACGGTCAAATACCACCACTGTTTATTTTATGCCTTTTTATGCTATCCGCCAGTATATGGCTGCTGTTGTAAAGCTCAGCTCCAACAAGTACAGGCTATACGTCAAAGGCGCGCCAGAGGTTCTGCTAGCCAAGAGTACACGAATTGTATCCGATCCTACCGAACGCTTGTCAGACCACGCAATTACTGCGGAAGACACAGACTACCTGAAAGAAACTATCGCCAGTTACGCCAGTTGCTCGCTGAGAACTATTGGATTGGCTTACCGTGATTTCGACCGGTGGCCTAGTTCTGAAGCAGAAATCAATGTCGATGAAATTCTGAAAGACCTCGTGTTTCTGGCTGTCGTGGGTATCCAGGATCCTTTGCGCCCGGAAGCTAAGGAGGCGGTACGGACCTGTCAGCAAGCTGGGGTCGTCGTGCGCATGGTGACAGGAGACAATATTCTGACGGCCAAAGCAATTGCAAAAGAATGCGGGATCCTAGGAACAGACGGCACGGTAATGGAGGGAAAGGAATTCAGGAGCCTGAGCAGAACCCAGCTGAAAGCAGCACTACCTCTACTCCGAGTCATTGCAAGGGCAAGTCCTGAGGACAAGCGGTTACTGGTAACACAGCTGAGGGATCTCGGAGAGACTGTGGCAGTCACGGGAGATGGGACCAACGATACACTGGCACTGGCTGCTGCTGATATCGGATTTTCCATGGGGATCTCGGGGACGGAGGTTGCGAAGGAAGCGGCTGCTATCATTTTAATGGACGATAATTTTGCTTCGATTGTAAAAGCTATTATGTGGGGAAGGGCTATCAACGACGCAGTCAAGAAGTTTTTACAGGTATGTATGTTCCCTGCTGATTTCCAAGCCATACTAACACGGCGCAAAGTTCCAAGTCACCATCACCGTCACCAGTGTGGGGCTAGCCTTTATTTCTGCTGTATCCAGTTCTCAAGAGCAATCTGTTCTCACGCCCGTGCAGCTGATGTGGGTGAATCTGGTGCAAGACACGCTGGCCGCGCTAGCCCTTGCAACGGACCCTCCGCCCCGCAGCATCCTCGACCGCAAGCCAGAGCCCAAACTGGCGCCACTCATTACGCCCACCATGTGGAAGACGATTATCGGACAGTCGGTGTACCAGCTTGCTGTTACGCTTATTTTGTACTTTGGCGGGGCCAAAATTCTAGGCTATCATTCGGGCCAGTTGCAGACGCTGGTGTTTAGCACGTATGTGTGGATGCAGATATTCAACCAGTACAAGTGAGTCCTGCCTGCCTATCAGAAATCCAATTCCCCTCTAAAAACATGAAAAGAGAAGAGGTTGAAGTTTGGACCGAGCTAATTTGACCCAGCTGTCGCCGGATCGACAACAAATTTAATATCCTTGAGGGCGTGCTGCGCAACTGGCCCTTCATTGGCATTAGCGTAATCATGATTGGATGCCAGGTCCTCATTATCTTCGTCGGTGGCAGGGCCTTTTCCATTACCAAGCTAAATCCTGCTCAGTGGGGATACTCGCTTGTGCTCGGTGCGCTGTCCATCCCTGTCGGCGCTGTCATAAAGATAATTCCGCTGGAGAAGGTGTGGAGGAAGTGACGGCGTCGCTGGGGGGGCTGGGAGGTTTCTGGATGGCGCTGGGAGAAGGAGCGGGCTTCAAGCAAATAATTAATCGGGTTATTTTAAGATTTAGCATGGGGAATGGGGAATGGAAAGGAAAAGTTGAATTTAGCTCAACTCTAACCGTATTCGCCCGGACCGTTTGTGAAGACTGTACGCCGTTTTTGAGTGCCCTGACCATGGAGTATCCAAAACTACCAAAATTGTTCCAACTCATGAATCCAATCCGAGGAATCGTTACCCTTCAACAACCATGATAGGATATATAGGCTTTCAAGAAGATACGGCAACAGCTACATTTCATCAACGGTGCCCGGATGGACGTAGAATGCGACGGCAATGACAGCATACCTGGCCAAAGCTATTAGTCAGAAACCCGCACCTTAGTCCACTGATAGGGGGCTGTGGTCCACATACGTTCCAATGAGTAGAGCGCCCGCAAAATAATTTGTGCGTCCATCCTGCACAAGATAATTCACGACCAGCACAGCCAAACTAAACACCGCGGTTTCGAAAATATCAAACATAAGCGTCATTGGGCGATTGATGATCCAGCCCACAATAACCATGAAGGGGGTGACGAAGAGAGCGATTTGCAGGGTGCTGCCGACGACGAGGCTGATGGCGAGGTCGAGCTTGCCCCTCATCGACGCGGAAACAGCCGTGACGTACTCGCCCGCGTTGCCGACGATGGGGACGATGATGAGGCCGATGAAGGGGCGCGAGATGTTGAAGGACTCGACGACGCCGTCGATGCTGTCGACCAGGTTGTCCGAGCATACGGTTACGCCGAGCGTGGCGAGAATCAGGACGGCGCTAGCGGACCAGGGGTCGAGCTCCCTGTCTCCCGCTTCTTCCTCTTTGAAGAGGTGCGCATGCGACTTGATTTGGAAGTAGAGGTAGACGGCGTACAGGATTAGCAGGATGATGGCCGTGATGTGGGAGAGGGTGAGCACGTTTTGGTCGTGCGCGATGGATTTGGAGCCCGAAACGGCGTACAGGGTCGATGGGACGATGAGCGAGGCGCTGGCGATGACCATGAGCGAGGCCATCAAGCCCGTTACTTGGCTGTTGAATACGAGGAAGTCTTTGCTGTGGCCGCCGGCGAGGAAGCAGGTGCCGAGGATCTGGGAGAGGATTTAGATATGGATTTACGAAATGGAATGAGAGATACATTTTGGACAAGTGAGTTGGGAGAAGACGGGACTTACGAGCAGGATTCCTGATAGAATGCTGCCTACCATGCTGGACTGGACAATGCTGATCTCGCCTCGGCTGAGGGCTGTAATGCCCACCTAGATATCGCCATGAGAGAAAGAACACGGAAAAGGAAGGAGAGTATTTTAGAGCATGACTTACTATCATTTCGACGGCATTACCAAAAGTCGTATTGATTAATACCCCAACCGTCTGTCCCACACTCTTGGACAGCTCCTCTGTCGAATACGACATCAGCGACGCCAGAGGGAGCATTGCTAAAAAATTGAATACAAAGATGGCGGCCGAACTCCACCCCAACGACTCGGCGACAATGCCGAGAGGGAGGCATAGCAGGAGATAATTAGTAATGCTCGAATTCCATGTCGCCGCTAAGGCATGCCAGGCACCACGAAGCAACTGGGACCACAATGATCGCTCTGAGGGAGCGTCTGAGGCCGGCGTATCGTGGTTGGCGGCGTTGTTCAGCAGACTGGTTTCTTCGGTGGCCTGGTCAGCAGCCGCATCGGGAGACATGGCGGGGTTTCGTTTTCACGGCTTGGTGGGGAGTGTTTGATGTCGATGTCGAGCTTGCCTATAGACGTTAACCTAGTAGGCGCTCCTGTTGTAGTAGCTGAGCTTCGGGAGCAAGGTGTGCATTAGAATAAGCCTCGGAGTCACGTGGCAGGCAGCCTCAGAGTATTGGACGGTCAGCATGCACCATGGCAACGGGCGGGAATCCCGGGGTGCCAAAAGGCTTAACTGGGCACTCGCATCTTCGCACAGCGTCGCGGAAATTACCGTGCGCGCTGTTGCGCCGGACCGTGATGCTGCATGGGTAATCACGTATCCGCTGCGGCTTCCCAGTCGGGGTCCAAGGGCTTATGGGCGCAGTTTTGGCGGTAAATTATTATTTTAAAATTTAAAATTTCTCCTCTTTATCTCTTTTTATATAATATAACTTAAATATATAAGTTATAATTTTTTTTAATATAATAGATTCTTCATGTGACAAGCTCTACGCCACTCGAACACCACACAAACCCGAAAGAAGCCCGGACATAGTAGTTAACTTCGTCTTTTTAGGAGCAATAACGTTAGTTATCTAAATTAAAAAATTTATAAAATAAATTTACAGCGGTTTAAGATATTATTACCTCATAAAACTCTAGTACAAAAGCATGTTGAAAGTGGTAAGTATATTTGGTGTGCCACCTTTTTCCTGATGCGGCTAACTCGGTCAGGAGAGCGCCCTGCAGCTCCTCTCTAGACCGCCTGCTGTCGACCAGGGTCCGACTTTGCAGCCTAGCTCCTTCTGTTGAGCTGCCTGCTCGCCATTGCCGCCGTTTGCGTGTATCATTTATCTGACTGTGCCTTTTTTTCCTCGAGTGTGCGCCGATCCAGGCGATCCTCTGCCGCGACCTGTCTGGTCGCCAAGCCGCTTTGTCGTTTTTTATCCTGCTGTTGCATTGTCTGAGCTGAAATTAGAATAGCTGCCCTGTTCATACAACACTTTCTCTAGATTTTCAAGTGCCAGAACAGTTCAATTTCAGCCGGTCCTCGTGTCTCATCATCAATTTACTCGACGTATCCTCCTAGCAGGAGCTGCTGGACGAGGTCGAACCAGCACAGCACACTGCGAAGCCTTGTTCAACCACTGCTGCCCGCGCTGATTTTCCGCTAGGAGCTTCTGTTGAACGACACTTCTAGCTTCGAAGAACTAGGGGAGAGCTGGCAGAACCTAATGGCAGACAGCAACGGGCGGGGTCAGGAGGCCGCAGACAGCGAACTATGTGAAGATATGCCACCATCACACTTCCACAGCATCATAACATACGCGACTTTTCTTAACAACTATATGAATGTGCTCTTGCTCTTCATACCCGTTGGTTTGATCACTGGCGCCTTGGGTGCGCCCAGGGCGGTAGTGTTCGTTTTCAACTTCATTTCGCTGATTCAGTTAGCAGCGGTTATTGATCTTGCGACGGAGGACTTGGTATTAAGCGCAGGAGCGGTGCTCGGTAGATTGTTGAGTATTCTTGCGAACAATCCCGTCGAGATGATTGTAAGAGGATTCTGTTCAGTGTAGAGCTTTTTTTGTTAATCTTTGCCTAATACCCTCTCCCACAGGTTAGCATTATCGCCGTGACCCGAGGACAGCTCCGAGTTGTCCAAGGAAGCCTCATTGGAAGCATCTTGTCGTATTCCCTCCTGGTATGACTCCATAGAGACCTCTAAGCTGCATTCTGTTCTGACTGGCAGTATAGATTTTAGGAAGCAGCTTCTGGCTCGCCGGCTATGGGAAAGTGAGCCTCGATTTCAACGACACTGCAACAAGCATTCTAGAGGCTTCAATGATGCTTGTGTCTATTTCGCTCATTGTGCCTTCGGCAACGTCCGCTACACTTTCACAACCAAATTCGACAGAATCTAGAGAGGACTTTAATGCGCATGACATGTTAATGCTCTCTCATGGCACAGCGATTGTTCTGATCATCACCCTCGCTATATACCTATACTTTCGACTGAAATCTCATGCAGTTTTCCTCATTAAGGAAGCAAACACGGGAAATGCTGCAAATGGAGACAATAGCCGTAGAACCACGCACGAGGCAGCACCTGTTCTTGGGCCTGCGGCAGCTGCATGTGTCCTTGTTGCAGCGATTCTCTGTACAGTCAGCTGCTCCTACTATCTTGTCGATAGTATTGACGGATTCGCTACAAGCATACACATAAGCAAGATATTTATCAGTATTATTCTGATACCCTTCGCCGGCAACACCAGCCGCTATATCAGCATAATGACGATGGCTCGGCGGGACAAACCAGCCTCGGCTGTAAAAGCAGTTATCAGCAGTGTCTTGCAGATCACTCTGCTGGTTATTCCGAGTGCGGTTCTGCTGGGCTGGATTATCGACCAACCCATGGCGCTGGATTTCACAACCTTCGAGGCGATAGTCTTTATTTTGGCCATCTTGGTGGTGAACAGTGTTGTTCAGAGGGGAAAAGCGTCTTATTTTGAGGGGGTCATGTTGGTCGGAACGTAAGTGGCATCTTGCCCCTATTTGAAACCTTCTATCATGCTAACGACGCGACTAGGTACATTGTGATCGCCGTTGCTTTCTACTTGCGTCCCAACACCGAAGAAGATACCAGCGTAGCGACATCTTAGTCGAAACAAGGCTATCTTTGTTTGTGTGAAGACAGCCGCCTGTGAGACAGACACACTCGGTCGCCGGTCGGGAGGAAGACGGTTGTGAAAGACGGCCTTTTGCCGGAGTGTGCAAGCCCTGTCTTCGGGGCACAGCAGACTAGAGTCAGGTCGGCTTCTTATTGGTCAGGAGTGCAGTCCGGGCTGAAATAAAAGGGCATTAGAATTTAATGAACGCGATTGAATATATGGTTGAACGAGTAAATTGGTTTTCTGTTTAACTGTGAGGCTGTGGTGAGATGCGCCGCCCGGGGCCTTGGAGTATTACGCCAAATTCAAGCGGGCCGACAAATTAGTCGTCTTGCTAGACCAGTCGTCTCAAATCAGTGACAGAAATATACAGCTTGCCGTATTGATCGGTTTTCAAGCTCCTTTTTGTCTAGAGCCCCTTGTCTACTTGCTTATCCAACGCCCACCTTAGTAGCCCGTCCCAACGTGTTCTGAGAAAGGTTTTTAAATTCAACATGTGTTTTAACAACTCAGATAGCCGTTTCAACCGTATGCTCATTTCCCATCATTATTTCTCTGTTGTTCTTGGAAGCTCTGTTCAAGCCCCGTTCCAACGCTAACGCAACGCAAACAGACCATTAGATATCGCTCTCACTTCCCGCCACGCACATCCGGACGGATATAAATTGTAAGGGCCATGACCGCATACCTGAAACATAGCATCAGTACCAAAATCAGCAAAAAGGGTAGAAGACGGCTACTCACAACTGCATAAGCATAACCCCATGCAAATACGTATACACGCCATCCTTGAGCAGCCGATTGACAGCCAGGACAGCCAAAAACAGAAGCGTCGTCAGAAACACCTCAAAGCTGAGCGTCATGGGCTGGTGGATGATCCAACCAAGGACCGCTAAGAAGGGAATTACGAACAGGGCGATTTGCAAGATACTCGAGACAATGACAGAGATTGCGTAGCTAGGACGGCCTTCCTTAGTCTTGGCGATGACGGAGGTGAGTTCGGGGGCGTTGCTGCTGATGGGTAACAGGATGGTGGCAATGAAGCGCTTGGTGATGCGCGTGCTGCTAGCGACGGAATCAAGGCTGTCGAGGAGGAGGTGTGTGCAGAGGACTATGGCGCCCGTTGCGACGAGGAGCATGATGCTAGCGATCCATAGCGTTGATATCTCGTTGTCATTGTCGTTGTCGCTGTTGTTGTTGTTGCTGTTATTATTACCATCCTGCTCGTGGATGTTTGAATTAGTCCGCGAGATGTTTGCGGAATTTAGGTCGTCCGGTTTGTCGACGAAGAGGTGGGCGTGGGAGCCGAGGTTGAAGTAGAGGTAGAGCATGTATAGAAAGAGGAGAATGATGGCTGCACCGCGCGAAAATGCGAGGATTTTGCTGTTGATGTCGGCTGCGTGCGAGGACGCGAATGTCGAGTACGAGACTGTTGGGATAATGAGGACTACGGCGGTAATCGTCATCAAAGAACACAGGACGTTTGTAGCGTTTTTGTTGAACTTAATCGTCTCCTCGCCATACGTCGCGGCCACAACGCAGATGCCAAGAACCTAAGCTTTTTAGCCCAATGCGAAGCTTTTTGATCAATGCTTGATTAGTGCAGGGTACTGAATGCTAAGAGTCACTAACCAGAAGGATGTCTGACAGAATGCTGCCCATCATCATCGACTGCGCGACGTTGATCTCGCCATGGACCAACGCCAGCGTGCCCACCTACATTATTGTGCCATGTTAGCAGAGGGAACATGTTTTGTGGGGGCCGAGGTTTACGGACAATGAGCTCCACCGTGTTGCCAAATGTCGCATTGACCAGCCCGCCCATCAACTCGCCAATGTGGTCGCACAGCTGGTCCGACGAGCCGGACACGAGCGCAGACAGCGGAATGATGGCTGCGATATTGAACAGCAGCGTTGCGAGCGAGTTCCACTCGAACAGCCCGAAGACGATGCCCAGCGGCATAAAGATCAACAGCCAGCCCGTGCCGCTTTCGCGGAGGGCCTTGGTCGCCGCGTGGAAGACGTGTCGGCTACAGTACAGCCCAACTTCTATCGTCCTGCTTCGACGCCGCAGGAGAGGACGATTGTTTTCGTCGAGCAAAGGCTGCGATTCATCCGAAGACGAGTCCCCTGCATCCATGATGGAAATTACTGCACCGCTAGCCCCCGTGGATTTCTTTTGTCGATCGAGTTCGGCGTGGTATGAGGAGCGGTTTGTTAAAGGCTTGGTCAAGCGAAACACATAGCAGACGCGGATTATCGTCTGGCCGGCACTTAGGCCATGGTCACCAGCATTGTCACCTAATTTATGGGCGAGAGGAGGATGGAATTCTCCCTCAAGAGCGCCTGGCGGAGAGCCTAACGCCTGTCGCCCATTGCTAACGCCTGTCGCCTATTGGTGAGAACATCGCTTTTGCTGCGCGCTGTGTATGACATGCGTCGGCCGGAGCAGAAACAGGAAGTGCTCCTCTCCAGCATAGCATGCAAGAGCCAGGCAGGTGCCAGGCACGGCCGGCTACATGCGCCAATCGGGCGCATTCGCTCTATTGCACAGCCCCCTTGCCAAGCGCACCATTGACTGCAGCATCAACCCATCTGAGTTCTGCTCGAATTCTGACCCCACTGCAACTGTGCTCCATGCCTCCGCTATATAAATCTCGGAGCCAAGACACATCCAAAATAACCATCAATCCTGCTGTCAGTAATTTGTTAGATTTGTAAACATTTTCTATTTTATCAAGCCCCTTTTCTAATCTGGTGTTGATGTTGCGCAGATTAGCAGCTGGCATTCTACTTCTACTTCGCCGTCTTCTCCCCATCCTGCAAATGAATCCCAGTACTCAGTCGAGGATGGATCCGCTCTCTCGCCGGATGACGCTCCACCCATGTCGATAGAGCGCGTTTAGCCCGGGCTGTCTCGAGATACGCTTGCTATCCCCAGCGCGTCCTCGAGGAAGTAGTCGTATCGCGGAACGACCATGACCTCCCTGACTTTGTCAAATGGCAGTACTTACAGACTGTTACCAGATTCTGGCCCGTCTCAGCCCTTGGAACCACATGACGACCCATTTAGGCCAGAATCTCGCGAGACCAATGCCTTGTTGCAGCACGTGGAAAACAACCCGTTCGCATTCACCCCGGAAGTCCTTAGCAAGATGTTCAGTCCAAAGAGTCTCCCAACTTTCCATGCGCTTGAAGGATTAGCAGGGCTGGTGCATGGCTTACGAACGGATTACCGCAGCGGGTTGAGTGTGGACGAGACGGTTGTGGACAGGCGCAACTATTCAACGTTTCGGTCAAATTCGCCAGCGGCTAGCGACCTGTATGTTGATAGGAAGCGCGTCTTTGGTATAAACAGGCTTCCTGAGCGGAAACCAAAGAGCATCCGTCTACTCATGTGGATCGCCTTCAATGACAAGGTGCTGATTTTACTTGCGACTGTTGCGACCATTTCGCTTTCCTTGGGCTTATATCAAACATTTGCGCTGCCACACAAGCCTGGACAACCGCGGGTAGAGTGGGCAGAAGGAGTCACAATCATGGCTGCCGTCATTATCGTCGTTGTCGTCGGAGCTTTGAACAATTACCAGAAAGAGCTGCAGTTTGCCCGGCTCCACCGCAAAGCAAGTATTACGATCGCCGGTTTTGGGATCACTAGCTAACTCCCCACAGAAAGACGATCGCGTTGTCAGGGCCATTCGGTCCGGACGGTCTTTGGAAATCTCCATCTACGACATCCTCGTTGGTGATGTGCTGCACCTTGAACCCGGTGATCTGGTCCCTGCAGACGGTGTCTTGATTTCCGGCCACAATGTCCGATGCGACGAGTCTTCTGCGACTGGAGAGTCGGATCCAGCGCACAAGATTGGCGGTGATGAAGCCATCACTCGAATTGCAACGAACCAGAGTACTCACAAGCTTGATCCTTTTATCCTCTCCGGAAGCAAGGTCTTAGAAGGGATCGGCACCTACCTGGTTACCGGCGTCGGCATGCACAGTAGCTACGGAAAGTTGATGGTCTCTATGGCAGAGGAAACCGATCCGACTCCATTACAGAAGAAGTTAAGTGTCGTTGCTGACCAGATTGCCACGGCAGGCGTTGCTGTAGCATTAGTGCTCTTCGTCGTCTTATTCAGCAAATTTCTCGCCCAACTCCCCGGCAGCACCGACTCACCCTACGAAAAGAGTCAAACCTTCTTACGAATTTTAATTAGTTCGCTTACGGTTGTGGTCGTTGCCGTCCCCGAAGGACTCCCGCTGGCAGTCACTCTGGCTCTCGCTATCGCTACGACAAGGATGCTGAAGGATAACAACTTGGTGAGGGTTCTATCAGCATGTGAGACGATGGGAAATGCAACTAGCGTATGCTGCGACAAGACTGGAACTTTGACAGAGAACAAGATGAAAGTGAGAGGTGGGATATTGGGTACAAGTTCCCAGTTCAAAGATTCGACTACTACTATTGAAGAACCGCAGGTTAATTGCAGCCCGCTTGCTCTGCGTCCAGGCCTTGGTTCCGTCAACGAGCTCGTTTCTTCGCTTCCCGATGATGTGCGGAAGATCCTGATACAATCCATCGTCATAAATTCCACAGCATTTGAATCTGGAGAGGATGGCCAAATGACATTTGTTGGCTCGAAAACAGAAGCTGCGCTTTTATCGTTTGCAAAGGAGCGACTCGGAATTGGTCCACTTAGTCAAGAACGCGACTCAGTTGCAAAAGTTCAAGTGATCCCATTCGACTCCCACAGGAAATGCATGGCAACAGTCACGAGGAATTTTAAATTCAGTTACCGTCTCTATGTGAAAGGGGCACCCGAGATCCTGCTGGACAAATGCACACACGTTATTGCGGACCCTACAAAATCAGCAGACGGTGTTTCGTTAACGGGGGACAAGATCGACTTGCTGACTGGAACCATCGGGGAATACAGTTCTTCTGCTCTGCGTACTATCGGCCTCGCATATCGAGAATTCCGATCCTGGCCTCCTCCTGAAGCGCAGACTCTTGAAGGCGACTCCATGGAGGTTTTATTCGAAGACATCTTTCAGGATATGACGTTTCTTGGGCTCTTTGGTATTCAGGACCCCCTTCGACCGGACGTCAAAGAAGCCGTTGAGCAGTGTCAACGCGCAGGAATATTCGTGAGAATGGTTACGGGCGACAATGTTGGAACAGCAAAGGCTATCGCTCGGGAATGCGGTATTCTGACAGCAGAAGGCATTGTTATGGAAGGGCCTCGTTTTCGAGCTCTGTCTCCCATGAAACTCAAACAGTGTATCCCGCGACTGCAGGTGCTTGCCCGATCGAGCCCAGAAGATAAAATGGTGCTTGTCAAGACTTTGAAAGAGCTTGGGGAGATCGTGGCTGTTACAGGTGACGGGACGAATGACGGACCGGCGTTGCGAGCGGCCGACGTTGGTTTCTCCATGGGAATCTCTAGCACGGAGGTTGCCAAGGAAGCATCCTTAATTATCCTCATGAACGACAACTTCTCGTCCATTGTCAAAGCAGTCTCGTGGGGTAGGACCGTAAATGATGCGGTTCGAAAGTTCCTGCAGGTTAGTTCGTTCTAGTTTGAATCGTTCAAGTATTTGTCAGCTGACATCTACCTAGTTCCAACTCACTGTTAATATCACTGCGGTCACTCTTGTATTCGTATCAGCAATTGCGAGCGAGAAGGAGGAATCCATCCTCACACCGGTTCAATTACTCTGGGTAAACCTTGTTATGGACACATTCGCTGCTCTCGCTCTCGCCACCGATCCCCCAACCCCTGAGATTCTTAACCGGAAACCGACTCCAAAATCCGCTCCTTTAATCTCCGTGACTATGTGGAAGATGATAGTCGGTCAATCCATCTATCAGCTCGTTGTCACCCTAGTGCTTAATTTCGCAGGCGATCGCATCCTCGGCTATTACACCGGCCAAGACGAAGACACGCTGGAGACGCTCGTGTTCAACACGTACGTCTGGATGCAGTTCTTCAACCAGTATAAGTAAATTTTACTCCTTCTCCTCTTCCGCCTAACCCCTCCTCTTACCACTAATCTAAACACCTTCACAGCAACCGCCGCCTCGACAACAACCTCAACGTCTTCGAAGGCCTCCACCGAAACTACTACTACACCGGCATCAGCCTCGTCACCATCCTCGGCCAACTCCTCATCATCTTCTTCGGTGGCGGCGTCCTGTCCGCAACCCGCCTCAACGGCACGCAATGGGCAATATCGCTCTCCCTCGGCGCCCTCTCGCTCCCCATAGCCGTCGCCATCCGCCTGATTCCAGACGACTTCATTGCGCGAAACTTCCCGATCCGCGTCGATCACAAACTTGCCGCTAAAATTGACATCAGCTTCGATCGTCGCGCCATCTGGAACGAGGCGGCGAATGGTGTGCGCGAGGAACTGATGTCGTTTAGGGAAAACCGCAGCTTCAACTTCCTCAACAGAAAGACTATTTTCGGGCGGGAGGCGGCGGGTGAGCGAGAGGAGGAGGGGGGACATCTAGGGTTCCGCACGGAGGGCGTTGTCGGACGGTCCAGGTCCAATTCGGCTCTGGCGCCGGCAGCCGTCATGGCGGGTATGGTGATGGGGAGTGTCACTGCATGGTCGCTACCGAATGATACATAAAACACAAAATACGGAAAGAAACAGGATATCAAATCCGCGCTCGGAGTTGGAGAGAGCATCACATACATCATCATAGCAATTCTCATCATCTTCATCTTGGGACGGGACCCATCGAAAGCGATAGAAAAGAGAAACACCATGTAATATATATCTCGCGGCACACCGGCCCGGATTACCACGGTTCTTCAACCACACCAATACCATTTCTTGTATAGGATAAGAAGCCGTCCTGTCCCCGTCTAGCCGCGCTTTTGATTTTGATTCTGGCTTTGGTTTTGGTTTTGCTGCGAGGCATTGATGTGCGAGATGCGTAGGAAACTGCCTAGCGTCTCGGAGAGATAGCGTTCTTGGTAGCGGAAGTGTTGGGGCGCGTCCTTGGTGATGCAGGTGTGGGCGATGGCTAGGACGCGCGGGGTGTGGGTTTTGTCAGCCAACAAGAGAGTCTGCGAATCGATGGCTAGAGTTTTATCGGAAGTGGATGTGTTAAAGAGAGCGGAGGAGACGGATGTATCGTTGAGGAGGCGGGTGCAGAGCTCTTCGAAGAGGTCGTTGGAGATGATGAAGTCGAGGACCGAGGCGAGGGATTGCGGGTCCAGGCCGAGCTTTTCTAGGGAAGGTGAGAATGTCTCGGACAGTATGTGCTGCATTGAGGCGATGGTTTCCATCTCGCTGACCAGTGACGTCTCGCTCATGTCGAGCGAGTCCTCGACAAACGAGTGGTCGTACCCTATCCTGTGCCGCCAAAAGTAGTTGCAGCAGATGGAAGAGATGATCACCGGGATCAAGACGACGTAGCCCCACCACCTGGTCACCGCAACTATGGAGCCAAAGCCCCCAATCAGCCCCGTGATGCCGGTTGCGGCGGCGAATTTCTGGACGTTGCTGGTGTGGCGCATCAATTGGATTGTGGCTTCGCTGCCGTTTGGCGCTTTTGCTGCGGCGGCCTTGTGTTTGTGGGCCATGGTGAAGATATACAGGCACCACCGTGCATTAATCAAGGTGTAAAAGGTAAGGGGGGAGTTGCCCAGATATCCGGAAAGAATGTTGCTGGCTTTCCAGACGGTGTGATTGTCGCCGCCAATGGCCAAGAGGGTTCCAATACCAACGAGGACTGCTCCCGCTCCGAGCAGAATGTTCATGCAGAAGCGGCTGATCATTTCTATCCCCAGCTCGCGGAAGGCGACGTCCAACCGCGTGTCCAGATCCAGCACGATCTGGCCCTCTTGAACACGCAGGGCTCGCTCTCGTCGCAATCTGTGTCGTTCGGTGCGGAGAAGGCGTAGATTGTGCCAGCTCAATCGTACGTCCTTGATAGCAAAGCAGGAGAGCGAGAGGGCCAACGTGCCGCCAAATGCCATGAGCACAGTTGCATATACGGGTACTGGCCTCTGGTTCCACACATTGGCAGCAAAGTCTCCGGCATTGGCCAGTTCGAAGAATCCCACACCCGCGAGTAGGCTGTTCTTGAGCTTGGTCTGCGTTGCCAGGACATAGCGGCCGTGCCGTTTCCTCACAAATGTCGCTCGCCGAGATGCCAGAACGAGCCTGGGCAGTGCGATCTCGCTCTCCCGGCTGGGAACGTCTTCCGCCTTTTGCGTAGACTCCTCGGATAGACTGCTGTGGATATCTATCTCGTCCAGCGGGTATTGTTCGCTCATGTTACAAGAAGCTCGTCCGCTTGCGGCGAGAAACGCAGACAGGGTAGGAATAGGGACTCAATAGCAGGCCAGCGGGGGCTGGCGGAGTGAATGTGGGCTGGCGGAGACCAAGTGCGGTTGAAAAATAGCAAAGAATGACAGCGGTGGAGGAGCTGTGGCCTTCCTGCCTTGTTGTGAGCTTCTCACTCGTCTCTATCCGAGCCTGGGCCTGACCTAAGCGAGTGGGCTAAGCTCGGACCCTAGAACTCAGCTCCCTAACCCAATCGGTCACCACCACTTTAGAACAGTGTGGCCAAAAATAACGCGTTTTAAAACGATTACGATATCGTAAAATACGATAAAATATCCGATAAAATCCAATATCGATTTTTTTTCGGCATATAGGTACCTATACAGAGGCTCTACACGAAGCTCTACGCAAAGCTCCGCGCAAAGCTTTACGTACGGAGGCTCTGCGCGAAGCTCTGCACGAAGCTCTGCACGAAGCTCTGCGCGAAGCTCTGCACGAAGCTCTACGCGAAACTCTGCACGAAGCTTTGCACGAAGCTTTGCGTACGGAGGCTCTGCACGACGGCTCTGCGTACGACGGTTCTGCGTACAACGGGTCTGCGTACGACGGCTCTACTACGGAGGCTCTATATAAAA
>Ga0307507_10000637_pt1 | contig 75917 bp, 22 predicted proteins | sample 7_EM_MG_FD_207223 | JGI IMG/M metagenome (GOLD analysis project Ga0307507, IMG submission 207223) | Populus trichocarpa ectomycorrhiza microbial communities from riparian zone in the Pacific Northwest, United States - 7_EM | ecosystem: Host-associated > Plants > Roots > Unclassified | place... | reverse complement strand
ATTATTAAAATTATTAAAATTATAAAATTATACTTTTATGCATGCTTACTAATATTAATAAGTAAATAAAATTTATAAAATTTATAAAATTTATACTTTTATGTATGCTTAGTAATCTTATAGTTAGTACTTAGCAGCTAAATACTAAGACTTAATTATAAATACCGCATTTAGCAGCTAAATGCTAGTACTTAGTTATAAATGCCGCATTTGGCGGCTAAATACTAGAAAATGCTGGGGAATGCTAGGAAATGCTAGAAATGCTAAAATGGCTAAAAAGTAAAATTAAATGCTGATAAATTTTTTCCTAACGTTCTAGAGGTTATACCTACTATATATAGCAGTTGTCCGGCTAACTATAATATATAGATCTAGTATTTAGGCTATTAGAGAAACTAAAAAGGGCCCCTCTAAATTACTTTTTAAATTACTCTAAAAGGTCTAAACAGCCTACCTCTAGAGCATAATAGGCGGGTATAAGTAAACGGCTATAGTACTACTTAAAAAGGAAGCTAATATCCCCCCCCTATAACTATATATTAAAGCCGCTGTAATGCAAAGGGTGTAAAGTAAACGTAACTTTAATATTATAAAGTATATTAAGACACGCCTAAATAAACTATAGAGGGACCTTAGGGCGCCTTATAGGAGAATAAACTAATAACCCTAAAGTAGGGAAGAGATATTAGAGAAATAGGTAAAAAAAGCAGAAGAAGAATAATACTACATTAGGGCCTAGGCCTATATAGAGGAGGAAGGGAGACGTGTAAAAGGCCAGTAAAGATAATAGTAAGAAAAAGAAAGGAGCTAAAGTAGAGTATAAAAGAACGCTAGGAAACTATCTTCTGTAATATAATACTGGTTGGACCAACGCTGGAGAGGTATATAGAAGTTAAAGGTATAGAGGCTAACTTAGGCAAGAGAAACCTAAGCCATGGCATAGTTAATACTATAGGGGGTAAATACTTAAGAGCTCCAAGAAGGCCTAACAAAGGTAGAAAATATAATAGTAACACTCTTAAGAACAGGGATAATAGGACTAAAAGATTAGCTCTACTAGGTAGGTATCCTAGTAGGCAGCCTAAGATGTAAATATAGCTGGCTAAGACAGATACTAAAATATATAATACTATTATGCCCCCTATATACTAACTAAGAAGCTATACTTTTAGTAGCTGGCACAGAGAACTATAATATACTACTCTTAATATAAAAAGGTCTTAAGGTGGTTACCCAGTAGCTTATTAGCTAAAATATGCTAGACCAGTTTTAGGTTATAAGGGAAATAGTAATAGAAGGCAAAGGGGTGAGCAATAAGCGCCCCCTAATAACTCTACAGTAGTAGAGTAAAGTTTGCGATACTAGCGCATCTATAAGCTTATTACGGCAGCAGTGGTTCCTAAGGAGGTTAAAAAGTAAGGTAGTAGAGCATTATAGGTGACTTACAGGCGCCTTGTAGGCGAGTCCTAAAAGGCAGGGAGACGGATTACGGGGTTTTCTCAAAAGAGTTTTCTCCCTATATATATATAAGGAGTAGTCCGCGTGGGCCCAATAGGGATCCGAATCGGACGTTAGGCAATGAATAATAATAATAATAATAATAATATAACCCCCTACTGCGAAGCACGACGGAGGGATAGGATTTGCGAAGCAAATCCATACCTACTAGTTTAGGTCAACGATAATTATACACCCCCTAAATGATACGCGTACACCCCCCAATTGATACGCATACACTCCCTACGCAAACAGGCTTAGATTCTTCCACTTCAAGTTAGAATATCACGTGTGTTTAACTTGTTTTACACCCAAATCGCGAAAACAACACCACGCGCCCATACCAAAATTAACACCTCGCATTTGCCTTACCTTCTTATCCAAGAGCCTGCAATTATAGAGCATTATTACGGTCGCCCGGCTGGCTCTATGGTTGGCTCTACAAATCGCATTAATGCGCTCTTAGCATTCAAGCGAAATACTGGCACGCTCCCGCGGGTGCAGGCGTCGCAATCTACAGACGTCAAATAGAGGCAGCAGCACCCAATCTGGTTCTTACAACGCCTCGCAGCACTCTACAGTCCTACTAGTCAACTCAAGACAATCTTAATCGTGGTGTTAAAATAAAAAGTTATACTTTGATTTTCGCGATTTGGGTGTAAACAAGTCAAACACACGTGATATTCTAACTTGAAGTGGAAGGATCTAAGCCTGTTTGCGTAGGGGGTGTATGCGTATCAATTGGGGGGTGTACGCGTATCATTTGGGGGTTGTACGCGTATCATTTAGGGGGTGTATGATTATCGTTGACCCTAGTTTAATTATTAATAATGCTAAGAAGGCCCTTAGTTTGGCGCTCTAGTCGCTTCTTATTTAATTTAGCATCTACTGCCCTTTTTTTAAGCTTTTTATTGGCTAAATCTTAATAAGATGCTTTAATAATTATTAAAATTATGCTTTTGTAATGTATTAGTCAAAATAAAATATTTACCTTAACGGTTGGTGCGTTTGGGCCCGGCCCATGCACACCGGTCAACTCCGAACCTCGCCCATCTGGACCAGCAAGGCTGAGCTAGAGCTAAAGCGCGTATTCTCAATATCACAATCCTCCCATATCGAGATGCATGGTCATAATCTCGCGTTAAAAGGCCGGTGCCTCTCTATGTGGGTTTAACTCGTATCTACCTAATCAGAATCATCCGGGCATCGCCACCGCTGCATGTGCGTTTGCCACCATGCCGCGATGGCTACAGCGAAGGTCTTCTGCCAGTGGTGACGACTGTCCTTCGTGGAGCGCCTCCACGAATAGATCATCGAGAAACACCTTCCCTTCCGGTATTAAACTTCTCTATGACGTAGAGAATAGCGCGGTCGAGTAAGTTGACTTCTCTTGTAGCAAGCCTACTTAGATGCTCCCTTGGCTGGCTCAGGCTAGTTCCTCAATCAGACCTCTCCGGAAAGGCGCGCTTGCTAACTACTTACCTTAAAATCCCAGCGTTATTTTCGTTCACGGCCTTGCCGAGGACAGCGAGAAGACATGGACGGCAAAGAATGCTGCTGCGCCGTGGCCTCAAAACCTGCTGCCATCTAAAGTCCCCAGCGCTCGGGTTCTTACATTTGGATACGATGCATATGTGGCAGACTGGCGAGACGTAGTGTCTAAGAATAGGATAAGGGACCATGCTATGAACTTGCTGACAGCCGTCGCAACGTACAGGGAGAATGATACTACTGTGTGTTAAGCCAGGTCATATCACTCGGGGATTGGAGCTTATAGTAGTAGAACGACCGCCCTATGATCTTTGTCTGCCATAGTTTGGGGGGTCTTGTCTGTAAGGATGTATGTCATCTAGTTTGTAATTGATTGGCGTCTGGTTCATGTATACCATAGGCCTTGACAGCGGCGGAACAACAGCCTGAAAGACATCTACAGAAAATTCTTCATTCTACTCGTGGCATCATATTCCTAGGTACTCCGCATCATGGCGCTGGCCTCGCAAAGTGGGCTGAGATGCTAGCCAAATCAATCGGCCTTCTCAAGCAGGCAAACCCCCAGATCCTGACCGTCCTTGAAAGCGACTCTGAGGTTCTTGCGCGAGTTCAAGACAGTTTCCATACTATGATTAAGTCACGAAATCAGGATAGGCTTCCATTGATCGAGGTCGCCTGCTTCTTCGAAGAGTTACCTTTGCCAGGCATTGGTGTTGTGAGTTAAGTAATGCACCTTCCCTCACCCTAATACACTAATGGATTAATTCAGGTTGTCCCTTCTCAATCAGCTGTCTTACCCGGCTGTATCCCGATAGGAATACGGAGTAATCATATGGACATGACAAAGTTTGAGCAAGGAGATGATCCAGGCTTTACTGCAATTGTTGGAGAGCTCCGTCGATGGATAAAAGGATTGACCGTTCCACACAATGCGTCAGTGCCCAGAGCAGCGAGGTCTCAACAAGTAGGGCAACAGCACGGTGCACAATGTATGTATAAGAAATTTTAACAAGCAGTATTGGAAGTGCTAACGCTGTAAACGTCAGTTACCGTTCCACCAAGCAACTTTGCAGTGGCATTTTCACGGGCTGTTCGCGCGGAGAACTACACGGTCGGGTGGATATGCGCTCTGCCTATAGAGATGGCCGCAGCGACAGCCATGCTGGACGACCGCTATGAACCCTTTCCACGACCTTCGCACGATCATAACATATACACCTTCGGCCGTATCGGGTCGCACAATGTTGTCCTTGCCTGTCTACCTGCAGGAGTGCCTGGCACCACCTCCGCCGCGGTTGTTGCTACCCGGATGCTATCGACGTTCACCGCGATAAAGTTCAGCTTGATGGTCGGTGTTGGAGGTGGGGTACCCAATCCAGTGTCGGATATAAGATTAGGCGATGTCGTGATCAGCAAGCCCAGTGGCATTTCCGGGGGCGTAATTCAGTATGACTTTGGAAAGACGGTGCAGGAGGGTCGATTTGTGCAAACTGGGTTACTTAATAAGCCGCCAAGTGTGCTGCTCCACGCAGTGGCGAGCCTCGAAACGAAGTGTATATTGGAAGGGGTCGGGCTACGGGTGCATCTAGCCGAAATGCCACTCAAATTTCCGCACTTACGAACAGCTGCAAACTATCCTGGCGCGGAGCACGACCGGTTGTTTGAAGCATGGTATGACCATCAGAGTGACGATAGAACATGCGCCTCTTGCGACACTGGGAGATTAGTTACACGGCCTGCTCGCAACGGAATCGAACCGACGATCCATTACGGCCTGATAGCCTCTGGCAACCAAGTGATGAGGCATGGCGTCACGCGGGAAAGATTGCGAGGAGAGCTGGACGTGCTGTGCTTCGAGATGGAGGCGGCTGGGCTGATGGACGACTTCCCTTGTCTGGTGATCCGAGGCATCTGCGACTACGCAGACTCGCACAAGAACAAAGAGTGGCAGCCTTACGCAGCAGCAGCTGCTGCTGCGTGTGCAAAGGAGCTCCTGTTGACTATACCCGCAACAGAAGTTGTTGAGACGAAAGCATTTAGGGGGGTAGAGGAAGGTTAGTTCGTTTATATTTCTCAACTCTCAATTAAGTACCGCGATAGCATATTTACGACAGACCTGGAGAGGAGGGCTTCCTTACGATGTGCGGCGTTATCCAGGAGGATGGTCAAGATGGTTTCAGACTTACTCTCAGCTCAGTCGCAATGCAAACACTCTCCGTTGTAGCAAATCTTCCCCACTACCACGCGCTTGAGATAGTGTAAAGAAAACTGACATATCACACTAATAGATGAGGGGAAGCGTGAAGTCCCGCACGCCTCCAATACCCCACCGCCGTTCAATTCAAACGTCGAGAACTCGAGTACTTTATTCTCAGAGTTACCTGATGCCACAGATACATTCTGTGGTCGCACCGGTGAGCTTCTCCACATTGCCGAAGCCCTTGACCCAAAATCCCCGGGACAGAAAGGTATAGTGCTCTGTGGCATTGGTGGCTCTGGTAAAACGCAACTTGCTCTTCGCTACGTAATGGAATATCAGCAACATTATACAGCTATTATTTGGATCAACGCATTCACCGCAGAGCATACGATACAATCTTTTGACGAAGTGGCGGACATGGTTTCATCGAACTGGCCCCCACGTGACGTTCCGCTAGCTTATACGGGATCCAGCAGCTGGCGGAAAGTTATATCACGGCTCCGCTCTACCAGATATACTCGCTGGCTCTTAATCATTGACAGTGTAGACGACTTAGACCAGGACAAGTTCAGACAATATGTCCCATCTTGCCAGTACGGGTCGATACTCGTTACAAGCACACAATATCGGGCTCCGGAAGTCTTTCGGCTGTCACGACTAGATGTTGATCCTTTACCCGTGAATAGTGGCCGTGAACTTCTTCTCACGCGCGCCTTCGGCTCCGTTTTGAATGCTGATCTCTCAGAAGATGGTAAGATTCGGGATCGTCCACGTAAAATAACTTCTGCTAACCGTCCAGATTGCAACGTCGTCACAACCATTGTGAATGAGCTCCATGGCATGCCGCTGGCAATCGAGCAAGCTAGTGCTTTGCTTAAAACCGTGTTCTCGCTCTCAGACTTTATCAACGCCTATCGATCGCACTATACTTTGATCATGGAGAGGTATCCTCCAAAAGGCTATTTGTCTTACGAAAAACAGCGGCCTATCATAGTTGTCTTCGGCATGCTTTACCGCTCTATAGAAAATAGGAGTCCGGAAGCAGCTGCTCTTCTTACCCTTATTGCATTTCTTGGGCCCTGGCAAATTCCAATGAGTCTGATGGAACGATTCCAACTTAGTACGACTAAATTCCACAGTTCTACAGATGAAGGGACGAAAGCGCTCATTCGAGTACTTGGAGACCCTACAACTCTTCGCCTAGCCCTTGGTGATCTCGCTGACGTCTGCTTACTAAAACTAAGGCGCAATTATACACTCGTGTGCCAGAGCTTCTCAGTTCACAGAGCAATCTGTGACTGGTGCGTAAGAATAGCAGCTCCAGAAAAGCAAGAGTGGATAATCCAAGCAGCACATGGATTAGCCACGACGATTTTACTTCCAGCAACAGGGTATGTTTAATCTATAATATTGGCGCTGATGTTCACCTTGCATCACTATTGTAATTTACAATTTCTTCACTTTATACTCTGAAAATTTTATTTCTCATACCTTGCTTTAAATTTCCCTAACACCTGTTATATAATAAGAGATGTCAAGTGCTCGAGCATCATTACTCTTTCCAGAACATAGATCCCTGTATAGGCGTTTGATGGAATATTTTCCGAATGATCTGAAAGGCCCAAGTCAGTCACTTTTGGATCATTGTATCTCCCATTTCGTGTTATTTCTAGTACGTTCATCGTGCTGACCTTTTGTCAGGTTTCCCTCAGCCTGGGAGATTGAAAGACAAAGCATCATACGTTCATATCTTGCGCCCCTTGACCGCTGCATCTCTCTTATCAACGATTATATTCCCGAGGAATACCTGAGCCCACCCGATGGGCTGTTCTGCGTCGAGTTTGCCGATATTGCTGCTCATCTTGGCCAGGCTTATCTTTGCATTCACAGATCGGAGGAAGCAATAAAATATTTTAACATGGCTATTGATTTCGAAAGGATAAGTCAAGGGGATGACTGGCCGAGTACCGAAACTTCACTTAAGCTTCTCCAAGGCCTTGCCTCTGCATGCCACAAGTCACGCGATTTGGAGAAAGCCGCGGACTCATTAGACTCGGCACTTACCCTGTCGCAAAGGATATATGGGCAGGAGGACTGGAGAACTGCAGCAATTTCTTCTCGTCTTAAGAAGGTTTCTGAAAGACGAGAGGTTATACTAGAACATCACAAGGCTGTGGTCGTAGCTGCAACAGATCGAAACCTCCCTAGGAAATCTCTCCGAAGAACTGAGCTACAAGAGGACACCTCCACAGGTGTTATATCAGGAGTAGTCAATAGTATAGATGATCAAGAACAACAATATGGGGAGTCGGAAGCTGAAATGGGGGTGGATTGTGCTGATGGGCTACGGGGGGCGTCATACGAAGGCGACGCGGGAATGGTCCTACTGCTACTGGGCCTCCCAAATATAAAGATCAACTCGAAGGATGAGCTTGGACGGACAGCATTATCGTGGGCGGCATTACAAGGGCATGAGGCAGTAGTCGAGCAGCTGCTAGCGCGCAGCGACGTCGAGGCTGACTCGAAGGATAATGGCGGTCGGACGCCGCTATCGTGGGCGGCATCACGCGGGCACGAGGCAGTAGTTAGGCTGCTGGCGGACCGGCCGGACGTTGACGCAGACTTAAAGCACGGTCGGACGCCGCTATCATGGGCGGTATTATATGGGCACGAGGCAGTAGTCAGGCTACTGGCGGACCGGCTAGACGTTAACACGGACTTAAAGGACCGTCACGGTCAAACGCCGCTGTCGTTGGCGGCATCACGCGGGCACGAGGCGGTAGTTAGGCTGCTAGCGGACCGGCCGGACGTCGACGCAGACTTGAAGGATAATGACGGTCGGACGCCGCTGTCGTTGGCGGCATCACGCGGGCACGAGGCGGTAGTTAGGCTGCTAACGGACCGGCCGGATGTCGACGCAGACTTGAAGGACAATGACGGTCGGACGCCGCTGTCGTGGGCGGCATCACGCGGGCACGAGGCGGTAGTTAGGTTGCTGATAGACCGGCCGGATATTAACGCGGACTCGAAGGATAGTAACGGTGGGACGCAGTGATCTTCTTGGACTGGGTTAATTCTGGAGCTCCGTGGCGGAGCCGTCTTTGGATTGGAGTGGATCCTGTTAATTTGATTGGTTGGATGGAGTGGATTTGAAGCTGCGGAGCTCTTGGAGCTCCAATTCTCTAACCTGATTTGGCAGGTGTTATATAAGGATAGAGCCAATCAGCGACGTCAACAATAAGATTTAATTTTAATTGGATGTATGAGCTATACAATCTAAAAACTCTGGTGTATATAAGTGTTGTTCCTCCTGCCCCCGTTGTTGTCGTCGTCGTCATTATCGTTGCTTTAATTGATTTATCCTTATTTTCTTTCTTACTGCTACCATGAATTGATATTTGTTAACTCAATCGCCCCCTACGTCCGATGACGTGATCCTTACGCCTAAGAGCTTTAACCTAAAAGCTGATGAGTTAAAAACGTTTGATGAGTTTAAGCTTTATGGAAAGTAATATATTTGGTGTAAAGCTTTTACTAAAGCTCTAAAGCATACTAAGCAACGATCCTTATACATTTAGAAGTGGGGTGAGGATATCCAGTTAAAGTCCTCTATGGATTAGCGAACGTTCTTCTACTGCTATATTTGTGAGTGATTGAAGCATAAGCAAGAGCTCTGCGTGGTGTCGTCAGGAAGATTAATGGCTATGGATTACCTTATAAAAGATCACTAATTGGATAAGGTAATAGGCGAGATTCTCTCTGAGAAGAAGGATGAGCTAGATTAGCTGATGATTGAGCAGTATCCAGAGGCTAGATCGCTTAATCTAAATCGCAACTTTGAAGGCTTTAAGGCTCTCCTAATTCGATGGATTGTTTGCTGCCATATTGCCTTCTTCTAATTTAAAAACGCCTACTTCCAACAGCTCTTGTTTTATCTCTACCCTAGGCTCTAAAAGTTTCTTCCATGAGTAGGAAAGACAATTTGTAGATGGGTTATATAATCGTTTAAACAGCGGAAGGAGTTATTAAGGAAAGAGCTGAAGAGTGCCCGTAGTATAATATTGATTTCCTTTGACTTATGGACGTTACCAAATGCGCACGCGATTATTGGGGTAGTAGGCTATTTTGTTAATAAAGACGGCAGGCGTTGCTATGTTATTCTTGGGCTTCGTAAAATTATAGGTGAGCATACTGGTGAGAATATGGCGGGCGTCCTTATAGATCTATTTCGCGACTATAGAATCGTAGGTAATATTGGGTATTTTATAGCCGATAATGCGGAGTTGAATGATATGTGTATTGACGCAATCCTTTATGCACTATATCCAAATATGTCAGCAAAGCTTCGCAAAGGACGCCGACTATATTGCTTTGGCCATATTACGAACCTTTGCGCCCAGGCCTTTATCATTGGAAATGATATAGAGGGAGTTTGTAAAGAATTAGCAAGGGCTTATCGCAAGATAGATTTTAAAAAGGTTAAGGAGTTATAGAAAAAGCACGGAGCCGTTAGATTGCTTCACAACCTTATACAATATATTTGTATGACTTCTTAGCGTCATAGTTTCTTTCAGAGGATTAAAATGGGAGGTCTATTGTCAGAATTTAATGGCTTGGAGGTAAGTAAGGGATCTTATATAGAGCCTTGGTATTAAGATTTAGCAGCAGCTCAGCACTAGATTTTATTTTATTTGGAGGAAAATTAACCAAATCGACTCTTATATACTTATACTAACCACCTACTAGCTTATTTAAAATAACCAGACGCGTTGGAACTTATTGTTTTTGGCTATATTACGCTTTCTAAACTGTAAGGAACATATTACGAAGTTTTGTAGTAGCTACTACCTAGTGGCAAGTGCAAAGCAGCTTTCTAAGGATGATCTACTTTAAGAGCACTATTGGAAACAACTTGAACACCTATATAATTACCTGGAAACATTCTACGAGGCTACTATTATGGTAGAAGGTAAGTATACTGGCCTTACTAATTACTTCCAAACCCTAGACTGGCTTTTACTTAAGCTTGAGAGAACTAAGCATAGGTTTATTGAGCTCTTAAAGTAATTAAAGAAGAAGGCTGAGGCGTAAGGTTATTGCTACTTAGCTGCCTACACAGAGGCTGCCTAGCAAAAGTGTGAGAAGTATTACGTTAAGGCTAATAATATAGCAGCTTATTATGCAGCAATTATTTTTAACCTGACGCTTAAGATGTAATGGTTTTATAACCAATGGGCATAGCATGAAGAAAAGGCGGCTTGGATCTTAAAAGCGGAGGAGGTAGTAAGAGAGCTCTGGCTTGAATATAAAGGCAAAAGCTTCCTACCACTACCACCCTTATCTACGCCAGTAACTCCACAGCCGCTAGTTATGAGAGAGAAGATCTATACCTCCGCCTGAGCTCACAAGCGCCTTAAGACGACTTACCCTAAATGTAACGGCCCAGCGCCAATTGATTGCTTTGAAGAATATCTTGCTACCAACCGTGTACTTCTTACTGAGAACCAACACTTTGATGTTGTACAATACTGGCAGGATCGCTATGAGAGCCAGCCGGATCTCGCCCGATTTGCGCTTGATATATTAGCCGTGCCTCCTATAAACAATAAATGCAAACAACTCTTTAGCAGCTGTAAGGTTCTTCTTAATAACCGGCGCTCCCGATTATAAATGGATATTATTGAGGTAAATGAGGTTCTTTGGTATGCGTATGGGCCACCGCCAAAGGGTACATTTGACAATGAGGAAGTAGATGACTTGGTAGGAGAGCCTTGCGAAAGGGTATCCCTTAAGGAAGCGGCAAAGGCCTAGCTTGCTGCTGCGGTTGCCGCAGAGGTCTCTGCCTAGGTAGAAGACGATGTGATTGATAAGGAGGAAGGGGAGCTAGATAAGCAATATGCGGCTATTGAGATTAACTACAAGACTGAGGTTATTAGTAAGAAGTAATATAGGTAGCTTTTAGCCAGTTATCCTACATCTACTCTTCCTTTTACAACACTACGCCGATGCTAAGCCTTTCTATTTTTAGTATATAAATGTACTGGAGCTCCAAGGAGCTCTTGGAGTCAAATAATTTACTAGCTGGATGGAGTGGATTTGAGCCTGAATCCACTCTACTTTAGTCCAATACAATCACTGGTGGGACGCCGCTGTTATGGGCGGCATTACGTGGGCACAAGGCGGTAGTTAGGGTACTAGCGGACCAGCCGGACGTTGACGCGGACTTAAAGGACAATAACGGTAGAACGCCGCTATTGTGGGCGGCATCATACGGGCATGAGGCGGTAGTTAGGCTACTGGCAGACCAGCCAGACGTTAATGTAGACTTGAAGGATAAGGACGATCGGACGCCACTATTGTGGGCGGCATCACTTGGGCACAAGGCAGTAGTTAGGCTGCTGGTGGACTGGCCGGACGTTAATAAGAACTTGAAGGATAAGAACGGTTTGACGCCGCTACGGTTGGCGGAATTACGCGGGTATAAGTTGGTAGTCAGGCTGCTGGCGGACAGGCCGGACGTTGACGCGGACGCAGCAAATATGACCAGGTTGTTCTTGAAGTAGGCTCCCTTTAACAGGAATGGGATACATAGGCGACGCGCTTTTAAGATCTCTTGAACGTTTGTTTAGGAGGAAGGTTTTAGGGGGGACCTGGTCCACACTTTCTACCCCTGTACTGTGGTACTAGGTGAAAACGCGTATTTAATAAATATGATTGCTGAAATAACCTGGACTCACTGTTTTTAGGACCCCTGCGGTAGCGACTATACTATAGTCAAAACTCTTTAGTACGATATCTGGTTATAATGATATACTCTATATTACGATCTACAACAGGCGCCCCCTGATAACTCTATAAGTAGTAGAGTAAAGTTTGTGATACTAGCGCATCTGTAAGCTTGTTACGGCAGCAGTGGTTCCTAAGGAGGTCAAAAAGTATAGGCAACTTGTAGGCGCTAAGTAGGCGAGTCCTAAAAGGCGGGGAGATAGATTACAGGGTTTTCTTAAGTAGAGTTTTTTCCCTATATGTAAATAAGGAGTAGTCCGCGTGGGCCTAATAGGGATCCAAATCAGACGTTAAGTAATAAATAATAATAATATTACGATCTACAAGCCTTGATAAAAAAAAATTTGGTATATTTTACAATAATCTGACTTTTTACAATATTATTAAGTTCTCTACACCAAAATCGGTATAGCTAGTATTTTATTAAGTAGATTTAGGTTTTCCTTACCGCCAGATTAGCTATTAAAATCCATCCTATAATAATTAAATTTTTATTAAAACCACCTTCGGATCTTACTCTTTATACTTAATTCCACCTTATTTAATATGGTAAGACATTAAAATTCTAACAGGCGTTGCCGTTACGGTATTTCCGACTATCCCTTAACCCGTCAACTTGGGCACGTAAGCTATCGATAAGAGCCCACTAATCAGATCAGTAGGATCCGGTAGCCGTGCTTAGGAATACAAAATTCAGGGAGTGGCTAAGGCTTCGGGGGGGGTTTTTCGCCGTCTTATTTTGGGGAATCTTATATTGAGTCTTCTGAATAAGATCTGCATCAATTCTAGCGTGATTAGACGGCATGGCGGTGGTGTATTTGATGGTTGAATTCTACGCGTTGTTCTGATTTTGGTGTTCGCGCACGAGCCTTCCCCTCTGCTCGCCCTGACGGGTCAAGGGATAAGCGCCAAAAAATCCGTACCTAACACCTTAAACAACCTGAGGATTTAACTAAGGATCTTATTAAGCACGTAGCAGAGCTCTATGTAGGACCTAATTGCAAAATAGAAATAGATAAGGACGAATCTAAACAACCTTAAATTAAGCTTAATGAGGCCTTATAGGACTTATAAAAGCTTTGTCCGTATAAGGAACAACAAAAAGACGGCAAGAGAGACTTAATTACAAGCCTTATAAAACATAAACATTAAATTTAAGGGCAACGAAATTGCAATACCAAACAGACGTCAATTACGACTTTTTTTTAGTATAGCTAATTTATCAAACTGGATCGGATTTCCTTACCACTATCTTAATACTGGCTTCAAGCCTAGAACCCTATATCTTAATACCCCGCTCCTTACCTTATATGTCTTCTTATATATCTTATTAAATATCTTATTAAATATCTAAATACTTGTTTCCATTACAGAATGATAATATAGTCGTTATTTTATTTATAACCTATTTGTTACCTATTTGGTATATATATAAAGGCTTTAGAGCCCTCTTTAATAGACAGAGTTTTTATACCTAATTATCCGTTTAATAGTTATAGGCCTAAGCCAACTACTGCATTATCTTTAATTTTAAAGTCTTTATTCCAATTAATTATTATCTTAATTATAGACAACTATAATAATAAACTTTTAATAAGAAACCAAACCAGTTATCGTCTTATCCGTTATCCTTATAAGCCCAAATAATTAGGATAAATGGATTAAGGTTGTTAAGTTAAAAGCGAATAATAATCGTCTCTAGAAGTATATTAACTTATTAATAAATAAGACCAATCTACTATAGCTTAAAAAACCTATCTAAGCCTTACCTAAGGATACTAATAGCTAGGGGAAGATAAAGCTTATAAAGCTAAATAAGGAGGAGAAAAAGAAGCTCTATATACTTAAAGCCAACTATAGGGATAATATAAAGCTATATAGAAAACAGCTATTAGCTCTTAATACGTTATACAGCTACATTCTAAACTCTATTTCATATACCTACCTTATCTATATGTTCAAATGCATAACTACCTATAACGTCTTAGTATCTCTTAAGAAGAGAATTGCTCTAACTAATAACGCCAGAAAGCTTTAAGTAGCTACCTAGTATATAAAGCTTAAGAAAGCGCCTCGGAACTAGAACTTTAAGGTCTAGTTAGAGGAGTAGAAGAAGGTATATACTAAGTATAAGGAGCTATATCTACCTAAGGTAAATAGTAATTATTTAGTGAGAGACTTTATATATATAGTTAATTTAATCACACTAAGCTAGTCCAAATTTTAGAAGAACTAGCTTAAAAAAATAGAGTAAAAGAAGGAAATGCTTTCTAGCTTCTTTAAACTGGTTAAAATCTACTAAAATTACTATTATATAGAGTTTGCCTAAAAAGGCAAAACTCTATAAGGATCCTTTGTAGCCACCTTTAAGGATAAGTTAAGTAAGTTACTAAATTTAAAGCCTAAATTAAAGCCTAAATTATTAGCAGATAAGTAAAAGAAGGAAAGGTAACTACCACCAGAGTGCCTATATAGAAAGCGTTACTACTTTAATAAATACTAGTATATTATAGAGTTAATTCCTTGCCTATTATAGTTTAAACTAAGTAATAAAATTTAGAAGAAGGTGGATAAGAAGATTGCTAATACAACGCTAGAAATTAAGGCTTGTATTAAGTAAATTAAAAAGGAAAATTAAGTTAATAAATAGCTAAAGAATAGCAACTAGTAGAGCTCTAAAGAGCCTAACGAAGGCTTTGTAGTTTATTAAGTAGGAGCCTATAACATAGCTTCTAATTATAAGCTTTATAATAGTATTATTCTTAACTTAGGAACTAATATATATGTTATTAACAATTAAGCTAGATTTGTTAGCGATATTAAGCCTACCTTAGACTAAATCTATATGGGCTTATATATAGAAGAAATCGTAGGCTATAGTATAGCTGTAGTTATAATTAACTACCTAAAAGGGAAGAGATAGATATAGCTCTTAGGAGCAGCCTTTATACTAGGCTTTTATACTAACCTAGTATGCCTCTAAAAGCTTAATAATAAAGGCGTCTACTATCTGTTGCAAAAGATCGGTAACTCGCTTAGGACACGAAAAAAAATCCGCACCCCCCCCCACCAAAATTTGTATAAGGGGCAATTCTTTTAATTTTCACCACTATAATTAAAGTTATTATGGGCTGCCGCCTTCCAGATGAAGTTATTTATAGAATTAGGATTCGTATTAAAGCTAATAAGGTGGTACTAGCTATTACGGATGCTGTAAAGGTGTAAGGGATATTATTGCGGACACCTCGGGTTGCCTTTAGGACAACCTCCGGACGCCCCTCGGATAGTCGCCGGTTACGTACCGGAGGCACGTGCCCGTAGTATATAGTCTCCACGATCCCAGAGGCCTTACCTTCTTAAGGATTTGTCTCTCTTACCAATCTATCCTGTTCCATAATCGTGTCCTTATAGCCCCCTATCTACAAAGTCCCCTTATATTTAAATCCTTTCTACTCCATCCGGAAGGGCAGCTGGCTTTAAGGACCAGATTGTTTATTTATATTTTTTATTTATATCTACTATCCTCCCTTAAAATCTCGCGATAACCTAAATGGAAACTCTACGAATACCTTATAAACAGCCGTTACGCTAAGGCAGGAAGGTCCCTCTAATAGTAAGAGATTATAATAATATAAACCTTTAGGCAAGACGGCTGAACAAGCCCTAATACCTAGATATACCAAGAGCTTAAAGACTCTCGCACACCTACAGTTACTAGTAACGCTGAGGAAAATGCAGATACCCTCTATAATAGTTATAATACTGCTAAAAAGCAGCCGGAACCCCTCTAGCCCTACTTAGGCTAATTAGAAGATTAAGCGCTAGATATAACCCTAAAATCTTCCCCTAAACTAGAAATACTAGAGAAATACACTAATATGCCTAATTAGGGACCTAACCGGAACCTGTCACGAAGTTCAAATAGATGAGTTCATTGATAAAATGGGTTGATTAATTGATCTTGTATTGTGTCTTTTTGACCTTGATCTAACGTGTCTTTAGTAACGTATCTTCGTGCACGTGACTCGTGCACATAACCCACGCCTTTAGAGAATATAGATTATCTAATACACCCCCTTAGCTTTAAGCTCTTTGAGGTCAAAGCTAGCTACCTTCTCGTGTCCGTCAATAAGTTAATTGAACCGTAATCTTATCTAAATCCTTTTATCTTGCTCTAATACTATCCCTTAGGTCCTCTAGTTGCTTCTCCTTATCCAGCTACTCCTTGATATCCACTATCCCAATTATATTAACGAAGCTTTAAAACCTCTGCTTGGGCAGGGCCTTTATAAGTCCATTAGCGATCATCTCCTTCGTCGCTGTCCATTGGAATCGTACTCGTCTCATTGCATATTCCTAACATAGCCAGTATTAATAGATGTTAATATATTGGAGCTTCGTGATCAGCTTTACTATGTCTTCTATAATTAGTTAGAGCGTCTATATGTTATTGCATTTAATAATTAAGGGCTCGTTTAGGCGTAACGTTATTGCTTTAAATAGCCTACTAATAAAGATAGCTTTCTTTGCTGTTTATAATAGGGCTAACAACTCGGCTTCTATGCTCGAAGTTGTTACTGTACCCTACTTATTTGCTCTCCAGGCGATTGGCCCCCTAAATAGCTTTATAATGTATCCTTACGAGCTCTTTCTATCGACAGAGTTGTCCGCGAATAATGCATCGCTGGCATAGATAAATGATTGCGCTTTACCTCTACTGTCTCTTCCGTCGTCTTGTTCTTTATCGCGTATTCCTTTGTCTCTCTCTCTACCGTTTATTCCTTCCTTGTCTCCTCTATAGTAGATTGCTCTGCTCCTCGTGCTATATAGGTACTGGATTACTCTGTCTGCCGCTTAATAGTACTCTTAGCTTAGGTTCTAATTGAACCTTACCAGCTGTGATACTGCAAAAGCAATATCCAGACGCGTTATAGTGGCTGCATAAAGTATTAAACCCATTTTTCTCTAATATAGCATTGTAGAAGCTGCTTCTCTTAGTAGGGATATAGGATAGACTAGTAGGTCTATATTAGGGGACGGAAGTATCAGACAGATTAATTAGTGATTAGTAGGGAGGAGTTCTAATTCTGCTATAGGAGTGTCTAGAAGACGCCCTCTGAGATCTATCTTATACTAGTTAGCTATCTTCTTAATATAGGCTTTCTGGGATAGCTATAGGAGCCTCTAGCTACGATTATATAGCACATGGATTTCTAGGAACCATTTTAGCTCGCTAAGGATACTTATCTGGTATTCCTTGCATAGCTCCTTAATTGCTTCTTAAGCTTTCTTCTCATCTGTCTTTTAGTAGCAGAAGACAATATCGTTAACATAGAAGAAGATGACTATTCCACCTTTTAGCATAATACACGGCTCCTAAGGTACCTCTTTAAAGCCTAATTTGTTTAACGAGCTCGTGAGATTCTTCTGCTATAACAGTAGTAATTGTTGTAGTCCGTATAAGGCTTTTCTTAAGCGCAGTACTTTGTCTTTCTTTCCTTTATTAAACCCTGGTGGTAGCTTTATATAGACAACCTCGTTAAGATCATAATGGACAAACGCATTAACTATATCTATCTGTGTCGTCTCCAGGTCGAATTTTGCGGTGATTGCCATAAGGGTTTGGAAGGTCGTACTAGCTAATATAGTAGCTCTTATAGGTAGGTCTCCTGGGGCCTATTAATTTCTATATACTACTAAGCGTGCCTTACATTTCTGGAGAAATCCATGCTTGTCTGTCTTATAGACAAACACCTATATTAAGCTAAGGACCTGCTGTCCCTTTATATACTTCTTATCTGTTTCTTAAAACGACCTTATTTAATAATAGGATTGGAGGTAGGCTTATTAAGCTTCTTAGAACTGATCTTAAAGAGAATGCGTATTAAGGTCGCGGATTGACTAAAGTAGCGGAGGTAAGTTCTTCCTATATAATCTGACATTACGTGTTCTGCCTAATTTTAGCTTACTGTCGTTAAGTCAACTATTAAGGTTAAACTTCCTTCCTGCTAAGAAGGCGCCTTGATAGGCTGACGTGATTCTTTTAGTAACAAAGTCTTTAAACCTATTATCATAGGCTTCCTTAAATAAGTCTTTAACTAAGTTATTAGACACCCCCTAAGTGTTAAACATATCTCCTACTTAATAAGCGACGTCCTAATCAGTACCTTATACACCTAACTTTATAGGATACTTGACATAAAAGGCACATAGAGATTCTTCGTCTTCTTCTGTTAGAGGTGGTGTACAGTACGTATTTTTAAGAGCTCTTGCAAGCTTGAGATCTGCTAGCTTATTAAAGGTTTAAACTGGCTTATCGACGTCGTTGTCGTCTTCCTCTTAAATTGACGGTTTAAATATTTCTTTATCGTCTTCCAGAAGGACCTTATTCTTAGTTAGGGTATTAGGGAGTTAAATCTTCTTAATTAGCGTGTCTAATTTAGCATGTAGGTCCTTTAAGATGTCCGTTCGCTTACCGTCAAAGAACGTCTTTTTATTAAAGATGACGTCCCTAGTAGAGATAACGATACCTTTATATGGGATCTAGATCCTATAGATATTGGTAGAGTTATAGCCAACGAGGTAGTTAATATGGGCTCGCGGATCTAGCTTACTTAGCCTTTTCTTCTTTAGCTAGGCATCTGACGTTATCGCGTACGCCCTACAGCTATAGGCTTTTAGGTACGCTAGTTGCGGCTTTCTTAACCTATTAGCTAGGAAGGTATAGAACCTCTTATATAGCGATTTCCAATCATTGCTTTCCCGTAGCGTTTAATCTTGAAGGTAGACTGTATAGTTAACTATCTCGTTCCATAGGTTATATGGTAGATTAGCAGCAATTCTCATTACTTATACTCTCTTAATGATTACACCCTCTAAGCGTTTGGCGGTACCGTTCTAAGCTTAAGTATGTGGCGCTAAAGGCTTAAATATAATCCCTTACGTCTGTAGCTATTTAAGGGTTCTCCTTCTCCCTAGCTCGTTGTCTGATCTAATGGTATTGACTTTAAGATTATACCTTAGACGAATTCATTGGATAAAATCTTTAAGCACTTATAGTGTCTTCTTTTCCTTACTATGCGTCGTTATAAAATACGGGAAGGATCTTCCTAAGAAGGTGTTGTGGATAAGTATAACTTATATAAATCTGGCATGCGCTTCCTTAAGGTCAGTCCAGTCAATATAGAGGTTAAGATAGGGTTTATTAATTTTCTATTCTAAGAACCTTCTTAAGACCTAATGCTTAATTTTAGCGAGACTGCAGTATTAATATTCTGTTATCTTAGGGCCTTAAAGCTTGACTCCTAGGGCGTTAAGACCTAGATAATAAAGGCTTATAGGTCCTGGATAACCTAGACGCAGATACTATAGATATACATTACCCTTTAAATCTAGACGAGCGTCTCTTAACAATACTCTACGCTTCCGTTGGCGGCGTAGCAGTTGGCTTATATTGAATGCTAATAGACTTCCTAGTCGGACGTATTTAATAGTCTATTATCCGTAACATTCTTCCATTTAATATAGGATTGTGTTATCCTTCCGAACTAGTAGATTATTGTCTCCTTTGTTATCCTAGTAGAACCCTCGTTTTTAAAGTAGACGGAACGACACTAGATTTATATTAAAGTCCATATAAAAGGCAACGTCCTTAAGACATAGGATTCCCTTGCTCTTGTCTGGTCTTGTAACCTAGATAGTGATATTACTATAACCTAGTATAGGCACTTCTAAGCTGCCGGCGATAATATATTTGTATCTTAGAGCTTTCCTGAAATTATAAAAACAAGAGAGGTTATTAAAGATATAGAGAGTAGTTCCTAAGTTAAGAATGGTCGATAGCTTTAATGGATGGAGTTAACCGGTGTAATATGATTCTAGGAATATTGTATTAGCTTCTCCCTTAATCTTAACTATCTCCTATTATTATTAAGCTTCATCAACCTTTAATTCCTTAAGCTTAAGTTATTCTACTTAGGTAGCTAGATCCTTATCTTACTCTACCTTTATAAGCACCCTTTTCATACGTATACCTATGGCTTTGAATCCCTTAGGCCTTTTGCTCTTAAATAGATACCAATAGTTAGGAAGGGTATATCCCCTTATATTATATGCCAGGCATTTAAGGTTCTTTGACCTTTTAGAAGACGTCTTTTTAGTTAAATTTATACCTGCCCTTTTTTAGCTATGAGATAAGTTGTTCCCTTTTCCTTTTTAAACTTTAGCAGTAATAGAGATACCCTCTTTAGGCTCTCCTATAAAGTCTATATTAAATGCACTCCCTCTTGCCGTCGTAGGTACGGCTTTAAAAAGGTTTTGGAATACTTCTTATAGCTCTATTACTACTTTACAGTATTCTAATAAGGGAGCCTTTTTGGTATTATTTGCCTGCTTTATGTATAGAACAAAATAGGTTTCGCTTATAGGTCGTATTGTATTTATAAGGTCCATTAGCCAGATTCTATTAGTTATTTATAGAAGATTATACTTCTCTGCCATCTTCATTGTATGCTCCCATTAGTTAAGCCACTAGGTAACCTTTATCTGCTTAAGCCCCTTAAGTAACTCTGTGTATTGCAGCTGTACCTTCCTTATTATAAAGTTCTTTAAGGGCTTAGTATCTTCTTTTAAACAAATCAGCCATTCTTTGACTGTAAGGGAAGGGTCAAGCAGTAGCTTCTTCTGAATTAATACTATAGACGTGATCTAGGTGCGTATCTATTACAGATACTCTTTCTGTTTTAGGAAGTACTTTATGTCCTAGTTATAGTATTGTCTGCTATTCTTATACGCTTTCTGTTGATTTGTCAAGAGCTGTATATATAAGGTTGTATTCTTATTAAAATTAGTAACTTCTAGATAGGCTGGTTCTTATAGTAGAGCTCGTTAAGGTGCTGCATTGTTTAGGTCAACGTGGGCCTAAATTCATTTATCCACAAGGGCTTGTAGTTGCCATAGCCATTATTCCCAGTCTTCTGGTTTATTGAGGATGATCGTGGTCAACGAACTCGACGTTGGTGGAGTCATTTTGACTGATAGGCAAAGGAGGAATTAAGATGGTATTTTGTCGTTAAGATCGTCCTTGTCGTCAGGATCGTCCTTGTCATCAGAATCGTCCTTTTAACGATAAGGTAGAATTTTGTAGAAACTCGTGGAATCTCATAGAATCTCGTCCTGTAACGATTAAGGTAGGATTTCTGTCAGAGTCTACGTCTTGACGATAAGGTGTTAGAGTCTAACAATAAGGTAGAATTTCTTTAAATAATTGAATAATAGCTAACTAGCTTCTTGAGTCGGCGGACCGGGCTCATAACTGTCACGAAGTTCAAATAGATGAGTTCATTGATAAAATGGGTTGATTGATTGATCTTGTATCGTGTCTTTTTAACCTTGATCTGACGTGTCTTCAGTGACATGTCTTCGTGCACGTGACTCGTGCACGTGACCTACGCCTTTAGAGAATACAGATTATCTAACAGAACCCTCCCAGAAGACCACCGGCCTATAATTAGTATAATAGCGGCGTATAGACTACTTATAAGCTAAGCGGGCCTATCCCTTTAGGCAATCTAACCTAACCACTAACTTAAGACTTAAGCCTTACAGGGAAACCTATATTAGCTACTAGTATTAATACTACCTCTATAGCCAGAGCTTCCCTAGGCCTAAGATTAGAAAGTTAAAAGCCCTACACTAATTTTCTTTAAGGAGGATATTAGGAAGCTGCTATAAGGCTCTTAGAAGCTATATGGGAAGGAGCTACTAATAAACATATTAGAAACCTTTAGGGGTAGGTTTAGGTCTAGCAGAGCTTAATCTAAGCTAAATAAAATCTTTTATAACCTAGCTAAGGCTAAGGGCCTTTTAGGGGATACCTAGTACCTACCTAAGGAGGTATAGAAAACTTAGAGAGGTATCTACGCAGTAAATAGAAAAAGGATATAGACTAACTAGCTAAGGCCTCTAGTAGTCTAGAACTCCGCTAGAGACCTAACGCCTAATAGTTAGATAATTAGGTTTGTAAAATAGATAACTTCTTTAAGATGCTAATAATATAAGATAATACTAAAGAGCGTACCTGTTAGATTATTAGTAAGATTAAAGATTAATCCCTAAACTAGATTATACTAAATCAGCTTAATAAAGAGTAAATTACTATATAGCTGTAGCTGTAAACCTTCCTAAAAAAGTGGACTTAAGATCCGTATGTTATATAATATAATTATGCAGAACTATTCTAGAATAGGATATAGCTTAACCGCCACGATTTCCGCCAGTTTATAAACTTTATAGAAACTTGTACTTAACTAATAGATTTAGAGCCCTTTAAAAATAAGGACGGTAGTATCTATAAGAAGGAAAAAATTGGATTTATCTAGGCTAGAATTAAGCTAGTAATTTATAATAAAATAAAGCGCGTAGGAGCCCTATCGCGGATTACTATATATATAGATTTTGAACGAGCGGTTCTAAATACTAAGGATATAGTAAGGAACTAGACCTCTTTTAGTAAAAAGCTGGGGGGTAACCAGAAATGTGGGTACTCTAGTAGTAATATAGGACAGACCTAAACTTTAAAGAAGCTGTTTTTAAAGAGAAATCCGGAAGGGTTAAAGTTAGGGACCTTAAGTAATGGGAAAGACTCCTAGGGCTAACCTAACACCTATCTAGCACCCTTATGGGAACACTCTAAAAAGTTAAGAGAAAACTTCTCTAAAGGCAAACCTAACTAGAAAAACAAGTAGGGTAATAACCGCACTAATAATCTAAAAAAAGTAAAGCCCTAGTTACGGACCTCTTTTAGCTGCAACTAGGGCAAGATATAGAAGAAGAGACTTTCTATATTGCTATTAAGCTGGAAATAGTACTCCCTATAGGCGAGGTACGTTAGTTCTAAGCACTATATAACAGCGGCGCCGAAATTAATCTTATATAATATAATTTGGTAAAAGAGTATAAGCTTATCCTGTTGCTAAAGTAGCGGAAACCTATTATAGGGTTTCTAGATAAGTATTAGATTAAACTATATAGTGCCTATAAGCTTACAGTATTAGTGGCTGATATGTATAACCGCACTAAGGTAGTTAGCCCGCAACCCTTCTAGGTAGCTAACTTTATAGGCTATAACCTTATTCTTAGATATCCTTAGCTTGTAAAAGCAGATATTAAGATACGCTTTAAGACAGGAGCCTTTAAATAGTGGAATGATAAAGAATTGGAAGGGCGTATTTTACTAATAAGCTTAAAAGATATCCTAGAAGATATAGCTCTAGGAGAAATAGTATACGCCCTATACCTAAAGGAGTATCAGATCCAACCCCTGTTTTATAGCAAGATGGGTATAGAGCCTAGTATAGGTAATAACCCTTCTATAATAGATACCCTATAGGGAACTACTAGATAGGTTGCGGAGATATTATAGGGAGGCGGCGATCTTAAAGATCCTACAAGATACTTCCACCACTATAGGTTACTCTGGCTTAAGCAATACGCAGAGAGTATACTATAACACCTCAAACGCTATATTAAAGAGTTCCCTACCCTCTACTAGCTACCGCATAAAACTGTTTAATATACAGTGGCAACCATGTATAAATAGCCACTATAGTGTGTAACACTGCCCGCGAGCGTCCTAAGGGACCTCCAGGACTTACCTAATAATAATATAGAGGATGAACGCGACCCTAATTTATCAAATATCCCAGTAGGCCTAAGGGACTTACTAAGGGTATTTTCGGGCAGGTAAGCAAAAGTCCTTTAGCAGAACTTAAAATATAATTATATAATTAATCTAGAAGAAGGCAAATAACCGCTAAACCTTCCTATCTATAACCTCTCTTATAAAGAGCTTAAGATCCTATAGAAGTACTTTAACGGCTTACTAGAAAAGGGATAGATATAGCCTAGTAAGTTATTAGTAGGCACGCCAATTCTCTTTATCCTAAAACTAAATAGGACTATAAGGCTATGTGTAGACTATCGCAGTTTTAATAAAATCACAATTAAGAACTATTACCTACTACCACTAGTTAGTAAAATACTAGATTAACTATCTAGGGCAAAGATCTTTATAAAGCTGGACCTATAAGACGTCTATTATAGGCTCCATATTAAAGAAGGGGATAAGTAGAAGACCGCTTTTAAAACCTAATACGGCCACTTTAAGTATATAGTAATGCCTTTTAGGCTGGCCAATACACCTACAATATTTTAATTGTATATTTATAGAGCCTTAGGGGGACTAGTTAACCGCATATATATTATCTACCTAGATAACATTCTAATCTACTCAGAAGATAAGGATTAGTATAAGCAATATATCCGCGAAGTGCTGGAACGCTTAGATAATTAGGGCCTCTACGCTAAGGCATTAAAGTATATCTTTAATACTAAGCAGGTCGAGTTCCTAGGTTACATTATAACGCCTATAGGTATAGTTATAAACCTAGTATAAGTATAGACAATCTAAGAGTGGCCAGAGCTAGAGAGCTATTAGAATATTTAAGTATTCCTAGGCTTTGCTAATTTCTATAGGCGCTTTATCTATAACTACTTAAACGTTGCCTAATACCTATTTAACTATATTACTAAAGCTTCCTAAGACCTGGCCTAAGAAGCAAAAAGCTTAAAGGCGGGAAGAAAGAAAACCAAGAAGGGACTAACTAAATGGTATAAACTATAGACATAGCCCGGAAAGGTCTAGGAAGCCTTTTAGGAACTACACGCAAAGTTTACAGAAGCTCCACTATTACGGCATTTTAACCCAGATTAGCCACTAATAATAGTTACTAATATATTAAATTTTGCCCTTACTAGTATCCTACTATAACCTAATAGGCATCTAGACGCTACCTAGCTCCACTAAAGACTAGTAGCATTCTATAGTAGAAAATTCTAGGGACCTAAAGTTAGGTATTATACCCACAACAAGGAACTGCTTGCTATAGTTAACTACTTTAAATAGTAGCGACACTACCTCGAGCATATAAGCCATACTACTTATATACTCTCAGATTATTATAATCTACACTACTTTATAACTATAAAGGAGCTTACACCTTAATAAGCTAGATAGGCAAAGGAGCTTACGTGATTTAACTTTAAGATTAAATATAAGCTAGGGGAAAATAACCCTGCTAACAGACCGTTATAACAGCCAGACTATACTAAAGGCTTTAAAACGGGAGAAGGAAAATAGATAATAGATATCTTACTCCCTATATTACAGAATAAGCTCTAGGTGTGGGATGCTTAAGTACCCACAGCTCTATATACTAAGTCTTAGGTGGTATAAACCCTATTAGTCTCTACTAACGTTCCGGCTAGTACCCAGTCTATTGCTAATAAGGGTCCAAAAATACCTAAATAGGATGTCTCTAATATAAGTTTAGAACCTAGTAATATACCACCCTTAATTACTAAGCTATCCCCTTAAACTAAAAGTAAAGCTATAGAGCAATTGGAACCTAGAGCCCTATAATAACTAAAGGACTTTAACCTTATAGCGGCCTTCCTAACACACGCGCATTAAGAAGTTGTAAGATCTATAGTACTATCTAGTCTTATACTTGGAGTAGTATAAGGCGAAATAGCTTTTACCTAGGAACTATCTAAAAGGTTAATAGATCTCATCTATAAGGTGTAACAAAGGGACGCCTCCTATACCATCTTTAATACAGAAGTAGACTAAAAACGTAACGGAAAGGAAGCTAAAAGGCGCTAAAATTAGAAACTAGACCCAATGGGCCTACTATATAGAAATGGTAAGGTTTAGGTGCTATAAGAAGTAAATCTATAATAAAAGATCCTTATAAGGAATTACAATAATCCTCTAGGCAGCCACTATGGTTAAGTTAAGATAGTGGAATTACTTTAACACAAATATTACTAGCTAAAGCTTAAGCAGGAAGCAAAGGAGTATATTAGCCACTATGAGAAGTGTTAAGTATACAAAATCCAAAGGCACAAGCTATAGGGTTTACTTAAATTAGTTCCCCCTGCCAGTAAGCCATAGTAATATTATGCTATAGACTTTATTACGGATCTCCTGCCCTTAAAAGATAGGTAAGAATAAACATACAATTTGGTCCTAGTACTTATTAATAGGTTTTTAAAGTACGTCCAATACCTTTCTGTTAATAAGATAATTAATATACAAGCACTTATAAACCTAATTAAGGAGAAATGCTTTCTTAAAATAGATTAACCACACTCTATTATTACTAATAGGGGCAGCGTCTTTATAAGCCAGTACTGGTTAGATCTATACTTTTATTTAAAGATAGACCACCGTTATAGTACAGCTTTCCATCCGCAGATAGATAGGCAAATGGAACGCTAGAACTAGGAACTGGAGTTATATCTATAAATATATTTAAACTTGTTAGTCACACAGGGTGACTCACCAATAACGACTACTCGAGTAGGTTATAGTAATGTTGGTTAATAGCTTAATATATTTGGAATAAGGAAGGGCGAGGAGCTTAAGACTCCTTGCCACGCTAGTGCCGCGGCGTCACGTAATAACCGCTTGCCTCATTCCCAATACTAGCAACTCTTCTTTTGTGGTTGCCATCTATATACAAATACTGCTTAGCTAGTGTAACAAATATCAATCCTCTTTACTTACTATTGCTATTGTAATATAAGTCTCGCTGTCCTAAAATTTGCATCTTAGTACGTGGTGCTTTCTTGCTTAGAGTTATGGGCGTATATTATGTTAGGGCCGCCAAGGCGCTAGTTATAAGCGAGCCAATAGCGATTTTCTATCCCAGGGATGGAAAATCCTAATTAGCTAGTTGGAATTAGGGTCTATAGATTATTATACTCCTACTCCCTTTTAATCTAACCTTTAACCCATATATATAGAGTGTTTGTGTTAACAAACGTTTCTAAAGCCTTATTTGGGTTTGCCTTTGTCATTATATCTACTGGGTTATCTTAGCCATTAATCTATTAGATCTTAAAGAGTTCTTACCGTTTATAGGATTGCCAAAGTGCTATAATATTAATTATAAGGCGCTTCTCCTTTATAGTACCAAGCTTAACTAAACACTCGTAGAGGGAATATAAGTCGGTACACATAATTATAGGGATAATAGGAAGTTTAAGTTAATCTATAATTATCTTTAGGGTAGTTCTAATTGCAATTACTATGTTAACTCCGCTAACTATTCCATATATCTCTAATGCTAGAACGCTTTAGGTAACGCGCTTGCTCTTAGTTAAGCTCTAATAGATAAAATTGCCATAGATTATAAAGTCATTCTCTCTAGTAGATTCGTTTGTGATAATAATCTTATATCCTAGCTAGGAGCTAAAATCTTTATTATTTATAAATAATCTATTAACAAATATAAAGAGCTTAGCGGTAGGAAGATTAATAGGCATGTAGAGTAGTCCCCAATTGAGATAGTTTATTTGCTAGGAAAGACGCTTATTTAAGGCAAAGACGTTATCCTTAGTTAGTTCTTAGTGTTAAGCGGCAATAGAGAGATTAAATAAAGCCTTGGGTTAATAGATAGAAGTAATATAAGCTTTACAAGCGCGTTACTCTATATATCCTTGCTTTAGAGAATTAATGTTAATAACGTTGATCTTCTTACCTTGATCTTTCTGGCGCAAAGCAATAGAATCCTTGTTTAGGGAGAGGATACATCTATTAAAAAGTAATAGTGTTATTAAATTAAGCTTTTCCTTTGGCTTTACTATAAGATTTGCCTTTACTAGCTTATCTTCTTTAAGAGCTAAGAATTGGTCGTCTCCTAAGATAATTATATTATTAGTTTGCATACTAATAATTCCAAATAGAGTTCCTGTAGTTGTGATAAGGAAGCAGGGATTAAATATAGAAGTAGTTATTAAGAGCTTCTCTTTATAGTGCTTGCTATAAGTAGCCTACCAATAAGTTCCTGCCTCTGCGATTCTATATAATGGCTTAAGTATAACCATGATTGTATCTTTGGGATATTAGTAGCGAATTTGCTCTAAAAGGTATGCTAGTATTAAGCGCTAAAGGCGCGTTTTTAATTGGGTATAGGCCTAAGTAATATCTTATAAATAAACCGCTATTCCATTTTTCATTAAGGAGGGAGCTAGCGTAATAATAACTTGCTAACTAGCTTATTAAATTATAGGGGATTGCGTAAGAATTACTTCCTTGCTATTATCGTTATAACCTTAAATAACCAGTCTTGACTTCTTAAATGGGGTATTAGTAGCTTTACCCTTAATCTTATTAACTATTCTTAACTTAAAGATGCGAACTCTATTAAACTTAGTAGGGTTATACTTCTTAAATTTAAAGACTTCTCTTGTAATAAGACCGTCAATCTCCTGCTTATTAGATGCTTAAAAAGGAGCTCCTAGAGTTATAATACGGCCTTCCTTTTAGAGCTGTTTTGCGAGCTTAAAGTTAGCCTTCTCTTTAGCTGTTATAAAGGCTATTAATAACTCGTCTCCACTCTTAATAGTAGTAATGAATTGCCCTTTAAAATTGACAAGGTGTTGGCAATTTTGTAATCTCTTTAGGTGACCTCTACTGCGTCGTAGTTGTAGTATATCTGCTACAATTGTATTAGGATTATAGTTGCCTTCTAGAGTACGTTAATTGTAGTTCTCCTCTAGGGTATCCTCTAGGGCATCCTATAAAGGCTTAGAACTGTTGTTTCTATAATAGGGCTTAATAATGGTTAAGCGGAATTAAGTGGGTCTATAGGGTATTTAAAGAGTATAAGTCTAACTATTAATTATAATGAGTTTATATAGGCCTGACCATTCTCCCTTTTTACGCCATACGCGTACCTTAGATTGGAGTGGCAGATTAAGCGTAGTTAAGGTATTTAGGCCATTTCTTATTCCTAGTACGTTATTGACCTGGTATATAGCGTAGAGACGTCACACCTCTTTTATTGCTTTGCGAATAGCCTCCACTCGTTATATAACGGATAGGGATAGTGGAGAATTGTTAATTATTTAAGGGTAGGCGCTAAAGACTAGTAATATAGGTATAAGCCCATCTAGGCCAGCGGAATTATTAATAGCCTTAACAGCTATCTATAAGATAAGCTCTTTGCTAGTGCCCTCTAGTTCTAAAGAAATAATCTTATATGCTTGTTATAATGGCGTATAATATTGTTCTACTTTTCTAATACTATTATGTGCCTTAATAGGGACTTCCTTAACCTTAATTTCTATTGCCTTCGCCTATTGCCGAAACTCTGTAGATAAGAAGTTCCTTTCTATATTATAAATAACTTAATTAGGGGGTCCTAGGTAGACATTAATCCAGTATAATTAAAAAGTATCCTATATGTTCCTAGCTAACATATCCTTTAGGAAATATGCGGCTTAGAAGGAAGTTAAAAGGTTAATAACTTAGAGTACTAGCTTACCACTAAGATATATAATATTAATGATAATATAGAAGTTAAAGTTATAGTTATCTTTAAGGGTGAACTTAAATCGGCCAGGGGACTTCTGGTTTATTTAGTAGTAATAGTAGTACTTTATAAGATGCTTAATTGTCTTAGCCTTAACTTTATAACCTACTCGCTAAAAAACCCTAAGCAATCTATAAACTAATAGGTGACTAAAGCAATGGTATAGTTAACATAACTCCAACTTAGTTAAATAGCTCTAAGCAACGCTCCTTTCTGGCTATTAAAGGAGCAACTAAGGGTGACCCTACTTGCGTATAACGGGCACCTAATTATCTCCCTAAACGAGCATATTCTTAAGGTTATCTAGCTTAACGCCTAACTTATCTATATCTTAGATGCAGAATAGAAACGAGGTGTTTATGGGAATAATATAGAAAGTAATATATCCTAACAGGGTTTGGACCTTAATTATACTAAGAGAGATTATAGTACCCTTGCTAAAGCGGATTGTATATTAGCCTGCCATTAATTAGTTGATCTAAATAGAGCTATTAAGCTACTAAAGAGCTCAAACTTGAGGTTCTCCTACTATAGATACTCCTACGGCTCTAGTATCTAGTATAATACCATAGAAGACGTTTGCCGAGTATCTATTGTTAAAGGAGAACGCGGAACTTTCCTTTGGCTTATTAAAGACATCTAACTTTATAACAGAATAAAGCGTAGATTAGTCATTAAGGACAGTAACGGTTTATATGCCATTTACCTCACTATACTTAGTAAAGTATTGGTTGGGAGAGTAGTCCTCAATTTCCATATCTATAAGGAGCTGTTTGGCCTCGTCAACCTTACCCTTGGGATCTTCTTCGCCTTCATATTAAACCAGGAAGCTTTAGAAGTAGGCTATAATAACCTTTCAGTTTCTAACGTTTTATGCGCTTTAGCGAAACTTATTATATACCTCCTTTCGTCTATTAAGGGGGTGCCTAGTTGACTAGCAATTTGGCTTTTTATAAATATAGCACTTCTTCTAATAATCGCTCTAAAATAAACCTCCATAATTGCCTTATAGTTAACGTTGATTGTACCCTCTGCCGTATTCCCTACCGCGGCTACTATATATTTGGTTAGTCCAGTTGTGATTATATTGGTCAGCCGGGTTAATTAGAGTAGGTTAGGGTTAAGTGTTAAATTACTATACTTCTTAAGAGCGCAGAGTGGTGCCAATAGAGGATCTTAATTAAACACACACTCCTTTATAAGTATTTGCAGGATTAAAGAGAGTAAGGTTGCATTCTTTAACACCTTAATATGCGCTAATGATTTAATCGCATAGGCTAAAGTCCTCTTAATATAATTTGGATAAACCATGCTAAATTATTTAAAATTAATTAAAGAGCTTTTGGAGATAATTAAGTTAAGAGACATCTGGGTTTGTTATAATAATTCTTAGGAAGGTAGTCTCTCTCCACTCTAATATATACTGCTGCTTATTCTCCTCTGTTTTAAAGTGGTATCTTGTCTTATATATTATTCGGCTAAAATCGTATCCTTTTCCTACCAAATAATTATAATAGAAGGTACTAGCGCGGCCCTTAAGCATAATGGAATAGGTATTATAATATTGGTTAGGTTCTAGTCCAACCTTCTAGTAATAGTTATAGAAGATACGCAGCTTTAAATTAAGGATATTATATAGTTCCCTACTAAACCTCTTTTCCTGGTCCGAATAGAGCTTTATAAGCTCTGTAAGCATTTTTAAGGTGCCTCCGAGCGGTATTAGGCCACATTAAAATTGCATTAGAGATTAAGGTGGGGATTGCTTTATAGGCTGCAGTGGAGATATAGATCTTAATAGAACACAGCATGGTACCTAATCTTGCTATAATAGAGTTTAAAGGTTATTAAATTGCGAAGCAAGGGGATCTTGCGCTTGCTCTTATTTAGTAGTTAAAGTTATAGGTTAAATTGGTGGATCCTAGGGAGCTAAAGACAATGGAAGTAATAGATATGGAACGTAAGAACTCGTGCCTAGAGCAATAGAATTTAAACGTGTCTCTATTAGTATATTATTTGGATTTTATCATAAGTTAAGCTTCTTTATAGTGCGTAGTTAGTGCTTAATCTCTTATAGAGTCCATTCGTGCTCTTCTTTTATGTTAATAACTTGCTCCTAAATATTGTCTCTAATAGCGCTTCTATCCATAGGGACAAATACTCCATTCTCCTAAAGGAAGTTATAGAAGTCTTATATAATAAGCTTGTTCGCAAGAGCCTATATTTCCTTTATCTATCTAATAAAGTCCTCCTTTATGTAATACCATAGCATAGTGTCGTTGTATTTGCTGTCTGTATAGTGTACTATATGGTATAATAAGAATCAGTTTAGGTCCTTTTACTTAGCGTTTGTAGGGTTAATGTCTTTATTCTATATCTTTGGGTTAATGTCTTCCTCATACTTCTTTAGGTAGGTTAACGCCATAATGGGTTAAAGGTAGGTAGGGTTTTTGGTTTTATAGAATCTCGTAGGTTTGCTGTTAAGAGGTAGGCAATTTGAGATATTATTTAACGCGTTTTGGACGTTGACTTAGGACCCTAGGTTTAGTAATACTTTTGACCTAAAGTACTTGACCAAATCTTCGTAAACGCGGTTATTCTGCGTAATGGACGTAACTTGGTATCTCCTAGTACTTAGTAACACTTCTGTTACTAGTTTTCCGCAAGTCTAAGGTAGCACAGTATTGCCGGGATCTATTCCATATAAGCGCATATAGCACCCCTGCACAAGACTGTCTCTTCTGTTCGAAAACCTAGCTGCTCTGTGGTTGACTGTGTATTCAACTACTAATTAGTGTTGGTCACACAGGGTAACTCACCAATAACGACTACTTGAGTAGGTTATAGTGATGTTGGTTAATAGCTTGATATGTTTGGAATAAGGAAGGGCGAGGAGCTTAAGACTCCTCGCCACGCTAGTGCCGCGGCGTTACGTGACGACCGCTTGCCTTATTCCCAACAAAACTACTAGTAAGATAATTAGTGTAAGCTACTTCTATATATAGAGTACGCTTATAACTTAAAACAATATATATTATATTAGTTTGCACCAATCCAGATTGCCTATAGTGTCTAACTATTAGGATTTAATGGTATACCCAACAATTACTGGCTAAGGCCGTATAATTAATTATAGGATCCTACCAGGAAGTCTAAGGATATCCACTAGAGAGTATAAGAATACCTTAAGAAATAGGAGGAGTAATAGAAGCATGTAAAGCAGAGCCTATAAGATGCGCAAGGGTAGTAGAGACTTTAGTATAACCATAAACACTAGGACAAGTATTTTGGCGTAGGCGATAAGGTTCTATTATATTTAACAAATATTAAAACCCGTTAACTATTAAAGAAGCTTAATATAAGATACCTAGGTCCCTTTTAAATTAAAAAATAAATTAGTAAGCTAGCCTACTATCTCTAGCTACCCCTATCTATAGCCTATATATATCTAGTATTTCACATAAATCTACTAGAGCTATGGCACAGACTACTGCCGGAAAAGAACTTCTATCTAGGCCCAATTAAACACCCTAAAGTAGTGGGCGAGTGGTATAAGGTTAAAGCTATACTACGCTATAAGTCTGTCAAGAACAAGCTTTAATATAAAGTTAAATGGCTAGGCTGGCCTGCTAAGGACTCTATATAGGAACCAGAGGATCACCTTAATTATTATAAAGATATTCTAAAAGAATATTAGGACTAAGGTTTATAATCTATAAATTACAGAAAGCGCTCTAATACTACAGTGTTATCGCAATCTATAAAGAAAGCTTATAGTAGGCCAAGAGAGGCCCTAAAAAGTAAATAGGTTAAATTAGATATAGAATGGACAAGCTCCAGAAACTATAAGGATTAATTAGGGCTACGGCCTAAGGCAGGACAGGTCCTTAGCCTTTTTATATATATAGCATAGAATTAATAGGGTATTTTGCTAGAATTGCATTCCCATTTATTAGTCTATATTAGGAATAGTATTCCTATACCTTCCTAAATGCTTTATAAGGCCTTCCCAATTGCTACTATATACAAGAATTAATCCCAAATACCTAAATTAAAAGCCACTATGCCTTATCCCTAGGTGTAGGATCAGTATCCATTAGCCCACCAAGTAATGGCTAATAGGAATAAGATCCAGATCCAGATCCCTTAGTAGGAGTACAGGCAGGTATAAAAACGGGGGCAGGCTAATAAGGTATAGATAGAGCAGAGATCCTTAAATACTTAACACCAATATTAGGCCCAAACTAGTACCAATAAAGTTCTTAAGGCGTAAGCTTATAATTAATAAAGATACGCTCAAGCCCAGAATAAACAGAGACGTTAGCTAGCTGGCAAAGACCAGAACCACCAAGACCTTACTATGGCAATTATTAGTTACTTATCTACTAGGTACCCAAAGGGTAACCTACCTAATACCGTATTATATTATACTCTTTTAAAACTTAACGCGCATGCGCAAACTCCTTCTTATAGTAAACGGCGACCTTCTTATCACCCCTATTCTTTACCCTATCCTTAGTATACCAACCTTGCTCCCTTATTAGGCGTTACTAGCTAGCTTACTAGGAATTATAGACGGTGTAGATAGCTATAGTATAGTCTTAAATTTAACCTAAATGTTTAGCGTTAGCGCTGGAATAAAAGAGAGCCCAGGCAATATAATAGTTAAGGACATTAAAGGATTATCGCCACTTAGGCCCAGGCTATATTAAAGCCTAAAGTTAGCAATAGAAACCTATTAAGAATAGGAAAGCTTACCTTAATATAACTACCGCTCTTAGTACACATGCATTAATTATAAGGACTAAAGGTATTAGACCTTATATAGTGGGTCTTGTTACAAGCATCTAAAATCTTCTTATTAGACTTCTAGTCTTTTAAAGATATACATGCAAAGTTATTTAGGCAGGACCAGCACTAGTTGCGGGTTAGCGGAGGTTAGGGTTCCATATACAGCGATAGGGCTAGAATACACTATAGAATTAGATTAGAAGAGCAGTTAGTAAGAGAATAAAGAGGTATATTAAATTAATAATGGAAAAAAAGAAAATCTTAATAATATATTAAAGATACGTCCAAATTTGGACAAAGGGTAATAATAGGAAGTAAGGTGTTAAAGAAAAGGAGCAGCTTAATAAGCAAGGTATCTCTATACTTTACCTCCTAATACCCTTCTGGTGAATAGCCGCAACCTTGCCAATATAACTCTGTTATAATAGCGTAATTCAGAAGGAAGGAAACACGCGTATAAGCCATTTGGTTATTACTTCCTTATAAAAACTAATTACGCGGCCAGGGAAGGCAATTAAGACGTCAATTATAGACATATATAGGTAAAATTATACCTAAACGATACTACAGTATTAAAGAATAATATTATAGACGTTCTTAACAAATTATATAATAGCTAGAGGCGCTATTGCGAAGTATCCCTTCTATTTACTAGGCAGTAGAGCTACACTAAATATATAGCACAGAACCAACAAGAAAGGATTATAGATTAATATCTTAAAGGTTAAAGACAATGGCAAGCCAAGGCTTTATACGTTAAATCCCATACCAAAAGGTCCTATGGAACCATATTAGGAACACCAAATTACCTATAATACTCGCGATTAATTATAGACCAGCATAAAGGCTTAGAAGTAAAGTTATATAAAAATCCTTAGGTTAGCTTAGGTAGTCACTAGCACGTTTCTAGTAGGCTTCTAAGGGGTCTCCTAGTAATCCTCGCGTCTTTTCTCTAGTTATGTTTTTTCCTTATTAAGGTTTTTAGGAGTTTAAAGTAGAGGTTAGATAGATAGATAATATATAGCGGCATACCAACATCTCCCTAATATCTCTCTGAACCCCTTCTAGGACGAGCCCTTATAATCTCCCTACTATAAGGTAATGGCGATCGGGGGCCAACTATAAGAAGGGGGGGGGCAATGTAAGGGATATTATTGCGGACACCTTGGGTTGCCTTTAGGACAACCTCTAGACGCCCCTTAGATAGTCGCCGGTTACATACCGGAGGTACGTGCCCGTAGTATATAGTCTCCACAATCCCAGAGGCCTTACCTCCTTAAGGATTCGTCTCTCTTACCAATCTATCCTGTTCTATAATCGTGTCCTTATAGCCCCCTATCTACAAAGTCCCCTCACAAAAGGTGGCTAAGAAGACAATTTATAAGATGCAATTAAACCTTAATATTTAGGGCAAACCGTATACGCCTTTTACTATAGTTTAAGGTCAACTAAGAGCTCTACTACTTTACTAAGAGATGGTAATATATACAGTTGTGGTATTAAGCTTTTTACTAACTGCTTATATAGCGCCTTCTTGACTTCCTTAAAGATTAGCCAACAGCATATCTAAATAAGATGCAGACCTTCCTATTTAACGAATTTGACATTTAAGTTTCTACTATAACTGCCTGCTATACTCTTAAGAGAGCTTCCTAGTTACAGAAGGCGGTTATAGCTTAAGCGGCTTAAAGGAGCGCTCCCCTCTATAATGCCTAAATGTTATAATAACGAAGTATTACATGTAAACACTAGATGAACAAGCATCAGATTCATAGAATTGATAGCTATATACGGCTGTTGTGGAGACTCAAGAGGATTGCTAGAGAGTTTGACGGGAATGCAACTGCGGCTAAATCTATATAGGGGTAATCGGGGCGGATAAACTATCTGCCGAGCGATATCAAACAAGGAAAGGAAAGCTACGCATCTAGCGTAGCGCGTGTCGCGGGCAGTCCCGTGACACTAAATTAGTATATAGAAGAGCTAGATAGTAGAGCAGCTTATATTTCTTAATAAGTTAGCAGTAAATAAAAGAACTAGTAATAGGAAGTACGGCTAGTTACTAAAAGGGACTATATATAGTATAGCACGTATACTTAAGAGGTTAGAGAGGTGGAGCATTCTACCAGCGTTAGTAGTTAACGGATATTTTAGCTACCTTATCTTTTAAGGCTCTATTACCTCTGCGATATTTAAAGCCTTTATAGAGAATTAGGTACTACCTTATTATACACTATATCTAGGGCTATAATTAGTCCTTATTCTTAACAACTCTACAATTTATAAATTAATACGGCTTTAAGAGCTTTATAAGTAACATAGCGTCTTACTAAAATTTCTGCCACTATACTTACTAGATTATAATCCTATTAAGGCTACATTTAGTAATATTAAGGCTTAGATTAGAAGGAACCAGCGGCTAGTTAAGGACTTTAAGAGCTTTAAAAGCTTCTTATATTTTACTGTTAGTTAAGTATATAGTATACACATAGGAGCTTACTTCTAAGAAGCAGGATATATTGTAGATTAATAGATAGACACTATCTTAATTGCTTAAACTTTAAGATTAGAGGCTTAATTCTATATAGCGTTCCAATCTTAAAGCTATAGGTCTCCCACTAATCTAATATTATGCCTTTACCTGGCTTTTGTAACTTTAGCGAGTTAAGATTCTATTCTTTCTCTACTAACTTATCCTTAATTAACTCTAAAATAGCCCTCTACCTCTCGCTATTGAACTTTAGCTAGTTAGCTAGCTACTTAAAGAACTAGCTAAGTAGCTTAACTAGATCTGTTTCCAACTAAACGGGGCTTAAGTTTTAGGGTGCTTTGACATTTAAATATAGCGGAGGATATTAAGGAAGGTAAGGATTTTGACCCATAGATTTAAGCTCCTTTATAAGTATAACTAACGCCAGCTTCTTAATATGCGATATAGTAGAATCTTCCTTCTCTACTACTGGCTCCTTCTAGCTCTTCTAACTCCTCTCTCTGTAGTTAACCAAGCTGACAATAAGATGTTGCGACGGCTGCTTAATAGTAGAGTTACTAAAGAGAAGCCCTTTATTCCACTATTAGAAGTTTTCTGTACTAATAGGATAATAGTTAATTGTAGTATTGGGTAAGTTAGGTGACTTCTTATCCTACTAGTACGTCTTACCTTTATTATAGCAATATATATTTGTATAAGGCCACTGTTATAGGACACCTCCGTAACACCTTACATACGTCCACCTGTTTCCACCTACGTAGCAAGAAGAGACTGACTACGAGACGGCAGTCTGACGGCAATCTATAGCAATCTGACGGCATTCTGCTATATTCTACCAAGTCCACTAAATCCTGCCAAGTTCTGCTAGGACTGCTACTTGAATCCTATTCTGCTCTGTATACGTGTTAACTAAGCAACCAAACTAGCAATATATACCCTTTCTTCCCGTTTCCTTACCTTCTCTCCTTACGCAATGTCTTAACTTCATTATATAGTTTATGTACATAGCTTAATAATATCTACTTCGCTATATATTATTACCACTTGTACTTACTCCGTAACACTATGTTACGTTAAAACCTATACTCCACCCCGCCCTATTTAAAATGCAGAACGACCTTAAAGCCCCTATAACGGCCGCCGATATTATATCCACACTTTAGAAATAATTGGCAGATATGTAAAAGTCCTTTATAAACGCCCTCACACAAAACTAAGCTACTATAGCTTAATAGCAAGCTGAATAAGAAGCACGGCACCAGAAAACAATTAAGGCCCTTTAAAAAGAAATCCGCACCCTTAAGACGCCTATGCTAAGCCCTTAAGACTAGTTGCTATTACTAGAAGCTAATACAGGGAACGCAAGCCCTAAACTAGTAATAGTTATCCTACCGGTAGAATCAACTACCACGCTGTAACAATCTAAACAATTATTAGACCCTCTAATATTTACTAGTAAATAATAAAAACTCTAATTATTCCTAAGCTGGCTTAAAAATAAGCTAACTAGTAACGCTAACCGCTACCTAACTAAAGCTAACCAACTCTGTTATGCCCTAAGTTAACTAGGAGGATATGTAGCTGACCTTATTAAACCTCTTTAACCGAACTTAGTATTAAGCCTAATTATACTTCTTAAAGCTATATATAGTGACCTAAACTGCTAAGCTACTGCTTAGAGAAAGATAGACTATATAACTTAAGGAATAAAAAGCTTTCTAGTATACTTCTCTAAATTCAACTGTTACGTAAAAGAAATAGGCTAAAATAACTCCACACTAGTTAACAGCCTTATTAAATTCCTAAGTCCTAAACTAAAAACCTCCCTAATAGGTGTAGACCTACTATGAGCCCTTAACGCCTACGCAAATATTATTAATAAACGGTATAATGATATACTACGCCTAACACCAAAGTCCGCTCTTTAATATAATATAACAACCCCGTAAACGTCTACTAAGTTATTATCTTAGCCTAAGCACCTTAATGCTATAGATATTAATACTAGAACCCTAGGATACGCCCTACTAGGGTTCTCTAAATAAGAACAACGCACTAAGCTAGGCCTCTGTTTTAAGTATAGAAGTAGCTCCTACCTCTCTAACCACTACTCCGCCCCTATGCCCTAACGTAAATTATAAACGGCTAACACTAGTAGCCGTTTACTATATTAATCCTCTAGTTACCGTCCCCAATCTCTACCTAGTTCCAGCCCCGCATCTAGTAAGCACCACTTATAAGGACAAAGCTACGACTAACACGCTATAAGAACTCCACCCCAATTACCTCTAAAAGGAAGGTTTTGGAGCTAGGTCGCTCTCTAGGATAGCGCTGCCTTAGGATCTTATTAAATGCTTTAGATGTTACGAACTCTAACTCTTATGATTGCAGCATAACCGTTAACTATTATCTTCAGCAGAATAATTAATAGGTTAATACTTAAGTCCTAATTAATATAGGAGCTAGTGGCATAGGATTTATTAACAAGATCTTTATATAAGATAATAATTTTACTCTAACCCCCCTTAACCAGCATATTAATGTATTTAGATTTAATGGTAAACGTACTATTTTAGGCCGTATTACCTATGTAGTATTCCTAAGACTCTAATACCTAAACCATAAAGAACTGATTAGGCTTTTCATTACCACCCTAGGTCACTTAGTGATCCTTAGATAACCCTAGATAAAGCTATATAAGGTAACCATTAATTAGGACAACCTTAAGCTTCTATTTACCGCCTCCTATTATAAGCAGAAGTGTCTTATAACCCACTACTTAGACCCTAAACTGAAATCTAGAAAATCTACTAAGATCCACTAGTCTAAAATTTCCACCAATATTTACCCTATACCTAAGAAATCCACCCAATTCCACTAAGAACTTAAAAGTTATACTAAATCACACAAACCGATCCTAACTACTATACTGCCCCAAACCAAGCAGAAGCTTAAGCTTAATATACAAAAGTACTAGAAGAACTGGTATTCTACTATAAAAAGGATACTTAAAGAACCTAAACCTAAACAAGAAACTATATAAGAAACTAAGGATAATCCAAGCTTACTTAATACCTTATATATCTACATAATTAGAGCTACCCTGTTAGCACAACTTGCTAGGAAACCTAAACATACAATCTTTGCCGTTATAATAGCCGATATTAAAAAGGCCCTAGCACTAAAGAAGCATACTAACCCTGCCACAAAGGTACTAGTATGCCACCATAAGCACCTAGAGGTATTCTTATAAAAGAAAGCTAACAAGTTAGTAGAACACCAACTATATAACCACAAGATTATACTCAAAGAAGGAAAACAGCTAGGATTTGGACCATTATATAGAATATCCCAAAACGAACTCTAAGTGCTGCGGAAGTACTTGGACGAACACCTAAGTAAAGGATTTATTAGAGCAAGCTCTTTACCTATAGCTATACCTATAATCTTTATTAAGAAACCTAGTAGCGGTCTATACTTCTATATAGACTACCAAGCTCTTAACGCTATTACTATTAAGAACTGGTACCTACTCCTATTAATTTAAAAGACACTAAACCAATTAAGTAAGGCTCACTACTATACAAAACTCAACCTTATCCACGCATTTAACCGCCTCTATATCGCAAAAGAAGATAAATGGCTTACCGCATTCCGTACTAGATATGGACTATTTAAATACTTAGTAACGCCGTTTAGCCTTATAAATGCGCCAAGTTTATTCCAACACTTTATAAATAATACCCTATAACCTTACCTAGACGTTTTCTGTACTACTTATATTAACAATATCCTAGTATACAGCAATAACCTAGCTAAATATAAGAAACACGTTAACCTTGTCTTAGAAGCCCTACGTGGAGCTAGCCTACAATTAGATGTAGATAAATGCGAGTTCTATAAAACGGAAGTTCTATACCTTAGACTTGTTATTTCTATAGACGGCATATAAATAGACCTAAAAAAGATTAAAGTAATTATAAACTGGCAAGAACCTAAGAATGTTAAGGACGTAAAAGCCTTTATAGGATTTGCTAATTTCTACCAATAGTTTATTAATAACTTCTCCGCCCTAGTTTTACCCCTTATGGCTTTAACCTAAAAGGATAAAGCCTTTATCTTTAATAAGGAATATAAGAAGGCCTTTGCCTATTTAAAAGTTATATTTACTACCGCACCTATACTCTAACACTTTGACCTAAACCAAAAGAGTGTTATAGAAGCCGACTTATCTAACTACGTTACTAGAGGCATCCTGTCTCAGTATAATAAGGAAGGAGTACTGTACCCTATAGTATACTTCTTAAAATGACTAAGTCCAGCTAAATATAACTACGAGATCTATAATAAGGAATTATTAGCCATTATTAGATGTTTTAAACAATGGCGACCCAAACTAGAAGGCTCCGGATTTCCAATTAAGGTCCTTAGCGACTATAAGAATCTATAGTACTTCACAACCATAAAATAGCTAAGTTATTATTAAGCCCGCTAGTTAGAATATCTGTCTCGTTTTTAATTATCAATTATATACTATCTAGGCGTTTAAGGTCAAAAACCTAATACCCTAACCTAACGTTTATAAGATATACCAGCATAGGAAGAAGCGCGTGCCTATTATAATTAAATCCTACTTTACCCTAAACTGTTTAATCCCCTAGCTAAAGACCTTACGGTACATATCCTTAAAATGACTAATTAATTAATTAAGTAGATTATAATCAATAAATACCTAAACGATAAGTTTATCTAAGAGATACTTAAGTTAATTTAAGATAGCGTTAGACGCTCTAAAAAGATCTCTCTAAGCGAATATAAAGCTTGCGAAAACCGCTTGTACTACTAGAACCGCCTAGTTATACCTAACCATAATAAACTTAAACTTAAGCTCTTTAAACATATACATGATCTATTAGTAGCCAGCCACCTAGGCTAAGGAAAAACCCTAGAGCTACTCTAATAGGAGTACTACTGGCCGAACATATATAATATGGTATAAAGGTATATCTCTAGCTGTTATACCTGCTGACGAGCCAAAGCTTTATATAAGACATATAACGGCTTTCTAAAACCACTACCTGTTCTAGACCAAAGATAGAAGGATATCTTAATTAACTTTGTTATTAATCTCCCTATAAGTAAAGGCTGCATAAACATTATAGTAGTTATAGACCAACTATTTAAAATAAGACACTTAATCGCCTGCCCTAATATATTAACACCTACTATTGCCTAACTGTTCCTGGATTATATATAGAAACTCCATAGACTTCCCAAAATAATTGTCTCTAATAGAGGCCGCTAGTTTATCTTGGTGTTTTAGAAAGAACTAACTACCTAACTCTATATTAAAGCGCTGTTGTCTACAGTATATTACCTAGAAATGGATGGTCAAACGGAACGTGTAAATGCTATAATGGAACAGTATATTTGGATATACACATTGTATTTACAGGACGACTGGATAGACTAGCTTACATTTGCCAAGTTTACTGTAAATAACTCCATCTTAGAAACCATAAAGGTCTCCCTATTCTTGGCTAATTACGGCTAGCACCTATAAATGGGTTTTAAACCCTTTAGTAATGTTCCTCGCCCAGCTTATTAGGCCTTATAAGTTGCAGAAGCAAATGAATTTATAAAGAAGATAGAAGAATTACAAGAGTTCCTTACTAATAAAATAACATAGGCCCAGTCTATTTATAAAGCCGCAGCAAATAAGAACTAAACCCTAGCACCAGCTTACCAAATTGGTAACTTTGTCTGGCTAGACGTAAGAAATCTAAACATAAAACGACCTTCTAAGAAACTTAACTAGAAGAACGCCGGCCCTTATAAGGTTAAAAAAGTTGTCTCTCCTTATACCTACTAACTGAAGCTCCCTAATACGGTTAAAATCCACCCTATATTCTATACGTTAGTCCTCTACCCTACCGCCCCTATATTAGACGCCCTACCTAGACAGATCTAAGACCCTCCCCCACTAATTAAAGTGGATGGTAAGGATAAGTACCTCGTTAAAAGAGTTAACGACATTAAGTACAATAAATGGAAACGCAAATATATATACCTTATAAAATAGAGAGGCTTTACTAAGCCCTTATAGGAACCCGTTAACTCTGTAGGACTTATATAAGCCGTAGAAGACTTTTACAAACTCTACCCAGAATTACCTCAGCCCCATCTCGCAGAAGCTCGAGTTTAAAGGGGGGGTACTATTATAGGACACCTCCGTAACACCTTACACACGTCCACCTGTTTCCACCTACATAGCAAGAAGAGACCAACCACAAGACGGCAGTCTAACGGCAATCTACGGCAATCTAACGGCATTCTGCCATATTCTGCCAAGTCCACTAAATCCTGCCAAGTTCTGCCAGGACCGCTACTCAAATCCTATTCTGCTCCGTGCACGTGTTAACCAAGCAACCAAACTAGCGATATATACCCTTTCTTCCCGTTTCCTTACCTTCTCTCCTTACGCAACGTCTTAACTTTATCACATAGTTTATGTACATAGCTTAATAATATCTACTTCGCTATATATTATCACCACTTATACTTACTCCGTGACAGCCACCTATCTATAATTGCCGGCATTCTATTGCCAGAAGCCTCCTTAGCAGTAAGTATGTTAGGTAGATTGGTAAGTTAAGCTTATATAGCTGTCCTTCTGCCTACGGGCCTAATAACTACTTACTAACTTAGAGTTATGGCAGGAACCTAAGTCTCTAGCTCCTTCTTCTTAACTAAATATAAGGTGAAGTTTAAGGATAGAGACCTTAACGGCCAGTGCTTATGCCACTCCTTAATTATAGTGAGAGCTTAATTCAGATCCTCGCTTGACCGAATATCTTAAGGGCAGCAGTCGGCTCGCCGGCCCTTCTTATAGGAGGCGACAGCTTGGAGCTAAGTGATCTTAAACTTCCGTGGTAATAGACGTTGTATGGTCTCGTTCTGCCATAGATCTAGCTCAAAGTAGTATATATTTTTGGTATTAAATACAGCTGACTTTGTGCCAGGAAGAGACTTATTTTTACTACTCGTAACTGCCTTCCAAACACTTGTAAAGCGTGCCGGCGGCGAGTCTATATCCTCATCTTCCACCTCTATAAGCTCCTTGGTATTCTCATCCTCATCCTCATCGACCTCATCTGCAGATGTAGGCTCTGCGGGCGTTGCCGGCGACGGTGACATTGACGGTGACGGTGACGGTGACGGTGACGGTGACGGTGACGGTACTGGTATTGTCTTCTGTCTCTTCTTCGCTACCTTCGCCTTCCTCTTCGCCTTCTTTCTAGGCGGCTGTAAGATAGCAGAAGAAGGCATAGATTGAGCCCGCTTTCGTTTGGGAGGCTTTGGAGTACGACCTGACGATCGAGTAGGCTGCTGTTGGGGCGCCATAAGACCCAACACCAAGATTTCTATATAATCGACTTAATTAGGTAACGCGCTAGCTTTAATATTTAGGCACTTATGCATCTATCCCGGAACCCAAAGCAGTTTAATATGCAGGCCCCTCTCCCCCTGTTGGGGGTAGAGACTAAGCCTGAGGCCTCAATGCGCATTTTAGGTGTCTGGCTTAACCCACGGCTAAACTGGGGGGCACATGTAAAGGAGATACAAAAGAAGATGAAAATGCATACGAACGCCCTACTGCGGACAACAGCCTTAACATAGGGAGCTACCTTTGTACGGGTAAGGCAGATCTATAACGCCGTAATCTGGCCCGCTATTGCCTACGGAGCAGCAATCTGGCACACGCCTACCCTAATTAAAGGTCCTAAAAGCACTAAACCTGTGGGCCCAGCTGTAAAGCTAGCTAAGATTTAAAATAAGTGCTTAAGAGCAATAGTAGGGGCATATAAGGCAACTTCTACCTTAGTTCTTAAAACTAAAACCTCTATACCCCCGCTAGATCTCTACCTAAATAAAAGACTTGTAAACTTTAGGTTTAGGCATAAAGAAAAGTTAGTTACGGAGGCTTGTGTACAGATACGGGGGAAACTAGCCCAAAGATAAAGATAAAGACAGGGTTAAAACCAAAACAGAAATATATATATAGAGGGAGAGAAACGGACCCAGTGGGCAGAGGAGTGGAGGTAGCAAAAACAAAGGACAGAAATGCCGCTTTTAGTAAGCTGGAAGAGAAGATAGGGAGCTAATCGGCCGAAATGGAGACTTATAGGGGTAGGGCCACCGTCAGAAGAACCGCTAAAGATATATAAGGAGCTTAAGAAAGCAGAAAGCTTAGTTTAACGTAGATACGGACGGGACGGATAGGGCTAGCGGCCTTCCTAAATAAGGCTAGGGTACCAGACTTTCCCTCCCCTATGTGCCAGTACGGCCAAGCCAAAGAGACGGCGTTATATATTATAGCCTACTGCCCCTAGTTCACAGAGCAGAGGCAAGGGCTAGCGGTAGGCCGCCCGGAGGTTAAAAAACTAGCTAGTACGGCTAAGGGAGCAAAACGGCTTGTAAGATGGTTCCTACAACTGCGGGTCCTACCGCAGTTCCACTATGCGGAGGAGCTCCTGCGAGAGGAGGAAGAGAAAGAAAGGGGAGTAAGTAGGCTAGCTAGGTAAGAGGCTTGCTGAATAAAAGGAGTAGGCGTCTGCAGACGCCTTTTTGATACTTATAGGCTGCGAAGTAGACGGCAGAGAGCGGAGCGTCTCCAGGCAGAACCATCCCACAGAACCAGATTACTTAGCAATTAGTAAGCTCGCACGGGCCACTATTACCAACGCCAAATTGAATTTAAATAACAAAGCACTATTTACATGTGTAATACTCCAATATTCGGCCGTCTATTTTAATAGGATCCTTTCCCTTTTTACTACTATATATATGCTTGGCCTTAGGGGACCTAATAGCAAGTGCGCTAGCTTTATAGGCCTCATGCGCGTCTATAGAAGCTCCCTATCGCGATCACTTTAATTTTAATAGAATACTAGCCTCTTTTGGCTTAGGATTACTAGGACCCTTATCAGTATCACTTATAATTAATATAAAATTACTATAAGCTAATTAAGTATAGGTCCTTTAAGCTCTAGTGCGCGCCGCTCTACCAAATTGATGGAGTAGGAGAGGTGGCGGCTCTTAATAATTGGTAGGTGCCGAATAGTTCTTAATAAGCTCCTTCTTACCAATATTTTGGTGAGGGTTGTCTAATATAGTACCTTAGAGTACTTCCGCGTTATTAAGCCACAAGTTATTGTCCTCCCCCGCTTCTAAAATAACCACCTTATCCTCTAACCCCCCTAAAACTTTGTTATATAGTACCGACGGCTTATTAAACGGTTGCTGCTTATCCTCCTTAATATCCATATCTACTTCATCGGCTAGCTCTTTATTTTAGATTAGAAATTGGCCAAGATCTACGCCGCCGCTTAGTACCTGCTGTTACGGACGCTTTAAGTACGATGTTACGACTACTTGGAGAAGAGTCGTAGGAAGCTAGTTGGTTGATATAGGCACGGTCTAGGATGGATCCGGTGGAACCATGTGACGAGGAATGGTAGCCGAGGTTACGTAATATGATCTATGTGATCTGTGTAATCTATATAATCTGTGGGACAGAGTAGACAGAGCAGACAGAGTAAACGGAGCAAAGGGATTTCTTAGGAGTACGGTTGTGTATTTAAAGGACCACAGTCCCTACCTAGATAGTTCTCTCTTTATAGTAAATCTTAGAATACAATTAGAGTTAATCTGTTGGGTAACTACTCTACTAGTTATTATTACGTTGTTGTTTTTTGTTTTTACCTATATACCCAGCCTATTAACAGAACCTACTGTAGTTCCTGCTACAAGGTTCCGTTACATATTCACTACTAAGGTTACGGTATTGGAATAAACTTAAACAATATGCCACCCAGAGCAGTACTAGTCACGACGGCGTTAACGGCAGCCACAACCTTAGGACCAGGTAATACCAGTATAGATAATAGGGATTCTCAAGTGGTTACGCGAGGTTAGTTATAGGAAATAGTTAATTACTTATAAGATAATAATAGGATACTTAAAGAACACATTAATAGAATCGGAGCAGTAAAGATTAAGTTACCTTTAATTAAATAATTCTTAGGAGAGAAGTTAAAGCTTAAGGGATTTCTTACGCAAATGCACTTTAAGGTAGTACAGGAAGGAGTAAAGTTAGCAATATTATTAGACTAAGTAGCCTATATAGGATTGTTCCTGACGGGGAGGGCACTTAAGTGGTTTAAGCCGTATCTTACGGAAATATAGGCTAATGGCATAACAACTACTAACCAAGATGTACGGTATATATTTGCAAGTTAGAACGGGTTCGCAGAGCAACTAACGCAGATATTTAGAGACCCAGAGGCCATAACCACAGTAGAACGAAAGCTTTAGAACTTAGTACAACGCACTTTAACAATTGAGTATATAACACAGTTTCAAACACTAGCCACGTAGGTTGAGTGGAATGATAGGGCGCTTATGGCACAGTATAAATAGGGACTTAAGGCTAAAGTCTAGGACGCAATCATCCTAATAGAAGATGCGGATACTCTAAGGGAGTTAATAGATTAGTTAATAAAGATTAATAATAGAATCTACCAAAGGGAACAAACTAAAAGAGGGCAAGATAGAGTTCCACAGTTATATAAGGCGCAGAGTACGCAATAATAGACGCAGAGTTAAAAACTATGGAATAGCGCAGAGCTAATGAACCTAAGTGGTACCAAAGAAACCTAAAGATAGGAAAAGAAACCATAGAAACCTAGAGGTTGAGGATTAAGTAATTAAAGGACTAAGGAGCAGAGGCCAAACCAGGGATCTCAGTAGTAGAAGACGTTTAGGCAAACTCCATAGCAAGAAAGATAGTTTAAAGATAGAGCTTGCATAAATTACGGAAAATAGGGTCATTTCGCCAGAGACTGTAGAGGTGGTTAGAGTAACTATATAGTAAAGGGAACCAGACCAGCAGACAGCACGTACATATAGAGGGACAACGGTGCACTATAAGGAATAAAAGAGTGTTCAATTAACAGTTTTGCGTATTATTACAACAACGTATGCCAAATTCATGAGGACGCCAAGTACAGCGTAAGCTATTGGCCATAAGAGCTAAAGTTAAAAGGACTTTAAGGAACCAGAGAGTTAGACAAAGAACAAGATTAACTCTATAAGCTAGATTAAGATGTCACAGCAACATATAGATAAAGATTAGTAGTAATAATAATGGAGTCGGAGTACTCATTAATCATCAGTAATAAGGACGAAAAAGAGGCTAACTAGGAGCACTTAAACCTTAATGACGTAATAGAAGTAGAGACTGAGACCATTACTAAATAAGGTTTAGTAACGGGTATAGCGATACCGTTGGATATAATTTCCATCGCTTTACGAGATAATAGGAGCAATGTTTAAAAGAAACTAAGCAAGTAGACAACTGCTAGTGCTAGCTTATTACTTAATAAAGGTAAAAGGCTATAGGCTTAAGATTCTTAAAAAGAGATACAAGAAGCTTAAGACTCTTAAGACAAGATAAGATATACCTAAGAACCCACAATGGACGAAAACTAATAGGAAAGGGCAGCAACTCAGTTTAGTGACAAATGAATAAGTATAGGACGCAAGTTTAAGAACTACAAGTTTGGAGAACGAATAAGAATATTAGCAATTCCAGGTAAACGCAGTATTCAGCCTAAAGATTGAATAGTTAATACTAGGATTAAAAAGTAAGACGACTACGAAGATCTAGCTACAAGATGCAGAAAATAAAAGACTATGGATAAGTTCAGAATAAAAATTATTATATGGCAAGAGCAGAAGCTAGATAAGAGGTTAGCTATACTAGGTTATATAAGGGACAGAGCACCCCTATAAAAAGTTACTAATAGGCCGAGTGCAGGGACACCTAGGGCAAAGTAGTTAGATAAACTAGAACAAGAAGAGGATCTAGATATTCCAACTAGATTTAAAGAAAGACATACTAAAGGATATTATAATACAGCGATGACAAGGTACTTTCTAACAGATAGACCATACACACTAAACCAGTTGTATGGAAAGTGGTATAGGCAATAACACAACAATAAATAGGAAGACTTTTATATATAGCTAGACAAGAAAGTTGTCTAAGACTAACCTATTACGGAAAAACGCATAAGTTATATTAAAGGAGCATTAATTATGACGTTAAGGAACCTAGAAGAGGGATCTAGGGACTAGAGAAGTAAGCAATAAATCTTAGTACCCGCAGCAGAGATACCAGTGGTTAGGTTAACTAGGTATAGGTTTAAACTTAAGGATAAAGACAAACTAAGAGTTAACCCAAAACACGTAGCATATTATATACTATCGTGGATAGCTTGTGTGGATAACACGTGCAATATATATAGAGCACTAAAAGATAAGAACCGAAAATACCTAGTAAAAATATATTAGGCACTAGAAGAAAAAAGGTTTAGGAATGCTAAGTATATATATAGTTGGCACCCAGTAGAAGTATAAGGTTAAGGGGACTTAATACTTTAACTAGGAAGATTCCTTACGGAAGAATACCTAGACGGACAATAGTGGTGGGAATGCCTAGAGAACACTTATCTATAGTATATAGAGGAAAAGAAATAAACTAAGTATTGGCTAAAGTGGGACTAAGTACCGGCAGGATCTAGCAGCCAATAGTTAGGAAAAGGGGAGGTGTATAGGACTAAAGGGAACTAGTATTAGAGCCTTAGACCCTTAAAGGAATTTAAGGATAATACCTAAACTTATAAGTTAAGTGGCAAGATTAGCAGTTTAAAGCATTGGTAGATAGTGGAGTAATAAAAAACTACATATCACCAAGGGCAGTAGAAAGAATGGGGTTACTATATAGACAGAAGAAACACCCGTATCCACTTATAACAATTTTAGGAGATTAGATAGCCTACGGAGGAGGTATTATTAATCTTAAAATAGGACCTATTTAGATAACTATTAAAGGGAGACCAGTTAGAATATCTTTCAATATCCTACTGTTGGGATAGGACGAGGCGATACTAGGAATGCCTTAGTTATAGGAATATAATCCAAAGATTAATTAGGTTACAGGTCAAGTTAATATTAAAGATATATAATGGCATAAAGTGCGACAGTAAACCAAGTTAGTATAGTACCAAGTTAGAGCGATATATAAAGAGACTAAGCGAGGCTTAAGTTATGTACTAAAGAGATACCACAAGTATGGAAAAAAGTTATGGTTACTAGAAAGTGAGAAGCTGTTAGAGCATATAGCTTGGGACTATAAAATAGAATTGGAAGAGGGAATAAGTCTAAAGTTCTTTCCAATCTATAAGCTTACTGAAACAGAGTTAGTAGCGCTTAAGGAGTTTGTCCAGGAGAACTTACGAAAGGGATATATTAGACCATCGCAGTTATTAGTAGGATATCCAGTACTATTCATCCTAAAGAAAAACGGAAAACTCAGAATGTGTATAGACTATAGACAGTTGAACAGCATTACTAGGAAGGATAGGTATCCTTTACCCTTAATTAGCGAAATCCAAGATAGGATAGGCAACGCAAAGATCTTTATAAAGATAGATCTAAGATGGGCGTACTATTAGATTAGGATTAAGGAAGGCGACGAATGGAAGGCAGCCTTTAGGTCAAAGGAAGGACTATATAAGCTGTTAGTTATGCAATTCGGGCTTATAAATATACTAGCAACGTTCCAAAAGCAAATTAATAGTGTGTTAGGAGAACACCTAGATGAATTTGTTATAGTATACCTTAACAACATTATTATCTACTTAAAGAGTGAGGAAGAGCACGGAGAACACGTTAAGTGGGTCTTAAAGAGACTATAGGAAGAATAGATGCTAGTAGTAATTAAGAAATACAAGTTCTTTACTTAGAAGACCGATTTCGTTAGATTTATTATTGAACTAGGCCAACTTAGCATAGATCTAAAGAAGATTAAGGCTATAATAAATTGGCAAGAACTAGAGAACGTTATATAGTTAAGATCGTTCCTAGGGTTTTATAATTACTGTAGAAGGTTTATAGTGCAATAGTTATAGGACATTAAGCTGTTTACGCGGTTAACTAAGAAAGAAGAACTGTGGGCATAGGGAAAGGAATAATAAGAACTATTTAAGAGAGTTAAAGAGTTGTTTACCTAAGAGCCAGTTCTTAAGATCTATTAACCAGGTCTAGAGACGGTTATAGAAATGGATGCATTAGACTTTACACTAGGAGTATGCTTCCTATAGAAATATTAGGATAGATAGCACCCAGTAGCATACTATAGTTGGAAGATAACACCACCAGAGTTAAACTATGACATCTATAATAAGGAGTTATTAGGTATAGTAGCAGTACTTAAGAAATGGAGAGCATTCTTACAAGGCATAGAGAAACTATTTATGGTTAAAACAGACTATAAGAACCTTATAGGATTCCTAATAACGAAGGAACTCAACTAAAGACAGGTTAAATGGGCGGAAATACTTATGGAATACTATTTTGAAATTCAGTATACCAAGGGTATAGACAATGCACGAGTAGATGCTCTAAGTAGAAAAGCTAAACTATAGAGTAATAAAAGACTATTAGGAGCTTTGTTGTGAAAGGATTAAGACGGAATAATTAGGTATAATTATCCAAAGATCGCAGTAACTAAGGAAAGTCAGATCTATAAGTCACTAGAGAGTGATTAGATACAGAAGATCTAAGAAGTATAGGTAGAGGATCTAGACTTAGAGCAATATAAAAACAGAGAAGTAACGTATATGCCTAAATCTATTGCAGAAGAATTTATTAAGGAATTCTATAAGGGAATAACACAAGGACATAACAGAGCTATAGGCTTAGTATTAAGACTTTAAGAGGAATATATTATTTAAGGAATCTAGGGACTAGCGAGACAAGTTACTAAGGAATGTCTAGATTGCTAAAGGAATAAACTAATAAGGCATAAGCCGTATAGAGGGCTACAACCTGTTAAGACACTAGGAAGACTATAGGAGGTTATATTATAGAACTTTATTATTAAGTTACTAAAGTTAAGAGATCCTATTATAGGACAAGATTATAACGCGATTTTAGTAATAGTAGATAAGCTAATAAAGTGGGGATACTTCATAGCATGCACTAAAGAGATATTAGTAGAAGATATTGCTAGAATTTATATAAAAGAAGTATTTATAAGATATGGAGCACTAGACAAGATTATATTGGATAGAGATCTAAGATTTATAGTAGCATTTTAGGAAGTATTTCTAGCAGAACAAGGGGTTTGCGCAGCAATATCTACAGTGTATTATCCGTAGACGGATGGATAAATAGAAAGACTAAACTAGACACTAGAATAGTATCTAAGGCATTATATTAATTATGTACAGAATAATTGGGTATTGTTACTACCAGTTACATAGTTTGCATACAATGCAACACCATAAGAAGAAATGGGGATATTACTATTTAAGGCAAATTACGGATACGAGCCAAGAACATCGTTATCGCCATAATAAGCAAAAAAGACAAGTAGCACAGCTAAGCAAAGAATAGAGACGTTAATAAATCTTTATACAGACCTTAAAGAAATAGCTAAACTAGTATAAGAATAAATAAAAAGGTACTATAATGCTAAGAGATCTAAGGGACCAGATCTTAAGAAGGGGGATAAAGTATAGCTACTATATAAAAATTTCAAGAGTCGACGACTAAGCAAGAAGTTGGACTATATTAGACTAGGACCTTTTAAAATTAAGCAAAGAATTTTATTAGTTACGTACAAGTTAAACCTACTAGCTAAAATAAAAATCTACCCTGTATAATACGTTGCAATACTAGAACTAGCACACGGGAATATTAAGCCACTAGTTTACAAGGCAGACATATATAGAGAATAGGAGGAAGATAAATAGTAAGTTTTAAAGATTATCAGTTACAAGGACATAGATAACAAAATATAGTATAAAGTAAAGTGGATAGGCTATAGTAAGACTACCTAGGAACCACTAAGCAACCTAGAGAACGCTATAGGAAGGGTACAGGAGTATCGGAAGAAAGTAGGTTAGGCAGCATTAATAAGAAAGGATTGCCAAAGAAAGAGTTACCTAAGGGGGACCTAAGAGGAGCAATTGCTGAGCTACTTAGAGTTGTTTCCCTTGCAGGAGGAAAGTTAATCCTTTTGTTACCTAGCTTAGACAAACCCTGTTGAACCAGTTTCCACTCCTTGGAATGAACCTTCTTACGCACTTTCTTAAGACAAAGCAGACGAGCGTGAGTAGAGGCACGAGCTTTAAGGGCATAATACTCCTCGTCTCTTACCCGCTTAGCGCGAGTGTGGTCTTCGTCCTAGAGACGACAAATCTCGCCTAAAGTACTTAAGAGCTCACTGTTGAGTTTCGCAGCGGCAGATTAAACACGAGACCCTATAATAAGTTACTTAGGGAACTTAAAGACTGTTAAGAGTCATAGGACGCGCACACTTAGCGTTAGAGATAGAGTAAACGTCGCAAGACGAACGAACGTTTGCTTTGGTACACTCTGAACAAAAAGAAGGTTGTTAAGCAGCAGGACTCGCCAGCATAACACAAACCAACCCCTCTTTCGCACAACGAGAATATGGAGACAGCATTACCTCACCTAGTAATAGTATAGAGGAAACCGTACGCGCACGACAAATAGTTAAAGAAGAAGAAAGAGCTTTAGGTATAATAAGTAAGGATATCAACCAGATTAATTAAACAGACATCACACCTCTAGTAGACGACTTAGAGATGTTAGGAATCTTCAAGGACAAAGATAAGGAGGAGGGAGATAGTATTACAGACGCTTTAAGTACAATGTTATAACTACTTGGAGAAGAGTCGCAGGAAGCTAGTTAGTTAATATAGGCATGGTCCAGGATGGATCCAGTAGAACTATGTAACGAGGAATGGTAGCCGAGGTCACGTAATATAATCTATGTGATCTATGTAATCTGTGTAATCTATAGGACAGAGCAGACAGAGCAGACAGAGCAAACGGAGCGAAGGGATTTCTTAGGAGTACGGTTGTATATTTAAAGGACCATAGTCCCTACCCAGATAGTTCTCTCTTCGTAGTGAATCTTAGAATACAATTAGAGTTAATCTGTTGGGCAACCACTCCACCAATTGTTATTATGTTGTTGTTTTTTTGTTCTTACCTATATACCTAGCCCATTGACAGAACCTACCGTAGTTCCTACTACAAGGTTCCGTTACACCTACTCCTTCTACTTCTAGACCTCCTCCTACCTTTCCTTTTAGAGCTCTTGTACAGTGACGTCGGCAGCGCGTTTAGCAATCTTAGCGCTTGTTTTGCCCCGCTGGTTAGCCTTACCATGCTTCTTTTTAGGTGGTGGCTGCTAGCAAGCCTTTAGAGGAACCTTAAATAGAGCACCCTTGGGTAGTAATTAAAGCTCTACCTATCTACTTAAAATAGCTATTTAAGCCACCTTAAAGTCTTTAAATTTACTAGCAAGCTCGCCTATTTCTTTAGTAGGAAGGTCCTTAATAATATTAAGGAGGCGGAGAACTAATAGCCAGATTCTAGTAAGAGCTTTTGGGTACTCTAGTAGAGGGTTGCCTTAGAACGCCATATCCTTAATATATCGCGGTTACTAATCTGGAGCGGCAATTAGCTTTATTGCGACACACTAGCAAGGGTAGATTAAAGCCGGCGATATAGGAAGCTTCTGTATTAAGCACTAAATAAGCATATAGTGACAGGGGAGACCATATCAGTAGGGGTTCTCGCAGTTATAGTTGCCCTGCTTCCACTCCTAATTAGCCCACTTCTGCTTTTCCTTATTTGTTAAAGCCCTTACACTATACATAAAGTTAAAGATTCGCTTAAGCGCGTAGTATATTACTACACTATTAATCTGTATAAAGTAGTGCTAAAAGAGATCTAGGGTAATAATTTGGGGGAGGGACGTTTTGGAGGTATATTTAGATTTGATTAATTCCTTACACAATATTAAAATCCACTTCTTTAGCTTAATTATAGTATCCTTAAGGCTTAATTGATAATTGGTAAAGTATTTCAATCCTCTATTAATACCCTCGCCTTATTGGCTTGCTATTATACCTAAGTTTAGAAGGTATCTAGTGAGGAAGTAAGCAGTTAAGAAAAAGTTAATGTTAAAATAAGGTTTTAAGCTGGGGAACAGAATATTGTTAAGAGGCATTTGGATAAGCTTTACTATAGGCCGGCCTATAGTAAAGCTTATCTAAATGCCTTTTAACAACATTCTGTTCCCTAGCTTAAAAGTTAAACTTACCTAATATAGCAGGTAATTATCTAGCTCTCCTTTTTAACGTATATAGTCTAAAACCATACCTTATTATATAGGTGTAGCTTATTTAGGACTGCCTTTTAATTGGCTTTAAGCTCTACTACCGTTTTAGATTTTAGGTAGGGCTAAAATAGTTCCTTTACTACCTTCCTCTCTTCCACTAAATAGCTATATGGCCTCTTAGCCTTTATCTGGATCCCTTTATTAATCCGCTTCTTTATTGCCTTTATAGCGTGCCACTGGCAGTACTAAAAAATAACTATAATTAACTACCCTACTAATAAGGCGGCTGCAAGGCCCTTACTAAAGTCAGTAATAATAACTTTAGGTAGCCGTTTCTAAAGCTTCTGCTAAGCAGACTTTAGAAAGAAGGCCCAATCTAGCTAAGACTTGCTCTTAATAAATAACTGTATTGCTAGAAAAGAGGACCCCATATTAATAACGCCAGTAATAATAGCCAATAAGAGCTTAGATTGATTGGTATTAAATATAGCATCTATTTAGCAGCTAAAGTTGGTAATAAACCTTTACGCCAAATTTACCTAGATAGGAAGCCAGAATATAAGCTGCTGGAGACTCTGGGCAATTAGATGACCTAATTCTGGATTAATTATATAGGTATATTAAGACCGGTACTTAAATCCATACTAATAGAGAAGCAGCTTAAGTATACTAAGCGCCTGTGGCTGACCCTTAGCTCTACTAGGAAGGCCGCTTAATAATTATGCTAAGCTATAGTATTTCTTCTTGCTTATATGCAACTCCCAGGTAGAAAGTTAATGCTACGCAGTAAGATAGGTCTCTTGTATTACCCTAAGAGCATAGGCTTCTGTAGCTGCCTCTCTAGCCTCTAGTAGTTAATCCTAGTGGCTAATATAAGCAAGAGGATTAGTAACAAAGTTGTGCAGATAGGCCTCTAGATTGTCTGGATTGCCATATTTAGCGTAGGTAAGAGTCGCCACCCACCTATATACTAAGCCTATATACTCAATAAGCTGTTTCCAGGCCACCTAAATAGTCCAGCCGCACCTTATCTGGTGCACCTTAGTGGCCTCTTACTAACGGTTGCTGTTTTCGCCACGAAAGTTATCCAGTTTGCGGTAGTTTCGGGTATACTTGCCATGGTACTTATAGACGAAAATGGTGCGCGGCCGTAGAGTATCTAGGCTAGATACTAATAATTTAACAATAAAGAAACCTTTAGAGAATGCATAGTCCTAATATCAATTAAATGCGGCGTTAATATCCTTAAAGATTTCACCCGTATATAGCTCTAAAAGGTGTTGGGCTGGCATTAAGTTAACTACCTTTTTTACTACTAGTACTAAATCTAGGTATAACTAGGGGTTTGGCTTCTACTCTAGACGCTTAATTTCAACTTCTAGCAACAGCGATTAAAGCCATAGTAGAAGAGGACTTGTAGTATAGTGTTCCAAGGCAGCGGAAGCAGCCTAATGTTTATGGCGGGTATAGGGTAGTGTTCCAGGTAGTGGCAGAGTAGGGAAAGGCTTCTCTGCAGAAGCCTGTATATCTACTTAAGACGCTACCGGACGGTTCTGTACTGTAAACCAGGGCTTGCGGAGCCATAAAGGGCCTTAAGTAACCTTGTATAAGGGAGTAGGGACGGTTTAGTAAGGTAGTGGTGTATTAAAGAGCTTAATTGGATTACTCTGGCTATTACCAAGTTTTTAAAAAGGTGCAGCCAAAGGAGCACCTAAGGGGGCAGCGGATGCAGTAGTGATAGCTAGATGGGCCCACCTAGTCTGCAGGAGCTTGTTAAGGTTAGGAAGGGACGAATTAATATTAAATAAAGAGCTATTGGCCATATCATATAATAGGAAATTAATATAGGCTTAGAAGAGGTAGATTTAACATAGATTTGCGGTAATAATCCTTTAGAAATTAACTATTCTATACTCCGACTTCGGCCTTTAATTTTTTACCCCGCACGGATATGTTCTCCACAAGCCGTTTAGGGCCTATTGTTAGTATACTAGACCGTCGATCTATCACCTTAGATAAGCATATATGCTTTGTGGTTAGTGGAATATTAAGCTATTTGGATTGCGGTAGACACTGGCTTTTTTGAAGTTGATTATGCGCTGGCGATAGTGGCCCGTGCGAGCTTACTAATTGCTAAGTAATCTGGTTCTGTGGGATGGTTCTGCCCGGAGACGCTCCGGGCAGAGAGTGTATAACAGGCCGAGGAGGGGGTTTTTTGTCCCGTATCGGGTTTTCCCATTATGTAAAATAGGAGTACCGCATGGCCACAGAGCTAAATCGGTGTAAGATCAATAAATAAATATTTAGGCACTTACAATAGGTGGTGAATGTATTATAGGTGGTTAAAATTAAAGAATTACCCCTCATACAAATTTTGGTGAGGGGGATACGGATTTTTTTCGCGTCCTAAGCGAGTTACCGATCTTTTGCAACAGACAGTATTAGCTTTCTGGAATAAGTTTACCTAGATCCTAGGTATTAAGCTAAAGCTTTCTATAGCATACCACCCCTAGATAAACGGCCAGACGGAGATTATAAACTAGTATTTAGACCAGAGACTCTAACCCTTTATTAACTACTTTTAGGATAATTAGGCTAAACTGCTACCTCTAATAGACTACGCCTAGGCTACTCTACCCCATAACTCTATAGGATTTGCACCTATCTAGCTAGAAATAGGATATTTACCCTATATAAGCTTTAACTAGGAAAGACTAAAAGGGCCACAGACTATACGCGAAAAACTATCTTATAAGGAAGCACGGCATTACACTAAATACTTAGAAGAAGCCTAGAAAGTAGCCTATATAAACCTAGAAAAGGCCTAAAAATTAATAGAATAGTAGGCAAATAAGTATAGGCGTAAGCCCGACTTTACTATAGGCGATAAGGTTTAGGTTATAATAAAGAACTAAAAGACAAAATGGCCTAGCCATAAGCTAGACTATTAAATAGTAGGACTGTATAAGGTCCTTAAAAAGAAAGGCAACTTATATAAAGTAAAACTCCTAGATTTAATTAAGGTCTACCCTATCTTCTTACTAAATAAGCTATAGAGAGCTATAAATAACCTATTGCCTAGACAAAAGAATAAACTGCCCCTACTAATTTAAGTTAATAGTGATAGTAAATAAGAAATTAAAGAAATACTAGCCTATAAACTTATAAGGGGGATACTAAAGTACCACGTAAGTTGGAAAGGATATAATCTAGACCCTACCTGGTACCCTATATAGAATTTTATAGGTAGTCCCTATAAGTTATAAGAGTTCTATAGCCGTTATCCTAACAAACCTAGACTGCCAAAGTACTCAGATAAGTAAATGGAATGCTAGCATAGTGTAAGGGTGCGAAGAGGCTTTAGGGAAGATTTAAAGGAATAATATAATTTCTATCTAAATCTAAGGGTATATAGCTCTTGTAAAGAACAAGACGTTGCGTAAAAAAGAGAAAAGAATAATAAGAGAATTATATAATTAAATAGTTAGGGATCTTGGTGGTTAATACATGCGCATATACGCACGCGGTTTTCGACGGACTTTGGTGGAATTTAATTAATTAAGCAGAACTTGGCAGAACTTGATTAAGCTAGTAGAATTCGGCAGAATTTAGTTAAAGCGTCGGAATTTATCTGTTAAGTGTTTTACCAAGACATTCCTACTATAACTGGGCTAGTCCCATTATAGTACCCCCCCTTTAGCTAAAGGTCTAAAATAATTTAATTTAGTTAAGACTTGTAACTTATTGCGTTTCGTATATTCGCGTTAGGTAGCGGTATAGAGTTTTGCCGGTTCTAATTGTTAAATAGACCAATTAGGATTTTCTATCCCTAGGATGGAAAATTGCTATTAGCTTAGTTAGGGCGGTAAGCAGAACTAATATCTTTATAGTAGGTCTTAGTAAGGCAAATCTGACTAATTAGATAACTTTAACCGCTGGTTAAAGTTCCTTAATATCTCGCGTGTTATATAACCGTGTTATAAATATTAGGGTATATTTTAAGTTCTTTTTAAATTTAAGCTTTCTGCTATTGTGTTTCGTGTTTTTATATTAGGTAGTAGTTGTTTATCTTTATATTATATCTATCTAGCCAGAGTAGGCTGTAAAGGATGGTCTTTATAGAATTTTTTTACTAAGGAAGGCGCGTTAGCCTTAATCTGGTTATAGGTTTCCTAGGTTCGTGTTTTATATCCTTTCCACTTAATAAGAAGTTTAAATCGTTTAGATCGTGTTTTTTATTATATATTATTAATTAAGTTAATAAAGTAAGAACCGTTACCGTTGTTAATAATTACGGAAGGTAGCGGCGGGATTTTATAAGTTATAGGATTGTCTTTTAAAGGTTATAATAAGCTTACGTAAAACATTGGGTATATTTTTATCTTAGTTAGCAGTTTGAGCTTATAGGCGTACGGGCTTAGTTTCTTCTTAATTTGGTACGGGCCCGTAAACTTCTAATTAAGTTTTTTCAAGGGCCGTTAAGTCCGTAGGTTTTGTATATTTAGGTAAACTATATTACCTTCCTTAAAGTCCCATACGGAAGCTCGTTCTTTATTTATATGCTATTCTTATACTATTTAAGCGTATATTAATTTATTTCGTAATAGTTCCATTAGCTGCTTTATTTAATTAGTAAAGTTATACGCGTTAATTAACTAGATCCGTTTAATTATGGGTCCTGTTATATTAATTTCGGGTTATAGTTTAAATCTAAGTTAAGGGTCTTGTCCGTAGGTTGCGTAGAATAGCGTTATGCCTATTAATACGTTTATTATATTATTTATAGTAAACTTAGCTAAAGGCAGCTATTTTTCCCAGTTATCTTGCAGGTAGGAGTAGTATATTTATAGGTATTATTCTATAATCGCGTTTATAATTTTGGTTTAACTATCTATCTCTGGATAAAACGCAGTTAAGAGTTATATTTAAATACTTAATTGTTTATATAGAGCTTACTAGAAGTCTAAAACGAACTAGCTTTTGTAGTTAGATATTATTAAGTTAGAAAGTCCGTGTAGCTTAAAGATATATTTAATAAAACATTTGGCTACTGATATTACGTCGATTAAGTCTATGGGAATTATATATCGCATTTTTATAAGATAGTTAACGACTACTATGATATTTATAAACCTATTACTACTAGGCAAGTTAACTATAAAGTTAATTAAGATATTGCGCTATCTTTGTATTGGAATTGGTAACGGTTAGAGTACTCCTTGCTTCTTTATATAAGAGGTCTTTCTACGTACGTATATCCTGTATACTTGAACGTATTTTTGTACGTAGTCGTGCATTATAGGCTAATAGTATGCTTGTTGAATAATCTTATAAGTCTTTATATGGCTAGGATGCCCTACTATAGGGGAGTTGTATATAAATTCGAGTATCTTAAATTATAAAGGTTTGGAGTTCGGAACTACTATCTTCTATTAATAGTATAATCAATTATTTCAAATTTCGCATTTAGCGAGTGTAATATCCTTATGCTGTTGTTTTCCTATTTAAATTGCTTTTATTATTGTTGGTATGCTTTAATATAGTGCAATAGACGTAATATACGTGCAGTATGGTGTATAGTTGGATTCTTTCTGTTCTATCTACACGTCTTAATAATATATATACGCGTCTCGCGTAGATTATATGCTCTATGTATATAATACATAAAACGAATATTTACTGACACTGGAGCAACTCTAAAGGAAACCAAATCGTACTATTCCCGTTATTTATAGCGTATACGCAATAACTGGCTCTTTTGTCTATAATATATAGTAGCTTCTCCTTCAATCCTATCCCTGTTATATAACGCCTGTAATAGCTCGCACAAGGTAAGAAAACGGGAAGAAAAGGTATATATTGTTAACTTGGTTGCTTGGTTAATATATATATGGAGCAAAATAGGATTTAGGTAATAGTCCTGGCAGAACTTGGTAGGATTTAGTAAACTTAGCAGAATATAACAGAATGCCGTAGATTGCCGTTAGATTGCCGCTTGTGGTCGGTCTCTAATTGCTAAGTTGGTAGAAACAGGTGGACGTATATAAGGTGTCGCGGGGGTGTTTTGTAACAATTGCTATCTAATAAAGATACTAAGCTAAGGAAAAGAAGGAGAATCGTTAGGGGTAGCAGGTAGATATATTGTGAGGGCTGCTAAGGCGCTAGTGGTAAGCGAGCTAATAGCGATTTTCTATCCTAGGGATAGAAAATCCTGATTAGCTGGTTAAATTTAGGGTCTGTAGAATATAGTAGGTGGCGTGCCCTAGTACTATTATAACGCTAAGCTAAATCTAAGTTCGTTTGTTTAACTTACTCTATAGTCTGCAGTTCTAAGTGATTGGTATTAATTAACTTCTTAAGGGCCGCAGATGCCTTGCTTTTAGTCATTAAGTTAGTAGGGTTGCTATTACTATTAATCTACTTAACTTCCGTAATCTCTCTACGCTTGTATAACTGACGAAGATATATAATGTCTATTATAAAACGTTTCTCTTGTATAGTGCCTAGCTTGATAAGACATTTATAAAGTAATTTTAAGTTAGTATAAAGTACAAGTGGAAGTTTAATCTGTAGGAGTTATTTAACAGTTGACTTAATTGCGGCGCTGATGTCGAATCTGTGGGCTATTGTGTAGAGTTTTGAGGCTAGTATGCTTCTAGTAACTCTTTTGCACTTAATTAATGACTAGCGGATGATATTAGCCTTATGTAACGCGTCCTTTAATACTAGTATATATTCTATTTGTGATGAGAGGTCCTTATTATTGGCGAATAAGGCGTTAGTAAAAGCAAATAGGCGTAATGTATTAATGTCTAATTTGACAAACATAAGACCTCTTATTAGGTTATTGATCTGTAATTATAGTTGTTTATTAAGTTTAGTAATATCTTCCTTTTTAGGGTTAATTACCTAGGTGGTAAAAGAGAGGTTAAAGGAAGCTTTTGGTTAATATATAAAGGCAATATATGCACCTCTTGCGCGTTGCGTAACGTATTGTTCCTTTATAGTTAGTGCATTATGGACGATGCCTCTTAAGCTTGTGGTTGTAGCTATTTTGCCTAGGTGGACTGTATTTAGGTTCTTGCACTAGTGTTTTTAGGTTATTATAATATTGCCTTCCTAAGAGAGTTGGATGATGCATCTATTAAATTTAAGTAATTGCTCGACCGTAAGTTGCTTGCGCTCTTTTATAAGAAATTAAGCCTTTTCCAGATATTGTTGCTCCGCGTCTATAAAGGTGGTATTGGCCAGGAATAGAGTGTCGTTAGTTTAAAGGCCAACAATGCTAAAGTAGTTAGGAGTGTTGCTCTATAGAAGGTACAGGTTGTATATTAATGAGTTTATATCTAATTCCTTAATATAGTGATTATGGTAGGTTGTAAACTAGTGATTGCCTGCTTCTGGAACACTGTATAAAGGCTTAATTACCTTTAGGATTAAGTTCTTTCTAATACCTAGTTGGCTTTCTAACTTGTAAGGTGGTCGGATATAGAAGTCTTGGTTTAGCTTTGTGAGAGACTGGATATACGCCTAAGAGATATCTTATAGGTATAACTGTGTGCCGTTACCTCGTAGTATCGCTGCAATGTATAGAATAAGGCGTTGGCTAACTTGTTAAATAGTGGGTAACTGGGTTAGTATAATACTCTTTTTAAGATCGTTATATGCTTAGACGACGAGTCTTAATTTCTTAAAGGCTTTGTTAGTACTAGGGTTCTTAATCTTATCTATAAATCGTAAGTTAAAGATTCTAACTCCTATGGGTACGTCCTGAGGGTTAATTATCTTAAATACGCCCTTTTTAATTAGTCCTGTGATTTCCTTTTAATGGGATATTTTAAATTGCTTATGGTTGCTATCCTCTTGCAAGAATATAGTGATGTCGGCAGTATTAATATAAGGGGGATACTTATAGGGTCTTCCTCTTCCTTAACAAGGTGGTTATGCTTCTCTGGTTTTAGTAAGGGACGGTTTCTATATAGAGATGGTTTCTGTGGACGGTTTGTATATACGGACAGTTTCGTTAACTTAAATATTGTTAACTTAGGTGCCGTTATTTTAAATATCTTTAACTTAAATATTTCTAGGGTCTGTTAAGTATGGTTTAATAGTAGTACTGCGGAACTTTGTAGGGCCGCTAGGTAGGTTAACAGCATATATTTCTCCTTTAATATTTAGTAGGTTGTATAGTCCTGCCTAGTATTTAGGTTATCCTATATTACCTTCTCTCCAAACCAGTACTAAAGAGTTAAGGGGTAGGTTATAAATTGCGGTAGTGCTAGGGCCATTATATATATTGAGTGTATCTGTGACCTAGTATTCCGCTTATATTTTCTTTACTTCCTTTATAGCTTTCCTAAATGCAATTGCACGCTGTGTTACTGTAGGTAAAGGTGCGTTGGAGTCTGTTATTTAGGGGTACGCTCCAAATACTAATAGTGTGGGTATTAGGCTGTCTAGTCCTGCGGAGTTGTTAATTGCTTTAAAGGCTATTTATAGTGCTATGTCCTTATCAATTCCTGGTATCTTGGAAGTGATAATATGGTATATATATTGTAAGGGGCCGTGGTAACGCTCTACCATGCTAATTAAGTTATGAGCTTCAACCGGTACGCTCTTTATAGTAGTGCCTATGTTGACTATGTATTGTTTAAACTCTCTGCTGATAAAGTTCTTTCCTGTATTATATACAATTATATCTAGGGGGCCTAGGTATGTGTTAATCTAGCACACTCATAATATATCCTATATATGCTTAGTGCTAATATTCTATAGCTATTTACCTGTTTGAAATCGGGTGCCTTTATCAATAATATAAAGTACGGGCTTGCTGTTAATGTATATAATATTAATGATAATATAGTAGTTAAAATTAATGTTGTTCTTTAAGGTGAATCTAAATCTGCCTAGTGACTTTCCGTGCTTTTAATAGTATAAGCAGTAGTAGGTGATATACTTGAGGGTCTTACGATTAGCATCGTTTTTATAGCCAACGCGGTCTAATATTCTTTTAAGTTGCTCTACTAACGGATGTCCGAAGCGTTGGTGTAGGCGTTACAATTCTATGTTAGTTAAATAGCATGGGTTTTGGTTAAAAGACTCTATAATAAATACATGCAATAAGGTATCCTATAGTAGAAACGGGTGTCCGAATCGGCGTACAACTGGTACGGTCTTTAAGGGGGTTATTAGGACATTCTTTAGGTTATTAAAGTATACTTATAAGTTATCTATATCCGCTAGGCAAAGCAGGAAAGGGGTATTAACTTTAACAACGTGGAACTCTACTGTATTTATTGGTGTAGCTATCTTAATAGAATTAATAGAAGATATAGAACCTATTCCAAACTATATACTAACTGTGCCTCTTATAGACTTGTTTAACTATACTTTGTTAATCTTCTAAATGTAACGGAACCTTGTAGTAGGAACTACGGTGGGTTCTATTATTAGGCTGGGTATATAGGTAAGAACAAAACAACAACGTAATAATAACTGGTGGAGTGGTTGCCCAACAGATTAACTCTAATTATATTCTAAGATTCACTATAAGGAGAGAACTATCTACGGTAGGGACTAAGGTCCTTTAAATATATAACCGTACTCCTAAGAAATCCTCTCTTATACGTAAGGTACGTATTATCTATATTAAACATAACGTCCCTTCCATTTAACACAGTTAATACGTTTAACGCTATATAACCTCAGTTACTATTCCTTGTTATATAGTTCCACTAGCTCTATCCTAGACTATACCTATATTAACCAACTAGCTTCCGCCGACTCTTCCCCAAGTAGTTATAACATTATACTTAAAGCGTCCGTAACACTATCTCCCTCCTTTTTATCTTCGTCCTTGAAGATTCCTAACATCTCTAAGTCGTCCACTAGAGGTATAATGTCCGTTTAATTAGTCTGGTTAATATCCTTACTTATTATACCTAAAGCTTCTTCTTCTCTTTCTTAGGTTAAGCGTTGCCTTCGTATAGTTTCCTCCATACTATTGCTTAGTGAAGTGACGGCGATTCCTTGCTCCAGGTACGCGAAAGAGGGGTTAGTCTGTATTACGCTAGCAAGCCCTTTATCTTAATAACCCTCCTTTTACTCCAAGTGTACCAAAGCAAACATTTAATTGTCTTACGACGTTTACTCTATCTCTAACGCTAAGTATGCGCGTCCTATAACTCTTAATAGTCTTTAAGTTCCCTAAGTAACTTGTTATAGGGTCTCGTGTTTAATCTACTACTATAAAACTTAATAGTAAGCTAGCCTTAGCGTTGCTCGCGGTTTAACGTGCCTTAGAAGAGTCCGTACGCGTCCTTAAAGCCTAATATCTGGCTTATACTTGTCTTTAACGTCTTAAACGTATTTATAAGAAGGTTTGTTCTAAGAAGTAGAAACTTATTTAATAAGGTCTGTAGGAACTTAGTAATAAAAGAACTAGCTCTCCTCCTATAAGAGAAACAACTCTAAGTAGCTCGGCAATTGCTCCTCTTAGGTCCCCCTTAGGTAACTTATTCTTTGGCAATCCTTCCTTATTAATATTACCTAACCTACTTTCTTCTAATACTCCCATACCTTTCCTATAGCGTTCTTTAGGTTGCTTAGTGGTTCCTAGGTAGTCTTACTATAGCCTATCTACTTTACTTTATACTATATTTTGTCTTCTACGTCCTTATAACTAATAATCTTTAAAACTTACTATTTATCTTCCTCCTATTCTCTATACGTGTCTACCTTGTAGACTAGTGGCTTAATATTCCTATATACTAGCTCTAGCATCGCAATATATTATATAGGGTAGATCTTTATTTTAGCTAGTAGGTTTAACTTATATATAACTAATAAAATTCTTTACTTAATTTTAAAAGGTCCTAGTCTAATATAGTCCAATTTCTTACTTAGTTGTTAACTCTTAAAATTTTTATATAGTAGCTACACTTTATTTCCCTCCTTAAGATCTGGTCCCTTAGATCTCTTAGCATTATAGTACCTTTTTATTTATTCTTATACTAGTTTAGCTGTTTCTATAAGGTCTGCATAAAGATTTATTAACATCTCCATTCTTTACTTAGCTATGCTACTCGTCTTTTTTACTTAATATGGCAATAACAACGTTCTTGGTTCATACCCATAATTTGCCTTAAATAGTAATGTCCCTATTCCCTCTTGTGGTGTTGTATTGTATATAAACTATATAACTAGTAACAACAATACCCAATTATTCTATGCGTAATTAATATAATGCCTTAGATACTGTTCTAGTGTCTAGTTTAGTCTTTCTGTTTATCCATCCGTCTGCGGATAATATACTATAGATATTACTACGCGAACCCCTTATTCTGCCAGAAACACTTTCTAAAATACTGCTATAAATCTTAGATCTCTGTCTAATATAATCTTATCTAGTGCTCTATATCTTATAAATACTTCCTTTATATAGATTCTAGTGACATCCTCTACTAATATTTCTTTAGTGTACGCTATAAAGTATCCCTACTTTGTTAGCTTATCTACTATTACTAAAATCGCGTTATAATCTTGTCCTATAATAGGATCTCTTAACTTTGGTAACTTAATAATAAAGTCCTATAATATAACTTCCTATAGTCTTCCTGGTACTTCGACAGGTTATAGCCCTCTATATAGCTTATACCTTATTAGTTTGTTTCTTTAGTAATCTAGATATTCCCTTATAACTTATTTTACTAGTCCCTAGATTCTTTAAATAATATACTCTTTCTAAAGTCTTAATACTAAGCCTATAGCTCTGTTATGTCCTTATATTATTTCCTTATGGAATTCCTTAACAAATTCTTCTATAATAGACTTAGGCATATATGTTGCTTCTCTATTTTTATATTGCTCTAAGTCTAGATCCTCTGCCTATATTTCTTAGATCTTCTATATCTAATTACTTTTTAGTAATTTATAGATCTGACTTTCTTTAGTTACTATAATCTTTAGATAATTATACCTAATTAATCTATCTTAATCCTTTCGTAATAAAGCTCCTAATAGCTTTTTATTACTTTATAGTTCAGCCCTTCTACTTAGAGCGTCTGCTTATGCATTGTCTGTACCCTTAGTATACTAAATTTTAAAATAGTATTCTATAAGCATTTCCGCCTATCTAACCTGTCTTTGGTTAAGTTTCTTTATTATTAGGAATCCTATAAGGTTTTTATAGTCCGTCTTAACCATAAATGGTTTCTCTGTGCCTTATAAAAATGCTCTCTATTCCTTAAATGCTGTAACTATACCTAATAACTCCTTGTTATAGATGTCATAGTTTAACTCTAGTAGTGTTATCTTTCAACTATAGTATGCTACTGGGTGCCATCCGTCTTAATATTTTTGTATAAAGTATGCCCCTAGTGCAAAGTCTAATATATTTATTTCTATAACCGTCTCTAGACCTAGTTGATAGATTTTAAGAACTGGCTCCTAGGTAAACAATCCTTTAACTTTCTTAAATAGTTCTTGTTACTCCTTTCCCTATGCCTATAGTTCTTGTTTCCTTATTAACCGCGTAAGTGGCTTAATATCCTTTAACCATTGCGCTATAAACCTTCTATAATAATTGCAAAACCCTAGGAACGATTTTAACTGCGTAATATTCTCTGGTTCCTACCAATTTACTATAGCCTTAATCTTTTTTAGATCTATGCTAAGTTAGCCTAGTTTAATAATAAATCTAACAAAATCGGTCTTCTTAGTAAAGAACTCGCATTTCTTAATTACTACTAGCATTTGTTCTTCTTATAGTCTCTTTAAGACCTATTTAATATGTTTTTTATATTCTTCCTCATTCTCTAAGTAGATAATAATGTTATTAAGGTATACTATAATAAACTTATCTAGGTGTTCTCCTAATACACTATTAATTTGCTTCTAAAACGTTGCTAGTATGTTTATAAGTCTAAATTGCATAACTAATGGTTTATATAATCCTTTCTTTAACCTAAAGGCTGCCTTCTATTTATCGCCTTTCTTAATCCTAATCTAATGGTACGCCTATCTTAGATCTATCTTTATAAAGATCTTTATATTGCCTATCCTATCTTGGATTTTACTAATTAAGGGTAAAGGATACCTATCCTTCCTAGTAATGCTGTTTAACTGTCTATAGTCTATATACATCCTAAGTTTTCTGTTTTTCTTTAGGATGAATAGTACTAGATATCCTACTAATAACTATAATAGTCTAATATATCCCTTGCGTAAGTTCTCCTGGATAAACTCCTTAAGCACTAATAACTCCGTTTTAGTAAGCTTATAGATTAGAAAGAACTTTAGACTTATTTCTTCTTCTAATTCTATCTTATAGTCCCATGCTATATACTTTAATAGCTTTTTACTTTCTAGTAACTATAACTTTTTACCATACTTGTGGTATCTCTTTGGTATATAACTTAAGCCTTGCTTAGTCTCTTTATATATCGCTTTAACTTAGTACTATACCAACTTGGTTTACTGTCTCACTTTACGCCGTTAAGTATTCTTAATATTGACCTAACCTATAACCCAATCAATCTTTAGATTGTACTCCTATAACTAAAGTATTCCTAGTATCGCCTTGTCCTATCCTAATAGTAGGATATTAAAAGACATTCTAACTGGTCTTCCTTTAATAGTTAAGTAAATAGGTCCTATTTTAAAATTAATAATACCTCCTCTATAGGCTATCTAATCTCCTAAAATTATTATAAGTGGATATAGGTGTTTCTTTTATCTGTATAGTAACCCCATTCTTTCTACTGCCTTTAGTAATATGTGGTTTCTAGTTACTCTACTATCTACTAATACTTTAAACTGTTAATCTTACCATTTAACTCTTAAATTTAGGTATTATCCTTAAATTCCTTTAAGGGTCTAAGGCTCTAACACTAGTTCCCTCTAGTTTTATACGCCTCCCCTTTTTCTAACTATTGGCTGCTTAATCCTGCTTATACTTAGTCTAACTTTAGCTAATACTTAGTTTATTTCTTTTCCTCTATATGCTATAGATAAGTATTCTCTAGGCACTCCCACCACTATTATCCATCTAGGCATTCCTCCGTAAGGAATCTTTTTAGTTAAAGCGTTAAGTCTCCTTAACCTTATACTTCTACTAGGTGCTATCTATATATATACTTAGCATTCCTAAACCACTTTTTCTCTAGTGCCTAATATATCCTTACTAGGTACTTCTAGTTCTTATCTTTTGGTGCTCTATATATATTGCATATATTATCCATATAAGCTATCCATAATAGTATATAATGCGCTACATGTTTTAGGTTAACTCTTAGTTTATTTTTATTCTTAAGTTTAAACCTATACCTAGTTAACCTAACTACTAGTATCTCTGCTATGGGTACTAAGATTTATCGCTTACTTCTTTAGTCCCTAGATCCTTCCTCTAGGTTCCTTAATATTATAATTAACGCTCCTTTAATATAACTTATGCGTTTTTCCGTAATGGGTTGGTTTTAGACAACTTTTTTATCTAGCTATATATAAAAATCGGCCCATTTATCGTTATATTATTGCCTATACCACTTTCCGTACAGCTGGTTTAGTGTGTATGGTCTATCTATTAGAAAGTACCTTGTTATCGCTACATTATAACATCCTTTAGTATATCTTTCTTTAAACCTAGTTAGGATATCTAGATCCTCTTCTTGTTCTAGTTCATCTAACTATTTTACCCTAGGTGTCCCTATACTTGGCCTATTAGTAACTCTTTATACAGGTGCTCTGTCCCTTATATAACCTAGCATAGCTGACCTTTTGTCTAGCTTTTGCTCCTGCTATATAATAATTCTTGTTTTAAACTTATCTATGGTTTCTTGTTTTCTGCGTCTTGCAGCTAGATCTTTATAGTTGTTTTGCTTTTTAATCCTAGTATTAACTATTTAATCTTTAGGCTGAATACTGCGTTTACCTAGGATTGCTAACATTCTTATTTATTCTCCAAACTTATAGTTCTTAAACTTGCGTCCTATACTCATTTATTTGTTACTAAATTAAGTCACTACCCTTTCCTATTGGTTTTTATCTATTGTGGGTCCTTAGGTGTATCTTATTTTATCTTAAGAATCTTAAGCTTCTCTTATCTCTTCTTAAGAATCTTAAGCCTATAGCCTTTTACCTTTATTAAGTAATAAGCTAGCACTAGCAGTTATCTACTTGCTTAGTTTCTTCTAAATATTGCTCCTATTATCTTATAAAGCGATAGAAATTGTATCTAATGGTGTTATAATATCCGTTACCGTACCCTGTTTTATAATGGTCTTAGTTTCTACTTCTATTTTAACTTCTTTAAGGTCTATATACTCCTAGTAAGCTGCCCTTATTGCCTTATTATTAGTAAATGCTTCGCCTTTATTAAATTTATTATCTTTAATGTCCGATCTATAAGCTGGTTTATTAGTTTCTTTAAATTTAGATAATAATGGCTCCTATAGCTAATAGCTTACGCCGTACTTAGCATCCTCATAAATTTAGTATGCGTTGTTATAATAATACGCAAAACTATTAATTAAACACTCTTTTGTTTCTTATAGTGCACCGTTATCCCTCTATATATATATATCTCCTACTGGCCTAGTTCCCTTTACCGCGTAGTTACTCTAACCACCTCTATAGTCTCTAGCGAAATAACTTTGTTTTCCGTAATTTATATAAGCCCTATCTTTAAACTATTTTTTTTGCTATAGAGTCTGCCTAAATATCTTCTGCTGCTAAAATCCCTAGTTTAGCCTCTACTTTTAGGTCCTTTAATCACTTAATCCTTAACTTCTGGGTTTCTATAGTTTCTTTTTCTATCTTTAGGTTTCTTTAGTACCGCTTAGGTCCATTAGCTCTGCGCTATTCTATAGTTTTTAACTTAGTGTCTATTATTGCGTACTTTGCGCCTTATACGACTATAGAACTCTGTCTTGCCCTCTCTTAGCTTATTCCCTTTAATAGATTCTGTTATTAATTTTTATTAACTAATCTATTAACTCCCTTAGAGTATCCGCATCTTCTATTAGGATAATTACGTCCTAGACTTTAGCCTTAAGTCCCTATTTATACTGTGCTATAAGCGCCCTGTTATTCCACTTAACCTATATAGCTAGTGTTTAAAACTGTGTTATATACTTAATTGCTAAAGTGCGTTGTACTAAGTTCTAAAGCTTTTGTTTTGCTGTAGTTATAGCCTCCAGATCTCTAAATATCTATATTAGTTGTTCCGCGAACCTATTCCAACTGGTAAATATATACCATATATCTTGGTTAGTAGTTGTTATGCTATTGGCCTGTATTTCCATAAGATATAGCTTAAACTACTTAAGTGCCCTCCCTATTAGGAACAACCCTATATAGGCTACTTAATCCAACAATATTGCTAACTTTGCTCCTTTCTATACTACCTTAAAGTGCATCTGTGTAAGAAATCCCTTAAGCTTTAACTTCTCTCCTAAGAACCATTTAATTAAAGGTAGCTTAATTTTTACTACTCTAATTCTATTAATGCGTTCTTTAAGTATCCTATTATTATCTTATAAGTAATTAACCATTTCCTATAACTAACCTTGCGTAACCACTTAAGAATCCCTATTGTCTATACTGGTATTACCTGGCCCTGAGGTTGTGGCTGCTATTAATACCGTTATAACTGGTGCTTTAGGTGGCATATTATTCGATCTTATTTAATACCATAACTTTAGTAGTAAATGTGTAACGGAACCTTGTAGCAGGAACTACAGTAGGTTCTGTTATTAGGCTAGGTATATAGGTAAGAACAAAATAACAACATAATAATAACTGGTAAAGTAGTTGCCTAATAGATTAACTCCAATTATATTCTAAGATTCACTACAAGGAGAGAACTATCTACAGTAGGGACTAAGGTTCTTTAAATACACAACTATACTCCTAAGAAATCCTCTCTTGTATATAAGGTACGTGTTGTCTGTATTAAACGTAATATCCCTTCCATTTAACACAGTTAATATGTTTAACGCCACGTAACCTCGGTTACCATTCCTTGTTATATAGTTCCACTGGCTCCATCCTAGACTGTGCCTGTATCAACTAACTAGCTTCCGCCGACTCTTCCCCAAGTAGTTATAACATTGTACTTAAAGCGTCCGTAACACCAAAGTGTAAGAAACTAACTGTATCCTACTATAGAACGTTTAAAGGCTCTAGTGTCGATCATTACACCCATAAACTTTGTGGAGGTGTAGCGTAAGGTTATATTATACGTAAATAGGTCTGTGTTAGTAGTGAATACATCTATTATAGTATCGATAGTTGTAACTGTGTGGCTATAAGCTCTATTAGCTAGTTCTAAAGCTATAGCGGTTGCATTGTCTAGTTCGATTTCACTATATAAAGTATAGTATACTGTGGTTTAGTTGTCCTTGTTTAGTAGAGTGTTAGGGTCTATGTTAATTACTAGAGTGTTAAATACGTTAGTGATCTTATTATCCTTATTATTGTCCTTATTGTCGTTGCCTTTGTAGTCTATAATGTATTGCTTTATTCGCTCCTAGAAGCGGTCCTTAAACTTGTTCTTAAACTTAGTTTTGGACTCTTCTTGTTCCTCTTTAGTATGTTTCTATAAGCGATATCCTTCCCTGTTATATATAAAGCAACATAGTTTCTATTGGTTATGGTTATACGGGGGGTTACTGCGGTTGTTACGGTTGTTATAGTTATAGTTATTGTCTCTTCTATGGAATTGTTAGTCTGTAAAGAAAGCTTATGTCTTCTCCGCATGCTCTTTCTTATATACTATAATAGATAATTGAAGTTTATTAATAAGGGCTCTAAGGTTATCTGGTGGGTCAGAGACTATATATCTACATGCTGGTATTCCCTGGCAAGAAGTAACGATTTTGTTATAAAGGAAGTCTATGGTTTATAAGGTAGGTCTAAGGCTATGCTATAGTTAACAAAGTCTATGGATTAGCAATTAAAGGTATTCGCTTGTAAATTTGTCTGTATTTTCTGCCATTACTGTTATAAGTGTAATGGTATTCTACTTGTCTAGGTTCTTGCGTTAAAATCCTAGTCCTTTAAAGAAATTCTAAAGGTGTTTACAAGCTTTAGCGAATAGTAAGTGGGACAGTTGGTTTATATAGAAGTGGTCTAAAGCTAGTCCTTTTAGCATAGTAGGGAATGCTTTAAGGTAAGCTTCTTAGGGTACGTCCGCTTAATTATAGATGTCGTAGAATATTATTAATTTGTAGTTAAGGCTTTTGTTTATACCACCGTATTTCTGCTCCTCCGTGTATATTTTGGCTACATTCGCAATTTCCTTGCTATAGCCGGTTATAGTGACAGGGCGGTTCTCCTCGTCCGTAGGTTATACATAGAGTTGCTGTGTTATTATTGCAGGTTAAGGTGTAACAGATGGTGTAAAGGTAGAGGTAGTTATATGTTAAGGTATAGCGGGAAGTATAGGTACTGAGGAACGTCCTACTTATCGCTTCTCTGGGGTTCTGTGTGTCTTGTAGTACTTAATATGTCTTAACTTAATACCAGTGCCGAACTTATTCTTAAGTGTATTTATCTTTTCTCTAGTCTATTCTATTTAGTCTTCTTCTTGTGCTGTATTATATAAGGACTAGGGAAGTGATTTGCCTTATTTATAGTTGGCGTTAACCTATACTCCTCTAATATTTATATAATTACGTAGTTTCTGAAGCCAATGTAAGGAGATTTTCATAAAGATGTTAACTATAAAGTCTTTAAAATCTCCTTAGAACGACTCCTAGAGTATTAAGTCTATCTAGTTGTGTATCTCCGTATATACATACATCTTGCATTATATATAGTTGGTTAGCTCGTCCTTAGTGACTTCTATTAGGTTAATTCCATCTTCCTATTTAGTTACTTCTTCCTTTTAGTCTTTCTCTGTTCCTGACATCTTATGTTTTATATATTATTCGGGTAAGGTAAGGTGTTTCGATTTATAAGGTAAAGGTAGGGGGGGCGGTTAAGGAGGCGGTTAAGGAGGTGGTTAAGGAGGTGGTTTAGGGGCGGTTTGAGTTATTAAGTAGGGTAAGGTGTTCTACGCAGTAATTCTTCTAAAATAGATAGAACAAGATGTCTAGAAGTCGTTATAGATACCAGATAAGTACTCCTAAGTAGTTTCTCTTCTTCTCTTTAACTGAAATAGGCTAATATAAAAGGTGGATAAGTATAACTATCTTCCAATCTGCTGTAAGGTGGATAGTATAACTGTCTTTTAAGCTATCTGTGTGTTTTCTAATCTGTGCGCGCTTACTAATTAGTGTTAGTATACTTTAACATAGTGCAATAGACGTAATATACGTGCAGTGTAGTGTGTAGTTGGATTCTTTCCGTTTTATCTATATGTCTTGATAATATATATACGCGTCTCGCGTAGATCACGTGCTTTATATACGTGATATATAAAACGAATATCTACTGACAATTATATCTATTATCTATATATCGTTTTTATATTTGTATTCTATTAGTTTATTAATTTCTATCTCCTATTTATTAATTTCTGATTTATTTCTATTAAGTTCCGCGTTTAGGAATATAGGACGTAGTTTTTTAAAACATTTGGGGGGCAATAAGATCTATAATTGATTTATAATCTATTTGTTTAAAGTGTTTATAGGTAGGTTCTATAATCGTCTTATTAATACATTAGGCTTCTAATTAAGTTTACCTAGTTAGTATATAATCTTAAAGTTAAATTATAAGAGGTATTTAGCCTAATAAATTTAACGCTGCGTTAACTGCTTTATAGTTATAAAGTACTATAGGTTCTTATAGTCCGTTAATACGCGTATTAAAAACAACGATCCTTTTAGCTTAGGATGCTATTATTTAAAGCATCTAACGATCGCAAGTAGTTCCTTATTGTATATCTTATAATTTAATTTAATAGGGGCGAGTTTCTGGGAGAGAAAGGCTATTAGACGTAGCTCGCCATTCTTATTATATTGCGATAACACTCCCCCTAGTGCATAATTGGATAAGTTTATTTCGACTATACATTTAAGGTTAGTGTTAAAGTAGGCGAGAATTGGAGTAGTTATAAAGCAATATTTTAAGTTACTAAAAGCTCGTTCGCATCTAGCAGTCTATTTAAATTTTATATTCTTTCTTATTAAGTTTACTAATGGCTAAGCAGTTTCTAAAAAGTAGTTAATAAATCGATAATAGAAACTTGCGAATTCTAGAAATCCTTAAATATCTTATACGTTGCTAGGACTTTCCTAGTTTATAATTGCAGCGACTTTCTTAGGGTCTATTTTAATTCCGTTACGGGATATAATTAAGCCTAAGTATATAACCTTAGACGCGTAAAACTTGTGTTTCTTAATATCGTATTATAGGCCCGTATCTTATAAGCGTTTAAGAACTATTCTAATGTGTTTCCAATATTTAGAAAGCGAGAATAAGTAGATTAAGATATTGTTAATATACATAGTAATAAATATATTAAGGAATTTATAAAGCGTATTATTAACGTATTACTAAAACGTACTAGGACTGTTTTTTATGCTAAATAGCATTACTAGGTATTTAAAGAGTCCCCATTGTTTATAAAAAGCTATATACTTCTTATCTCCTTTACGTATATGGATTTTATTAAAGGCAGCAACTATATTAAGCTTTATAAAGTACTATGCTTTTACTAAACAGTTAAGCGTCTCTTAAATTAGGGGAATTGGATATTATATAACGGAACCTTGTAGCAGTAACTATGGTAGATTCGTTAATAGGCTAGGTATATAGATAATAACAGGATAACAACGTAATAATAACTAGTAGAGTGGTTACCTAATAGATTAACTCTAATTGTATTCTAAGATTTACTATAAAGAGAGAACTATCTGGGTAGGGACTGTGGTCCTTTAAATACACAACCATACGCCTAAGAAATCCCTTCGCTCCGTAAGGTACGTG
>Ga0307507_10000636_pt1 | contig 75927 bp, 49 predicted proteins | sample 7_EM_MG_FD_207223 | JGI IMG/M metagenome (GOLD analysis project Ga0307507, IMG submission 207223) | Populus trichocarpa ectomycorrhiza microbial communities from riparian zone in the Pacific Northwest, United States - 7_EM | ecosystem: Host-associated > Plants > Roots > Unclassified | place... | reverse complement strand
AATTATAGGCTATAAAGCAGTACCTTATTAATAACCTAAATAAGGGCTTTATTAAGCCTAGTTAAGCCCCTTTTAACTTACCTATTCTCTTTACCAAAAAGCCAAATAGAGGACTTTGTTTCTGTATTAACTACCATAAACTTAATAATATAACCTACAAGGACCGCTATCTACTGCCCTTACTTAAGGAGACTTTAGCCCAAATAAGTAGAGCTAAGATCTTTACTAAGCTTAATATCCGTCAGGCTTTTTACCGAATTAGGATAAACCCTAGATTAGAAGATCTTACTATATTTTAGACCCGTTATAGAATATATAAATGCAAAGTACTTCCTTTTAAACTAACTAATGGACTAGCTACATACCAGCGGTATATAAACAATGTACTCTTTAACTACCTTAATAACTTCTATACGGCCTGCCTAGATAATATTATAATTTACTCTAAGAATGAGCTAGAACACAAGGAGCACGTCTATAAAGTCCTACAACGGCTCCGCGAGGCTGGCCTCCAGGCCGATATTAAGAAGTTAGAATTTAGTGTTAAGCGTATAAAGTACCTAGGTTTTATTATCAGTATAGACAGAGTTAAGGCTAACCCAGAGAAAACGGCCGTAATTAACCAGTGGGTACCCCTACGGACTATAAAGGGGGTATAATCATTTTTAGGCTTCTATAACTTCTACTAACGCTTTATTAAGAACTATAGCAAGATTGCCTAGCCTCTTAACCGTCTTACTAGGAAAGACCAACCCATCTATTTTAACGCTATATGTACGCAGGCCTTTAATAAGCTTAAAAAACAGCTAGTATTGGCTCCCCTACTCGCCCACTTTAACCTAGAACGGCCCTTAATACTAGAAACTAATGCCTTAGATAGCGCAATAGCTGGTGTTTTTCCCCAGAAGTAACCGGATGGAGAATGGCACCCTATTATATACTATTTAAAGACTATAATAGATGCCGAGCTAAACTACCACATCTATAATAAAGAAATGCTGGCTATTATCTCTAGCTTTTAGCACTAGCGTGTATAGCTAGAGGGGACCCCTAAGCCTATTAAGGTAGTTTTGGATTATAAGGCCCTAGAATACTTTATAACAACTAAGGCCCTTACGGCCCGGTAGGTACGCTAGGCGGATATCCTATCTTAGTTTAACTTCTTAATTATATATAGACCAGGCGCTATAAACTGTGCGGATACTCTTATAAGGCGCGAACAAGACCTAGGTAACCAGACAGCTGCGAAGATCTTATTACAGACCTAGACACTACTATAACTAAAGTACCTCAACCCCCAGATATAGGCAGAACTAAGTACAGACTTCTTAGGCGCCGAGATATATCCTATTAACTCTTTAGGACTTAACTTAATTAATAAATTGCTATAGATAAACCATACAGCCCCTTCTCTATAGGAGTACCGTGAAAAGGCAAAGAACGTTACCAGCCCATAGTCCCTTAAAAATAGATTACTTAAGCATTAGGAACGGCTAGTAGTAGCAGAGGAATAGAACTTATAGACTTAACTTATTACTAAAGCATATACCTAGGTCTCTATAGCCTACCCTAGAAAAAATAAGACCCGTAGAATTATTGGCGACCGCTACTACTAGCCTAGAATAGTTACGGATATTAACCGCTATGTACGGAACTGTGATAACTGCTATAGGTCTATAATTCCGCGAGATAAGACCCTAGGGCTATTAAAACCACTTCTAATACCAGAATGCCCCTAGCAGTATATCTCTATAGACTTCTATAAGCTACCTACAGACCGTAACAGATATAATATAGTTATAATCCTAGTTAACCGCTTTAGTAAGCGCCTATTCTTAATCCCCTATTACAAGGATATTAATGCTAAAGAGGTGGCCCAACTATATATCCATTATGTCTACCAAATTTACGGACTACCAGATACTATTATATCCAATTAAGGGCCGTAGTTTATATTAGCCTTCTAGAATGAGTTTACCCGGATCCTAGGTATTAGGTTAAAGCTTTCTATAGCATACTACCCCCAGATAGATAGTTAGATAGAGATTATAAATTAATACTTAGACCAAAGACTCTGGCCCTTTATTAACTACTTTTAGGACAACTAGGGCAAACTGCTACCCCTAATAAACTACGCCTAGGCGACCCTACCCTATAACTCTACGGGATTTGTACCTATTTAGCTAGAAATAGGATATTTACCCTATACTAGCTTTAACTGGAATAGACCAGAAGGCCCATAGACCGTACACAAAAAACTGTCTTATAAGGAAGCCCAGCAATACGCCAAACGCTTAGAAGAAGCCTGGGCGGTAGCCTATACAAATCTAGAAAAGGCCCAGAGATTAATAAAATAGTAGGCAAACAAGCACAGGCACGAGCCTAACTTTACTATAGGCGATAAGGTCTGGGTTATAATAAAGAACTAGAAGACGGAATGGCCTAGCTATAAGCTAGACTATAAAATAGCAGGACCATATAAGATCCTTAATAAAGAAGGCAACTTGTATAAGGTTAAGCTCCTAGACTTAATTAAAGTCCACCCTATTTTCTTACCAGATAAGCTATAGAAAGCTATAAATAACCCACTACCTAGACAAAAGAATAAGCCTCCACTACTGATTTAAGTTAATGGCAATAACGAATGGGAAGTTAATAAAATACTAGCCTGTAAACTAGTACAAGGAACGCTAAAATACCATATCTAATAGAAAGGTTACGATCTAGACCTAACCTAGTACCCCGCCTGGAACTTTATAGGTTGCCCCTAAAAGCTTAAAGAATTCTATAACTAATACCCTAATAAGCTAGAACCCCCGAAGTATCTAGACGAGTGGATAGAGTGCTAGTATAGTAAAGATAATAAGCTACCTGTTGAGCATAAAGATAAGAATACCCTACGGATATAATACGGACATATAAGGCCTGAGGGCAGGCTTTTTTGGAGGGGGGGGTAATGTTACGGCGCTAGTGGAAAATAGTGGATTGTGGTGGATAATCGTAGACAGTTTCTTACTGTTTTAGACAGTCGCAGTCTACGTGACCAGACGATCGTATAAAACCTTAAGCGGCGCTACCCTTCCTTTCCTTTCCTTTCTCTAGCTTTGGATCCTCGTTTATAGACATTCCAATCGTATAGGCTTGCGCGTCCCTCTTGCCGTGCTTGTGCCTCGATTGACTAAGTCGCTAACAGTCATACCTACTTAGTTAGGCTTATACCACCGCTGCTACAAGCTTATATTATAAATTTACTTTATTTTAACTTAATTAGAGTGTTTATTAAGCTAAATAGGTAGCCTAGTTCTCTGCTTCTTCCTTACATGGATTCTATTACCAATTCTTTATCCCTTAACCCGTCAACTTGGGCACGCAGGTTATCGATAAGAGCCCACCAATCAGATCAGTAGGATCTGGTAGCCGTGCTTAGGAATACAAAATTCGGGGAGTGGCCAAGGCTTCGGGGGGGGTTTTTTCGCTGTCTTATTTGGGGGAATCTTATATTGAGTCTTCTGAACAAGATCTGCATCAATTCTAGCGTGATTAGAAGGCATGGCGGTGGTGTATTTAATGGTTGAATTCTACGCGTTGTTCTGATTCTGGTGTTCGCGCATGGGCCTTCCCCTCTGCTCGCCCTGACGGGTCAAGGGATAGTGCGTTTTCTAGGTTTCTCTCTTAGCAGTCTTCTTCGGAATATATAGTTCTATTATATTTTACGCAGTTAGGGTACTTACACGTTCCTACTAGTGCAATCTTTCTCTTTATGGACGTTCTATTATTTAAATATGCTACTAGTATAGTAGAAGCTTCTTAATTAAGCTTACTTTTAAAGATAATAAGTTTCTTACCTAAGGCTTATAGGTTAGTATTTTTCTATATCTAATTTGTTTATTAAGTTATTTTAAACTAAGCGTAGTTAGTGGAGCTAACTCTATATAATTATTATTCATTGCTTAACGTCCGATTCGGATCCCTATTGGGCCCACGCGGACTACTCCTTATATACATATAGGGAGAAAACTCTATTTAAGAAAACCCCGTGATCCATCTCCCCACCTTTTAGGGCTCGCTTGTAAGTCGCCTATAAGTCACTAGTGGTGCTCTACTACCTTACTTTTTAACCTCCTTAGGAACTACTACTGCCGTAACAAACCTATAGACGCGCTAGTATTACACACTGTACTCTACTCCTGTAGAGTTATTAGGGGGCGCCTATTACTCGCCCCTTTGCCTTTTATTGCTATTTCCTTTGTAACCTAGAACTGGTCTAGTATATTTTAGCCAATAAGCCACTGGGTAGCCGCCTTAAGGCCTTTCTGTGTTAAGAGTAGTATATTATAGTTTTCTATGCCAGCTACTAAGAGTATTGCTTCTTAGCTAGTGCGTAAGGGGCATAATAGTATTACGTATTTTGGTGTCTGTTTTAGCCAGCTATATTCGCACCTTAGGCTACTTACTAGGATACCCACCTAGTAAAGCTAATCTTTTAGTCCTATTATTCCTATCCTTAAGAGTATTGCTATTATATTTTCCGCCTTTGTTAGGCCCTCTTAGAGCCCTTAGGTATTTACCCCCTATAGCATTACCTATACTATGGCTTAGGTTCCCCTTGCCTAAGTCTACCTCTGTACCTTTAACTCCTATTTATCTCTCCAGCGTTGGTCTAACCAGTATTATATTGCGGTAGATAGTTTTCCAGTACTCTTTTATGCTCTACTTTGGCTCCTTTCTCTCCCTTGCTATTATCTTTACTGGCCTCTTGCGCGTCTCCCTTCCTCCTCTATATAGGCCTGGGCCCTAGCGCTGCACTATTCTTCTTTTACTTTCTCCACCTATTTTCCTAATATATCTTCCCTATTTTGGGGTTATTGGTTCCTTCTCCTATAGGGCACCCTAGGGTCCCTCCATAGTTTGTTTAGGCGTGTCTTAATATACTTTATAACGTTAAAGTTGCGTTCCTTTTACACCCTTTGCATTGTATTGGCTTCAATATATAGTTATAGGGGGGGAATATTGGCTTCCTTCTTAAGCAGTACTGTGGCTGTTCGCTTATACCCGCCTATTATACTCTTAAGGTAGGCTGTTTGGACCTTTTAGAGTGGTTTAAGGAGTAATTTAGGGGGGCCTTTTTTAGTTTCTCTAGTGGTCTAAATGCTAGATCTATATGTTATAGTTAGCCGGACAACTACTATATATAATAGGCGTGACCTCTGGAAGTATGGACCCTATATAGAATTGACAATCCTAGATATAGTGATATACTATACTTAGCCCTTACGGGCCGCTTATACCGCATATACGCTCTACCGGAGCTTACTATCTACCCACACTCCTAATACCCTTAGGCCTTGAACTGGTTAACCCCTAAAGCCTTAAATATAGATTATATGCTAAAGATCTATAGATTGGTTACGTTTTCTTATAAAATAAATTAGCTAGTATTTCTCTGGTAAGAATTGGACTCCATATTATCTTGCCTATTCTATATAGGTGTTGTGGGCTTTCTCTAGTGTCCTACAGTTCTCTGTGGCTGTTGGCCTATATATAATTAGGTTTGTATTATCAACAAAGCCTATCCCCTAGGTTGCCCCTTCCTTAAAGGTATCAAGCAGGTTGCTTATAAAGAAGAGGAAGAGTATAGGCGATAGAGGTAATCCTTATAGTATTCCTATTATGATTATAATAGGGGGGCTTTAGTATCCGCTAAAGACTAATAATGTTTCTTTCTGGCCTGTAAATCCTTAAATAAATTAAATAATTTATTCTAGGAAGCCCTTTGCCTTAAGGATGTATAGGAGATGCTTATAGGGTATATTATTGTAGGCGCCGCTAATATCTAGGCTAAGCATTAATACTATAAAATCCATTCGCATAGCCTATATAGTTTTAATAGTAGTAGCAAGTAGTGTAAGTACTAATAGTGTTAAGCGATTCTTTCTTGCCTCTATTTAGCTTTGTGGTAGTAGGGCGTGTTCCTCTACTATATCTACTATACGGTCTGCTATAACCTTTTTTAAGATCTTACTTAGGGTGTTTTCTAAGGCAATAGGGCGGTAGCTTCCTGGGATTAAGTAGTCTGCTTTACCTTCTTTTTATAAGATAACCGTCGTTATAGATCTTCTAAGTTGCGGATAGTAGCCTATTATAAAGTATGCTTTGGCTACGTCTATAAGCTAAGGTGCTATAAGTAGTCCACAGGTCTTTAGGGCTTTATTTAGGATCCTATCTGGTCCTAGTACTATATTATTTAAGAGGCGGCTAATAGTTCTAGCCATTTCTTTAGTTATTATATCGCTATTAACCCTTAGGTAAGTCACTAGTGTTTTACTAGTAATGTTGCTAAGGTCTGCTAGAGCCAGTTAAGGGGAAAATCTTTCTATAAGGATCTTTACCTTTTTATTATTGTTGCTTATAGCCTATAGTTTGCCTACTCTTTATAGGGGTAGTAGGTGTGGATCTTCTACTAGGCGTCCTACCTTTTTCTTTACTTATTTTGCTATGGTCTAAAGGCCCTTATTATAGGGGAGACTTAGGTTAGTAGTGTGTTTATTTATAAACCGTCTCTAGTTATTTCTTGCTTCTTTTCTTAGGGTATTCTTTAGCTGGTTTCTTATGTCTTTATATTGTCTCTCGTCCTCAGAATTGTGGCTGCTTATATATTTCCTCCTTGCTTATTATTGGCCGGCTATAAGGGCCGCGCACTATGCGGACTATGCATATTATGTATAGGGGCCTAGTTTTAAAACTAGGCAGTGCTCTTTTAGCCCGCTTTTAATTACTACCTAGATCCTTTCTAGTCTTTAATTAATTTCCTTAGGGGTAGCCAATAAGCCTCGCTTATTTGGTATTAGGTGGATTTCTTCTAGGTCTTAGAGTTATTATTTAATTATATTAAGAAAGCTATCTACGTTAAGCTTCCTTATTGCGTATCTTTTACTATTTAGTTATGCCTTAATGTCCAGATCTAGTTGTATCTGGATAGGGATATAGTCTAAGGTAAGTGCCTATTTTTCTTTAGGGGAGCACCTTTTAAGTCTCTGGTATAGGTTTTCGTCCATAATTATAAGGTTAATTATACTTTTGGCAGTGCCCCGTTGCCATATAATTGCACCTGGGGGGGTAGCTAGCTTAAGGCCCCCATTATCTATAGCTTTTAGTAGGCACTCTGCCTATTAATTAGCAGCAACATAGATGCCCCCCTACTATAGGTGGTGGAGGTTTATATCTCCTAATAGAATAGACTCCGTGTATTTAGTTTCTAGTAAGCTTATTACAGATATAATATTCTCTATCTATGCTACCCCTTCAACCCTAGGGTTATAGACATTAATGATTTATACTGGTCCCCTATATATCTGGATGGTTATAACTATAATATCTAGGTTAACTGCCTACCATAACTATAAGGTAAGGCTGATATTTTTGCTAATTATAAAGTATACGCGTGTAGCTGCTTTTGGTTTATACAGGAGCTAGAATCCTTGGGGGCAGTATGTCGACTATATATAGGTATTATAATACGGCTCTTATATAGCAAGAATATGGTGTTTCTCTAGGTCTAGACTATCTAGTAGGGGCCTTGCTAGACGGTGGTTCGTATTACCGCAGTTGTACTATATAATGGTTAAGTAGCGGACCCCTAGTAGGGGTCCCTTGCCTTTCCTTTGCTCCTTGCTTCTTCCGTTTCCACTTTCTCTAAAATGTTTAGAACTTCTATCTCCTATATTTACTCCCTAGCCACTACTTATTTTATATAGAGCTTTCTATTTCTGTATCTTGTGTTCCTACTAGCCTTTCTAAATCTAAGTTTATTATTGCCTCCAGTTCTTCCCCCGTTCTTGCCGGTTAGCTATGTGCCCCTTATAAGCCAGCTGCGTGTGTTATATTTACCGCGTTAAATCTAATTCTTAATTATCCCGGCCTTAAACTTACTATAGCTGTCCATGGGGGTCTTCCTATTAGGCGTTCTCTCCCTTGTGTCCTATATATCCCTTATATCCCTATTCGGTCTGGTAATATTACGCAGCGTCGCTTTTAGCCCATTAAGGCTTAAAATAGCTGGCTTAGCCCCCTAGTGTTAAAGGTAGGAAACGCTAGGAAGACACCTACGTCCCCCTAGCTTATCGCCTGTTATTTCTATTTATATAACCTAGCGTGCAGTTGTTCCTATAGCTATTAAGCCCTTTCCTTCCATTTTCTGTATTTAATGCAGTCTTCTCTCTCCTACGCCTTATGTGTGCTTTGGTGACAGTTCGCACATTTTATTTAGTTTTAATTTGTATATTGTCTTATATCGTGGGGGCCTGCACAGTGGCCGTAGCACACCTGTACTGCGTATATGGATTGGGTGTGTCCCTATTATACGCAGTAATAACATCGTTCTAGGCGTAGTCTGTAGTTATAGAGCCTTATATTGTATATAAGGCCATTTATAATTATTCCTTTTTAGATAAGGAGTTTTTGCATTCCTAGTATATATACGCTGATAATAAGGGAGCTATATATTTGTTTATTGTTTCCCTAGCAAGTCTCTAGCGCCCCTTATATCCTCTCATTGTTCTTATTATATGCTTAGTTTATATTTTCCTATTAAAGCTATTAGATCTGGGTAATTACAAGTCCTAGTATAAGGCGTTCCGTTTATTTTACTATCTCCTATATAGTTACTGTATTGTCTGCCTAGCGTCCCCTTTCTACCCTAAGGCTTATGGGAACCAACAGGACTTTAACTAGGTAATCTTTATAAAGCACTTTTATGCTAATACGCTCTCCTAGCCTATTCCCTACCCTTACGGCCCGTTCCTTTACCTATTAGTCCTTTAGGGTAACTCTAATGTCTCCACTCCTAAGGTATTAGACTGCGACGGCGTCATAGACCTCCTTGTAAATTTTTATAAGAACTTCTATTTCTAATTGTCCCCTAAGTTCCTCTACCTTTTCTATATTTGGTCGTATTGTAATTATATACCCGGTTATTGTCTTTAGGGGGGTAGGTTCCCTGTGCTATAGGAGCGCAGCTATAGCGGCCCAGGTGCGGTTCGCCTATTAGGGGGGTTTTTATTTATCTTTAATTTTGTTTAGCCGTTAGAGGATTTAATTAAGGGTTTGCTAAAAGGGCGCCTAAGGTTCGCTAGACTGGAGCCATTCTGCTAGCTGCATTAGTTTATAATAGCTAACAGATGCTCCCCTATAGTTCCGGATACTAGACGCGTCTAATAGGCTTTATATTTTGTCAGATACCTTCTTAATTGGGGTATTTCCGCTTTCTGGTATGGTATTCGCCCGTCCTTATTATTGTTGTGGGGGGCCATTGTTGGGTATAGGTCTGGCGGTCACGCGCGACTACGTACCACCGTCGTTCCACCTATGCCTTTCCTGTAATGTATGCATTTCAGGGGATTATCAGGGTGTTTTTCAGGGTTCTTTTAGTTGGTTTGGTCTTTTTGGGCCAGGTGTAGCAAGAGCTCCAAAAGTCACCTATAGGAAATAATTAGCTAAAGAAAATCTGGATAGAGGTTATATAGTTATATGTCTTAGGATGGCTGTTCTACGCATAAAGAAAGAACTGCTAGTGTCGGAATATATTAGCTAACTCTATATAGAAGGGCCGCTTAGGTAAGAATTTTATAGTTAATAGGTTAGTCCATTTTAATAAGGCAATTAAGGTTTAATATAATATAGAAGACAAACTCCTCTATATTCTTAAAATCTTAAACGCGTTTAGTAAAGAAGGTGGCCATAATATTAGTAATAGCTACCGGATTAAGATCCTTAAAGCGTTCTTTTAGGGCCTTCCATTTCTTAAGCGCCTATCCAGTATTTAATATAAACGGCTTATAGATATTACCAACGTTCTAGTTAATAAAACCGGCTATATAGGCTAGCTATTCCTCGTGTTTCTCCCGTTCTTTTAATAAGTTAGCTAGCTTAATTTTTAGCTGTTTAATAGTAAAGCCTAAGTTTACCCATTTTTCTTTAATTAACTTAATTATAGAAAGAAGCTGTGGTAGGTTATTAAGAACCCACTTAATGTTTTTAGATTGGAGGTAGTTTTATATATTAATACTAAATATTAGCTAGTCTTCCTATCTAACAAGCTTTTGGATAGAGGCTTAGGCAGTATATTTGTCGCCTATATTAATAAAGCTTATAGGTGGTTTATAGAGGTAGTTTATAGGCCTTATTATAACAATATTATTAGATTTGTTTCCTTTATAAGGAGTGTATATATAGTATAAGTTTTAACTTAATATATTCCTTAGCCGGTATAGGCAGTTTTAATAAGCTTCTTCTAATCTGCTACTAATATGGTTATTATAAGGCTTTATTCTCAAAACTCTATTATTCTATAATAACAATAGTAAGGTTGTTTACTAAATATAAGGTATCCTCCTAAGCCTCTAGTGCCGCCATTTATTATAGGCTGTATTAGGCTCGTCCTTAGTAGGATCCTCTTATTATATTTAGCGTAGAGTCCGTCATTGGCAGCTACATAGCCACTCATTATAGGTTTTTAGTGTTGTAAGTTAGTTAAACATTTAATAACTTTTTAACGCCTATATAGTAATATTATAATAGCAATTATCGTAAATAATAAAGCAATTAGGTTTAGCTCGTTAGGCGCAAACCTAGGCTTATAACCTATTAAAATAAGGTTATGGGGCTAAAACTCTATGTATTGCTTATTTTCTATATAGGTGGTTAAAGAGATTTTAAGGAACTTTAACTGGCGGTCAAAGTTCTCTAATTGGTTAGATTTTTGCCAAGAGGTTCTCCCTAAGTCTTATTACGTAATATTGTTGCGGGCTTGTTTTCCAACACTATAGAGGCAGTAGTAGAGTCCTTTTAGCTTACCAGCTTCCTTATAAATTGATTAATTATATACTACCTAATATTTACTGCTTCGCGTTAATCCTCCTGCGGCTGCTGTTTTTACTACTACTTTTACTGCTGCCTATTCTAATACTGCCTAATTTAAGGCTCTATAAAGCTAACTTTAAATATTGCCTTCTTAGTGTTTCTGCCCTTTATATTTGGTCAATTTTAAAGCTCTTGCGGCTAAGGAGGAGGAGGCTTAACAGGTGGTAGAGAAGGCTTTTAGGAGGGAGGCTTTTGGGAGGAAGGCTTTATATTAGGAAAATATTCACAGGATAAGATTTAAGTAGACTTTAATTTTCGCGTTTTGTGTAATTAATATGCAATTTAACTAACTTAATACGCAATTAACTAACTTAACACGCAATTAACTAACTTAATATGTAATTTAACTAACTTAACATGCAATTAACTAACTTAATATATAATTTGACTAACTTAACACGCAATTAACTAACTTAATACGCAATTTGACTAACTTAACATATAATTAACTAATTTAACACGCAATTTAACTAACTTAACATGCAATTAACTAACTTAATACGTAATTTAACTAACTTAATATACAATTAACTAACTTAATAACTTTAAAAGCTAACTATATATTTCTTAATACGCAATTAACCTATTTAGCAACTTTAAAAGGTAACTATATATTTCTTAACATGCAATTAAGGTAAAGTTATATACTATATATTTAACTATTATATATTATCTAATATAATCTTATACAATCTTATATAGTTTTATTACTTAGAGGCTCTATACAAGGCTCTATATAAGGCTCTATACGAAGCTCTATATAAAGCTCTATACAAAGCTCTATACGAAGCTCTATATAAAGCTCTATATAAAGCTCTGCGTATAGAGGCTCTGCATGAAGCTCTATGCATAGAGGCTCTACATAACGCTCTGCATAACGCTCTATATAAAGCTCTATATAAAGCTTTGCATAAAGCTCTGTATAAAGCTCTGCACGAAGCTCTGCACAAAGCTCTATATAAAGCTCTACACGAAGCTCTGCATAAAGCTCTATGTATAGAGGCTCTGCACGAGGCTCTATACGAGGCTCTGCGTATAGAGGCTCTGTACGAAGCTCTATATAAAGCTCTGCACGAAGCTCTGCATAAGGCTCTACGCGAAGCTCTGCATATGGAGGCTTTACACGAAGCTCTACACGAAGCTCTATACGAAGCTCTATGTATAGAGGCTCTACATAAGGCTCTGCGCGAAGCTCTGCGTATAGAGGCTCTATACGAAGCTCTGTATTAGGTCCCCGCTATATTCCTAATAGCGTCTACACGTGTCTCTGCCTATATAGCCGCCTTATTTTTTACCCTTTTTTCCTTTCTTACATCCTCCCTACCTAGGGAGGTACTAGAACGGCAGCTAGTAGAGAACCGTTGCTAGAACTAGATAACTATTGCTAGAACTAGATAACCGTTACTAGAACTAGACGACTATTGCTAGAGCTAGATAACTATCGCCAGAGCTAGACAACTGTTGCTAGAACTAGACGACCGTTACTAGAACCAGACGACTATTGCTAGAGCCAGACAACTATCGCCAGAGCTAGACAACTGTCGCTAGAACTAGACGACTGTCGCTAGAGCTAGATAACCGTCGCCAGAACTAGACAACCGTCTCTAGAGTTAGACGACTGTCGCCAAAACCAGACGACTGTTGCCAGAGCTAGACGACCGTCGCCAGAACCAGACGACTGTCGCTAGAGCTAGACGACCGTCGCTAGAACTAGACGACCGTCGCTAAAACCAAACGACCGTCGCTAGAGCTAGACGACCGTCGCTAGAACTAGACGACCGTCTCTAGAGTTAGACGACTGTCGCCAAAACCAGACAACTGTCGCCAGAGCTAGACGACCGTCGCCAGAGCTAGACGACTATTGCTAGAGCTAGACGACCGTCGCCAGAACTAGACGACCGTTGCTAGAACTAGACGACCGTTACCAGAACTAGATAACCGTCGCTAGAACTAGACGACTGTCGCCAGAGCTAGACGACCGTCGCTAGAACTAGACAACCGTCGCCAGAGCTAGACGACAACGACTAGCCAGCGAGCACGATAAACGATTCAATTGATTGATTGAATCAAGGTAGCACAGATAGGTAGGCACAAATAGGGAGATGCTAACGGGTAGGTAGATACAGATAGGTAAGTAGATATAGACAGGCAAGCAGATATAGATAGGTAAGCAGATGCAGACAGGCAAGTAGATATAGACAGGTAGGCAGATGCTAACGGGTAGGCAGATATAGACAGGTAGGCAGATGCAAATAGGTAGGCGATATAGATAGGTAGGCAATGCAGACAGGTAGGCAATATAGACAGGTAGGCAATACAGACAGGTAAGTAGATATAGATAGGCAAGCAGATGTAGACAGGTAGGCAGATGCTAACGGGTAGGTAGATATAGATAGGTAGGCAGATGCAAATAGGTAGGCAATGTAGGCAGGTAGGCGATATAGGCAGGTAGGTAAGTCAATAGGTAGATAGGTAGAAGAGAACTATCGCTATATTATATTAAATTATTTAAAATATTATTATTTATTTTACTAGCCTTATAAATAGCTTTAAAGTAGCTTTTATTTATTTAAAATATGTTATTAGTAACGTGGTTAATAGGGTTTTGACCGCTATCCTAGTTATAAATATTTGGAAAATCAAAACTAGCTAAAATGCTAATTTGGTGGTAAATAACTAACAAAAGTTCCAAATGGTTATAACTAGGGTAGTGGTCAAAACCCCATTAACTACGTTATAAAAGAGGTAAATATAATTATGGTTGCTAAATGCGCAGATTACTGGCAGGCTGCGCGCAGGCTGCGTGTTAAAAAAACACGATATAGGCTAGTCGGTCAAGTTGCTAAATAACCTCAACTGCGCGCCAATTGCGTTAACCACCAACCATTGAGGCCATTGAAAGGGTACTATATTTTGCCGATGTAGCTAAGTAGGTAGCTAATTAAGGGTCCATTTGGCTTAATATTGGCGGCGCTGCCTTGGCTTATAATTGCTATATAGAGGCTCTAGATCTAGGAGTTTATTTAAAAGCTAAGGCCCTATTTGTATACGCTTTAAAAGCTCTAGTTCCTGCGGTTTTCTTAATAGAGGCTTAGCAGGATTAACTTAATTAAGCCCTAAAAGTACCTACTATTGCATATAAGCAATTATATCGCGTTAATATTGTGCTATGCACTTTAAAGCCTTCTAATTATAAGCAGAGTCAGCAGCGCCTTTAATGTAGTTATTGCCACCTCTATAGCGAATTACCTTTTAAATATATTATGGTATTCGCTTAATCTAAGCTTAAATTTGCTACTGCTTAAGCTCCTTCTAAGCCTACCGCCATACCCATTTAGCTTCTGCTTAAGACTTTAGTGCTCCCTTCTTTATAGTAACTTGTTTAAGATATAGCCAAGCTAGCTTAATTATATTTAAATTAGGCGAATTACCCGGCTAAATAAGACGCTGGAGGTATGCTGCGTTAAAGTAGATCTACTGGTGATATAATATATAAGATAGAGCCTTATCCTCTTGGATAATAGTATCTGGGCAGTTAATTTAATACTTAATACCAAAAGGAATAAGGATTGGTAAGAGAATTGTCATTAGATAGTAGTACTAATTAATACCACCTTTCTCGCTAGTTTGTTTAAAGGCGCTGTTTGCTTCTATTATACGGAACTAAGGCTTTCTACCCGGCTTATTATAAAGCCCAAGTTGTTATATACCAGTGTTAAGCTCCTAAGCCTTATGAAGCTCTGGCTTAATTATATTATTAATTGCTTTAAGCTTACGCTTTAAGGCCTTCTTTTCTACTATAGTCTCTGGCTTCTATATATAGCAGGCGACTTCCAATTATATAAGAAGGCGCCCCAAAACATAAACTCTGTTCCTTTAGGAAATCGCGGTTAAATTACCTTCTTATTTACCTTCTTACTAGCTAGGCACCAAAGCTTATAGCCACTTCTTTAATGGCCTAGAACTACCCCCGTTTTATTAATCTAAATAATATTTTTCTAATTATCGACCTGAATCAGGTCCTTACTACCCTAACTTAGCTACCTACCTATTAAGTTAGTTATTAAGTCAGTTATTAACTCGGTTACCTACCCCGTCTTAACTTAAATACCTACTCTATGTTTCTATTGCCACCCCCCACCCTCCTTCTCTTTCCTTTCCTACACCTTTTCTTGTGTATATATAGAGGTCTTAGAACCACATTTTAATAGATAGAGTCCTTATTCAATTCTTATAATCGGTGCACGGATATCCGGTCGATGTGATGGTTCGTCTATATAGCTACCATTGAGGCGTTGTCGGTTATGGATTAACGTTGCCCTAACGTTGCCCCGACGACCAAATATGTATATAGTCGTCTACCGCGCCCCTTTCTTCAAGCCCTGACCTTAGTCTATTTATAATATAGCCCCTCATTGTTGCTTGATCTATTGGACCGCTCCCACAGGAAGCTAGCCGTGATATTAGACTAAGGTCTACCCCAATTGGCCTGTAGAGGCGATATAATACTAGGTCTAATGGTTAAACGCATAGCTAGTTCTACTACTATAACTATAGACTAACCAACCCACTAAGCCCTGCTTGAGGCAGGCAATTGTAACAGCAGATTAAGTAGCTAAAAGAAGAGACTGTAGCAATTAGATTAAAAGGATCACCCTAATTATAATCTTAGTAGCAAGAGTTGCCTAAGAAAGCAAAAGAGATACTATAGTAAAAAGGAGCGCGTTAAGGCCTAGCGCGTTAGAGATAGCTACCGACCTAATACTGGCAGCACGTGAGGAACCCATAGACGCGTCACTTAAGCCGCCAGAGCTCTAACCGTACTATGGCGAGACAGAGCTTTTAGACGATATAAAGAGCAAATAGGACCGCCTTATAACATAGTTAGAAGATGACGAGAACCCTATATACTTCAAGATAGAGACTAAGAGGGAGTTTATAGCTGTGACTACCTAGAGCCTGGCCGAGATATCTATAACCGAACTTATAGAGGAGCTAAGGCTCCAGGGAATATAAAGGAAGGCGTTGGAACAGCAGGTCGCTATGCTATGGCGTCTCGCAAATAACTACGCGCACAAGGCCCTAGATAGAAAAGAGGAGGCTAAGGCAAAGATAGCGGAGCTTAAGAAGCACCTAGACAACAGGATAGACGAGCTCCGTAAGGCCAATTAGAAGATATTAAGGATGGGCCATAAGGTTACTATACAAGCCTTAGATCAGGAAGATAGCGAGTAAGAAAGCACACCGTTATGGATAATATAAGAAGGGACACCACTCTCTCAGATAAGCAGTGTTATGGGTTTAGGATATATGGCAAAGTTTCCAGACCCACCTACGCTAATAGATGGGAAAGAGCCTACCTATCGCGCCTAGAGCGGCTATGTACGAAATAAGCTTCAATCTAATGCAGACTGGTTTTATTAAGACAACCCGGATCAGGAAGAGGATGCAAAAGTAGCGTATATTAAGACATGTATAGAAGGCAAAGCTTATAACCACCTCTCACCCTACCTAAAGGCAGAGCGCGATGCGGAACGCAACCCTACTAGTAAAGAAGTACTTGAGTTCCTAGAGAACGTCTTTAAGGACCTAGATCGCCGCATTAAGGCCCGGCAGGAGCTTAAAAGCCTTAAAATGCTATACCTAGGAGACTTTAACAATTTCCAATCTAACTTTATACGGCTAGTAAATATCTCAAGGATGCCATAAGATTAGTGGAAAGAGGAGCTTTACGATAAGCTTTATAACAGCCTACGCGTCCAAATGGAAGTCAAGGTGGTAAACAAAGACTATAGCTTTTAGGCCTATTACAAGACTACCTAATAGTACGCCTAAGGTCTAAAGCAGACAGGCAAGGAATGAAGTGACCGCAGAGTAGCCTAGGCTAGTAAGAGAGCTTCCACTAGGGGCGCTAAAGAGACTAAAGGTCCCCCCTCTTCCTAGCAGCCTTTGACTCTAGCACTAGCTGCAAAAGCGCCAGTTACCTACTTTAACTGTAGTAAGCAAGGACACTACTCTAATAACTATATAGTGCCAAAGAAGACGGAAGCTAAAGCAATTAACCGAAGCGAAGAATATAAAATAGTCACTAACTCGGCAGAGTTGGAAAATAAGTAACTCTAGGAAAAGTCTCCTGCCTAGAGTAGATTGGAGTAATTAACACAGCGCCCATATAGCTAAAGGAGATATTAGGAGGCGCAGCCCTTACAATGCTATGCAGGATCGCGCTAGGTGGCGTAGCTCTTAATATAGTAAGCCTACTTAACTCTAGCGCGGGCAGAGAAGCCTTTATATACTATAAGCTACAGCCAATTATTAAGCAACAACTATAACTAAAGTTCTACAGGATTAAGGGATAAGGAGTCGCCGTATCTGGCCATAACAATTAGCAAATAGATATAATTAGATAGCTCTTTAGGGCTAACCTAGTTATGGATGGCCGACGAGTCCCCATATAGTTCCTATTCTGTAATACGGGCCGCTACGATCTTCTTATTAGTTATAGGTGGTTTAAGAAGACTGGGGCCCTTATTAATTGCAAGTGCTAGGCCTTAGTATGGCGAACCAAGAGGAACTACTATGGTAGGTAGGACGTAATTATACTAAGAAAGGAGCTCCTACCCCTGCCAATTAACAAGGATTACCAGAGAGACGCAGATTAAAGAGACGTACTGCTAGATTAAGAGTCCAAGTCTACCCCCCAACGCATCCTTAAATATATAGTCGCGATTAGTGAACTTTAAGAGAAGAAGTCCTCTACTAAAATTAAGCTAGAGGGATAGGCTAAGCCAAAGCAAGCTAAGCGGACCTTGTACGACTATAGGTATACTTAGAAGATCAATACCCAAGATATAATTAGGAAAATAGAAGACCAGCTCCACCCTAGGCTAGCTTTACCATTAAAGCCGAGAGTAAGGAGGCCTTCATCTACTAGGGAGTTTAGAGTAGCAGACATCGCGCTACTTAAGGTAAGGAACTTTCTACGAGGAGCGAAGCGTAAGGATATAGTAATTGGATATACCAGCCTCTATAAGATAGACCAACTAATAGAGGATAAGAAGGGACAGGACGCGCTACTAGATAATAAGGAAGAACTCCACCAGCTTATCTATAAAAAGCTACTATAGCCCTATTAAGAGTACGCTAATGGTTTCTTAAAAGCTACCTCCAATATACTACCACCGCATCGCGAGGGGGTGGACTATAATATTGTTCTTAAAAGCAGCAGTAGAGAACTAGCCCCTAGCCCACTATATAATATGTTATTAGAACAGCTAGAGCTAGTTAAGGCCTACCTATAGGAGCACCTATAGAAGGGGTTTATTGTACCAAGTAATATACCCTTTATAGCTCTGGTCCTATTTGCTAAGAAGCTAAGAGGGGGGTGGCAATTCTATATTAACTTTTAAAAGCTTAATGCAATTACTAAAAAGGACCGCTACCCGCTACTATTAATTAAGGAGACGTTGACCAGGCTATTAAGAGCTAAGATCTTTACTAAGCTAAACGTTTAGCAGGCCTTCTACCATATACAGCTAAAGAAAGAGGTAGAGGAGTTAACCACCTTCTATATAAGGTACGGATTATACAAGTACCGTATTATACCCTTTGGACTATATAACGGCCCTATATCCTTCTAGAGATTTATTAATAACGTCCTTTTTAACTACCTAAACGATTTCTGTATAGCCTATATAGACAACATTCTAATCTACTCGGATAACCCGCTAGAGCACAAGGTCCATATTAAGAAGGTTCTATAGAAGCTTTAAAAGGCAGGCTTATAAGCGGATATTAAGAAGAGCGAGTTTAATATTACTAAGACAAAGTTCCTAGGCTTTGTTATTAGTACTAATAGAGTCACTATAGACACTAACAAGCTATCTACAATTAAAGATTAGGAACCCCCTACCTTTATAAAAGGGGTACAATCCTTCCTAGGATTCTGTAACTTCTACTAGGCCTTCTTAAAGGATTACGGCTGAGTCGCACGACCGCTTAGTAAGCTTATAAAGAAGGGAGCATGGTACCTACTAGGGGAGGAAGAGCTTAAAGCCTTTAAGCAAGTTAAGGCCCTTATACTATCTGGTAGCGTAATCAAGTACTACTTACCGTTCCAAGACACCCGCATGGAGACGGACGTAAGTAATAGAGTAGTAGCTAGGGTGCTAAACCAGCTATAAGACGATAGGACCTAGAAGCTAGTAGCCTTCTTCTTAAAGACAATGTCCCCTATAGAGATGCGGTACGAGATCCACAACAAGGAGATACTAGCGGTGATAAGAGGCCTATAGAAATAGCGAGGTTACCTTGTCGGCCTCCAATATATACCCTTTATGGTAATTATAGATTATTGAGCCCTTAAGTACTTTATAACCAAGAGGCTGCTAAGTCTACGGCAAGCCCGCTAGGTAGACCTACTAGCTAATTTCCATATGCAGATTATATATAGGCCAGGCACGGCAAATATAGTGGCTAATACCCTATTATAAAAGCAAGAGGACCTAAAGACGCAAAAAGAGAAGGATATAGCCGCACGTACTATGTACCTAATTAACCCCGCCCTTATAATTGCTATACTAGAGTTAACCTCTAAGGACCCCCCAACTGTAGCAAATTATAAATGGGAACCGTATAAGCTAGTTAACTAGATCCTCCAGGCTAATTAAACTAGCGAGTCGCTAGTAGGGCTATATTAGCTAGCCGAGCAAGACTAGAAGGGCTGGAAACTCTAAGGAGGACTATTAACCCGCTTTGGCAAGCTAATAGTCCCTAATACTAACTACCTCCGTACCTACCTTATTGTAGAGGTATACTCCCGCCAGGTAACTGCTTACCCAGGCAAGACAAAGACTAGGAAACTTGTAGTAGACCAATACTATTGGCCAGGGCTACCCTCAGACTGCAATACCTATGTAAGAAACTGTAGGACCTATAGGAGGACCTATATACCCTATAATAAAACCCTAGGCCTGCTACACCCCCTACTAATTGGTAAACGCTGCTGGTAGTATATCTCTTTTAATTTTAAGTCCTTCCCAATAGATAAAAAGGGCTTCGACAACGTCTTTATGGTTATTAATCAACTAGGCAAGAGAGCCTTCTTACTACCCTACTATAAAACTACCACCGCAGCTAACGCAGTAAACCTATACTACTAACACGTCTAGCGTGTGTACGGCCTTCTAGAGACAGTTATATTAGATTAAGGACCCTAATTTATCTCAGCCTTTATAGACGAGCTATATAAACTAACCAGTATTAAGTAAAAGCTCTTTATATCTAGTCACCCGCAAACTAATAGTAATACGGAAGTACTAAACTAGTATATTAACCAACGCTTAAGGCCCTTTATCAACTACTATTAGGATAATTGGTCAGAGCTCCTCCCCTATATAGACTTCGCATAAGCAATCTTACTGCACAAGTCTACTGGCTTTGCACCATATAAGCTAGAGCTAGGATTTAAGCCAAGGCTCTACTTTAACTGGGAGGAACGTATATAAGCAGCCTTAACGCCTTGTAAGAAGCTAACACGATAAGAAGCTTAAGTTTTTGCATATAGGACCTAGGACGCAGTCAAATAGGTAAGAGACAATCTGGCTAAGGCCTAAGAGCGGCAGACAAGATAAGCTAATAGGCACCATCACAAACCAGACTTTGGAATAGGTGATCGAGTATACATTACTAGGAAGGGCTAAGCTACTAACCAACCGAGTACCAAGCTAGATAGACAGCTCGCAGGGTCCTATAAGATTCTAGGCATAAAAGGACACTTGTATATTATCAACCTACCCCTAAATATAAAAATGTCAAACGTCTTCCATGCCGATCAACTGCAAAAGGACCTAGATAACCCCCTACTGGGCCAGAATAGGGAGCCAGAGGAGCCAATCCTAATTAATAGCGAGCCGGAGTACGAGATTAATAAGATCCTTGCTAGTAGAACCTACCACGGAAGGCTACAGTATAAGGTTAACTGGGTAGGCCATAACCTAGACAACACCTAGTATAACATAGACGGCTTTATTAGCGCCCCCTATAAGATCAAGGCGTTCTATAACAAGAGACCCTATAATGCTAGACCACCCATACGGCTAATGCAATGGCTAGAGGCGTATCACAAGGACGTAGATCTAGAGCCCTTAGAGGAAGACAATAAAGCAGAGAAGGACGGAAGGGCAAGACGGACAAGGAGAGCCTAACTACGAGGATCAAGGGCGATCCTCCTAGCTTAAAGGGGGGTAATATAACGGTTCGTCTACATAGCTACCATCGAGGCGTCGTCGGTCACGGATCAACGTTGCCCTAACGTTGCCCCAACGACCGAACATGTACATAGTCGTCTACCGCGCCCCTTTCTTCGAGCCCTTACCTTAGTCTATTTATAATATAGCCCCTTATTGTTGCTTAATCTATCGGACCGCTCCCACAGGAAGCTAGCCGTGACAGTTAACACTAATCCTTAATTATCCAGTATTAATACCATAAAGTGAACTGCAGGCAAGCTTCTCTTATCTCTAGTAAAAGGCAGGGCTTTCTTATCAGCTTTATCTTGTAATATCCATAGCGGCAAAGAACTTACTAGACGGTTTTTGCGGAGCAGCTGCACTTAGCAGCAATATATATAAAAGACTTCTCTCTACCATATTAATCAGAGGTGACTTTCTTAAGTATTTACAGTTCAAACTTGCGGGTAATCTTAATCTTTCTTCTAGCATAAGGAGCGTTAACAATATAGCTATTAAGAAGGAGAGGACAAGAGACTAGGTCCCAGCCACGGCTGCGGGCTTTTAAGAAGATATATTATAGAGTATAACGCTTAATTTAAGTAATATTTTTAATATAATCGAGAGTCGCTCCTATAGCCTTTATAGCCAGGGCCTGCGCCCTGGTTGCGAGCTGATAAAAGCCCATTGTTGGCAAGGTAGTTTAAGCTTTAGGGGTGTGACGGAGGCAGTTAAGCTGCATAAGTATTCTGCCATTAGGCGGTAAAGGCTAATTTCCTAATTAGGAAGGTGCAAGAACTTTTGGCAGCGACCTCCGTATGCTCTATCTAATGGTGCTATCACTGTCTCGCGAATTCCATTGGTGCTCCGGCCTCTTCAGGCCCGCGATAATTGCTGAGGACATCCTACATGCCGACTTCGTCGATTTCCCCGCGCTTAAAGTTTCGCTGGCACGGTGCAAAAGACTCCGGCAGGCCCAAGTGGAAGCAGGATGGCGACTCGAAAGAGCTACGATTGCCTCGTCCTTTTTGGCAGAAGTTTTAAAGTCTTGAATCACCGGTTCCTTTAAGGCTCGGGAGTGAACAGCTACAGAATGACCTTGGCTATTCTCGCTGCTGAACACAGCCCCGCCTTTTCCTCACCAACTTGTACCCTGCCTAATTCTGCCCAGCCACTTCGCATTGCCTGCGCAATTTCCATTATCCTTGAGAGACGAGGGGATTTTAATAGTTTCGATCTTACCTTGCATATTCGTTGTTCGCAAGGAATACTCGCCAGTGAGGACTGTTTTTCTTCGTAGGGCCCCTGATTGCTCACATTTGTCAGGCACAAAGTGCGACGGTCCATCCCAATCGCGTACACCACAACAATCGCTCCTGGCCCGAAGATATCGACGGTAAAGCGCACCTCAAATAATGGTCGAATCTAAACCCTGATTACGACTGCCCTGCCAAAGTCGGCGTCCGAGCCCAGGATTCTCCTGTCCATCGATGACCCCTCATCTGCAATTCGTGATCGTATCGAGCGATGTCCGTGTTGGATCCCGAGCTCTATACTGTGGCATGGTTCGCCCCCCTCGAGATCGAGGCACAAGCCGCCCTGCATATGCTGGATAACAAACACCGTGGCAGATTTCCGATGGGCCGCGGTGACGATTATGTGTTCCAAGCTGGTGATATGTGTGGACATAATATCATCATTGCAACCCTTCCGGCAGGTCAAGAATACGGTACGGGCTCCGCTGCCGCCCTCGCCAGCCAGGTGAAAAGGTTCTTTCCTAACCTATGGTTTGGATTGTTGGTTGGCGTTGCTGCCGGCCTTCCTAACTTCTCGCGATGTCCCCCGCTTGACATCCGCCTTGGCGACGTTCTCGTTGGTCTTCCCACTAGCGAGAGTGCCGGACTCATAGCCTACGATTTGGGCAAAGAGACAGGACAGAACGGATTTCAACTCTTGCGCTTCGGGCATGTCTTGGCCACCACGGAAACCGTTGTCAGGTCGGCGATCGGTAGCATCAAGCTCTTAGCGCCGAATGATGCGGAGGCGATCTCTCCGTACTACGAGAGTATTAAACACAAAAGGCATTCTAATGGCACATTTGTGGACCCGGGCCAAAAGCAAGATATACTCTACCAAGTAGAAGATGACGGGAACGAGCGTCTTATGGAACGAGAAATACGACCAGACGACGAGCGAACTCGAGTATGGTATGGTACTATAGGTTCCGGGGATAAGCTGATGAAGAATGCTCGAAAACGGAATGAGCTGAGAGACAAGTACAACGTCATCGTGACGGCGCAAGCGTTTCAGAACGAGCCATTCACTCACCAAACACCTTTTTGTATAGTACTATCTATAACTTAATAGTTATAATAGCTATTTATGCAAAAAGTCTGGTGACAAAACCCGTTCAGAGTGGAGGTTTCCTTCCTAGCCCGTCCCAATAATATAATTCGGGGATATCATGGATAAAGTTAATGCTACGCCATTTTAGTAACCGTTATCGTAACGCCATTCCACAAGTAGTTTCCAGTAGCATTCTGCTTTTATGCTGGATCCGCAACCAATCCAATCTTAATTCGTAACCGCTCTCGCCTTACAGGCATTGTTCCTTTAGTTCCTACGCCGAGTTCCTCTAGAAGTGCATTCAGCGTAGCAGAGTTCATCTGGCTAATTTCTCTAGGATTGTTGGGAAATTCCGCGATAGGAACGTTGGTTTTGGGATTGTGCATTTGAGAGAGAGGTAATCTGGAGGTGAATATATGGGAGTTTTGGAAGCGGACAACACTATTATGTTCCCTAGAGAGTTAAATTAAACTATTAACACTGTATTCGCATGTCATTTAAGGGTGTATACGAAACATACGCCGCTTGCTGCCTTGTATCCATGACATTTAGTCTTCCGACCATGCCATCGAGTCTTTGCCCCACGCCATCGAGTCTTTGCTCCACGCCATTGAGTCTTTGCTCCACCGCATCAAATCTCCTACTGAGCCGCTTGATAGCAGCAAGGATGGTGCCACCATTAAATGCTGGAACATTCTGAAGCTTACTGATCTCCTTGAAATAGCCATGTTGAGCTTGTTCGGCTTGCTCCTGGAGTTGACGCAAACGGTTGAAGTCAGGCAGTGAGCCAGGCATACTTTGAGAGGATGAGCGAGGCGGGGATGAGCCAACTTGAGAGGTTGGGCTAACGTGGGCAACGGGGTTATGACGGTCCATGGGGTTATGACGGTTTTGAACACCAAAATTCCGCCAAATGCTTGTTTGCAGGCAAAATACTAGTTAAAAACATCACATGGCATAGTTATCTTATAGAGGTTATATAAAGCCTTATTTTTGTATAATAGAGGCTCTATATTAATATTTTTTGGTGTTTTAAGGTGTTAATTGCTTCTTAATTAACTAGACGTCGCCTATTTCTATATTAATATCCTTATCTGACATCTCATCGTCGCTCAGCTTACTCAGCTTATCGTCCTCTGCCTCCTCTACCCGTGTAGCCTCCTGTATAGCCTCCTTCGCCTTTTTTACAGCTTCTTGCAATGCCTTATAGTGAGTAGCGGCCGTAGCAGCCGTAGCAGAGGAAGCTTCTGACTGCGTCCGCATTACTACCAAAGCCTCTGCTTTTAATGTCGCTTCCTCCGCTGCTTTATTCGCCGCCTTTTAAGCTTTATCTATATTCTTCCTGTTTGTAATCTTAGTTGCAGTAATAACCATCTTCTGCGCCTTCTTCGCCGCCCTATCTGCCTCCCCTAATAGCTTTTGGTGTTAATCTGATAGCTTCTTTGCCTCTATAGCAGCAGCACGAGCTTTCTTTCTTTCTTTAACCTACGCCTTAGCAATTATGGCTGCCTCCTATTAAGTTGTCTTGAGTGCTTCTCTTATAGCTTTAGCCTGTCCCTTAGCTTCCTTTTCAGCCTCCTTAGTGGCGACAATTGCCCTTGCCTATTTAGCAGTGTGTACTAATTTGGTAGAGAGCACTACCCGCTTTTTCTTCTTCTTAGCCCTCCTCTCTGCAACGTTATTGCGAAGATTATTGTTTTCTACCTATATTAAATGTAGACCATCCTCTAACGATTATAGGTGCTCTATAAGCTTTGTAACGACTGACTCAGCTATATTAGGTATCGTTTTAGGATGGAGGATTATATAAGTGTACCAGGCGCGATCTAAGTGGCTTTTTGGCGTTTTTGGGTGTAAAGGTAAGGATAGGAGCGTTGGCTTATTAGAAGGAGGGATAGATAATTATAAAGATAAGGGCTGCTTTATAAGGCGCTTAAGGACGCAATTAATATTAAGTAGTAGGAGACCAGCTGCTGTAAAGGCTTTGTTAATTAACTTAGAGGTATATATATAAGGTTAAATCTCACCAAGAATCTTTAGAAAATACTCCTTGTTAATACTAGTAATACCGCGAGCTCTATATTTGTTAACTTTATATAAATAGAGGCGTTTAAGCACTAAGAAGAGGACAAGATCGAAAGGTTGTAGAAAGTGTATAGAGTAGGGTAGAAGACATATTGGTATAATCTTATAGCGCCAGTAGAGCTTAATAAAATCGATATTAACGTAACTGCTGTGTCCATCCATAATAAGCAATTGGTAGCCGTGATATTTAACGTTCTTATTGTCCTTTTTAGAGGCCTCCTATGCCTCTATTTAATAAGTATAGCGTTTAAAATGTTTAAGCCACTGTATACCCATCTTATAATTTAACTAGCTATTGTCTAACATTCCAATTATATATTCGCCTACAGCTTCCTCTGCACTTTGCTATAGAGATTCTATATATTACTTTCCTTTAAAGATAATAAATGGTGGTATTGTCTGCCCGTGCATGCTAATTGCGTTAACTTGACTTACCTACTCCCTATTGCCGTCAATTGTCTTAAAGTTGATGATATTGCCTCTTAGTACTACTACTTTCGCGCTAAGAGTGAACTCTATAGCAAAGCCCGTTTTATCTATATTCCAGGTGTTAAGTTCTGCAATATTATACTAAGTGGTAGCGTTAGTATAGTTAGTAAAGAACCTCTATACTAGGCCAGGATTATTATTAACAAGGGCTCATTCTTGTTTAATTAAATGTATATAATAAGTACGAAGCTCTTCCTATTGTTTTAGAAAGGTAGGGACCCAATTAATACCTAAAGGTTTAACTATAAGATAGTAAGGAAGCCTAGAGTATTCGCGCTTAAGGACCATTGTCGCAATTATTTAAATTATATATAATCGACATGGAAACCCAGCTTTAGTAAGATATATACAATACTAAATAATTGCTGCTTCGCCTACAGTAGTTATTCGGTATTAATTAGTATGCGCAACTTTATAAGCTTCCTGTTTTCCATCCAGGTAATGTTAAAATGTTTATAAATCTACGCCGTGAGCTTTTACACAGTTTTCTCTGGATGGATAAAGGCCAGAACGCTAGGTAATAATAGCCTTCTATATCTAATCCTCTCTGCCAATCAGCAGAGGCCACCGGGGCATGGTTACATTAGTAATTATTTTTTAATTAAGGATTAAGCATTAAAAAGTAGGCGAAGTTATTAATATTTTAATTTTAGAGGCGGCAATATACTTAATTAGGAAGGCGGTAGGCCTAATAAGGAAGGCGGTAAGGCCCCACCGTCATAACCCCATGGACCGTCATAACCCCGTTGCCCACGTTAGACATAGTTGGAGAGGGTTTGTAAAGTTGTGTGAAATATTGTTGTGAAGTTGTGAAGTGTTGTTGTGAAGTGAAGTGTTTGTTTTGAAGTGAAGTGTTGTTTATGAGCGGACAGGTAACGCGATTCCGTTGGTGCGGAGTCAATCGGACCGTATGCGGATGACTAACCACAAGGATCGCATCCAGCAGACCAAAGGCGGCCTGCTAGCGGACTCGTACCGCTGGATCCTCGACAATGCCGACTATCGACAATGGCGCGATAACCAGGAGAGCCGGCTGCTCTGGATCAAGGGCGATCCCGGCAAAGGCAAGACGATGCTAATTTGCGATATTATCGACGAGTTAAAGAAGTCGACTGCCGACGCGAGCCTTTTGTCCTTCTTCTTCTGCCAAGGCACCGATTCACGCCACGGCCGTCCTGCGTGGTCTCATCTACTTGCTTGTCAACGAACAGCCATCGCTCATCCCGCACGTGCGAAAGAAGTACGATCATGCAGGTAAAGCGCTCTTCGAGGATGCAAATGCGTGGGTTGCCTTGTCCGAAATCTTTGCGAACATCCTGCAAGACCAGGGCCTGAAGAGTACATACTTGATCGTGGACGGGCTCGACGAATGCCAGAAAGACTTGCTACAACTTCTCGACTTAATTGTCCAGATGTCGTCTATATCGCCTCGCGTCAAATGGATAGCCTCTAGTCGCAATTGGCCGGAAATCCAGAAGCGGCTAGAAACAGCCGGAGAGAAAAAACTGTGTCTTGAGTTGAATGCAGAATCAGTTTCCGCTGCTGTTGGCAAATATATCCGGTATAAAGTGGACCGGTTGGCAAGGCTACAAAAGTACGACAAAAAAAAACGAGACGCCGTACGAGACCATCTCTCCTCGAATGCAAATGGCACATTCCTCTGGGTGACTCTAGTCTGTCAACATCTAGAGAAGGTCTCTCGATGGAACATTCTCGCGAAGTTGAACATGAACATGTTTCCACCTGGACTTGATGCTCTTTACAAGCGAATGATGGAACAAATATGCAACTCGCACGATGTTGATATCTGCAAGCGGATACTTGCTTGTGTGACGACCGTATACCGGCCTATTACGCTAAAAGAACTGACGTCTTTCGACGATGAGCTGGAGGCTACTTCCGATGATCTCGAATCTCTCGAGGAGATTATAGGGCTTTGTGGTTCTTTTTTGACAATCCGAGAAGGTATCGTCTACTTCGTGCATCAGTCAGCGAAGGACTTTTTGCTCGGAAAGGCGTCCGATGGAATCTTTCCTTCTGGGATGCAAGAGGTTCACTACTCGATCTTCTCGAGATCGCTCCAGACCATGTCTAGAACGCTGAGACGCGACATATACGGCTTACACGCCCCTGGATTCCCTGTCAACCAGATCAATAAGCCCAAGCCGGACCCATTAGCTCAGGTACGGTATTCGTGCATCTATTGGGGACCATCTATGCGACTTTGATTCTAGCCGAAACGCGAAGGACGAGCTCCAAGATGGCGGCGCGGTCGATAAGTTCCTGAGACAGAAATATATTTACTGGCTAGAGGCTCTTAGTCTTCTTAGAAGTATGTCGGAGGGGGTACTTTTAATGGCCAAACTCGAGGGTTTACTTCAGGTTAGCCTTACATCAGTAGTACTATTTTACCATCCGGGAAGTGGCCTAACATCATTCTAGGGAAAGGCAGAGGTATCACGATTGATCGATCTAGTTCAAGATGCTCGCCGATTTATTCGGTACCACAAGTGGATAATAGAAAACACTCCTCTCCAGGTGTATACATCAGCACTCATATTCAGTCCAGCCCACAGCCTAATAAGAGAATTATTTAAGCAGGAGGAGCCAGAATGAATTACGACTAAGCCAACTATGCAAGATGGTTGGAGTTCCTGCCTCCAGACGCTCGAGGGCCATAGCGAGTCGGTTTGGTCAGTGACCTTCTCGCACGACGATAAGTGCCTCGCGTCGGCATCGCACGATACCACCGTCAAGATCTGGGACACGGCATCGGGCAAATGCCTCCAGACGCTCAAGGGCCATAGCAAGTCGGTCAACTCAGTGGCCTTCTCGCACGACGATAAGCACCTCGCGTCGGCATCAGGCGATACCACCGTTAAGATCTGGGACACGGCATCGGGCAAATGCCTCCAGACGCTCAAGGGCCATAGCGAGTGGGTCAACTCAGTGGCCTTCTCACACGACGATAAGCACCTCGCGTCGGCATCAGTCGATACCACCATTAAGATCTGGGACACGGCCTCGGGCAAATGCCTCCAGACGCTCGAGGCCCATAGCGAGTTGGTTAGCTTAGTGGCCTTCTCACACGACGACAAGCACCTCGCGTCGGCATCAAACGATACTACCGTCAAGATCTGGGACACGACATCGGGCAAATGCCTCCAGACGCTCGAGGGCCATAGCGAGTCGGTCAGCTCAGTGGTCTTCTCATACGACGACAAGCACCTCGCGTCGGCATCAGGCGATACTACCGTCAAGATCTGGGACACGGCATCGGGCAAATGCCTCCAGACGCTCGAGGGCCATAGCAAGTGGGCCAGCTCAGTGACCTTCTCGCACGATGACAATCACCTCGCGTCAGCATCAGGCGATACCACCGTCAAGATCTGGGACATGGCATCGGGCAAACGCCTCCAGACGCTCGAGGGCCATAGCGGGCCGGTCAACTCAGTGGCCTTCTTGCACGGCGACAAGCACCTCGCGTCGGCATCAGGCGATACCACCGTCAAGATCTGGGACACGGCATCGGGTAAACGCCTCCAGACGCTCGAGGACCATAGCAAGTGGGTCAGCTCAGTGGCCTTCCCGCACGACGACAAGCACCTCGCGTCGGCATCAGGCGATAACACCGTTAAGGTCTGGGATACCGCCTCGGGCAAGTGCCTCCAGACGCTTGATGTTAGTACGACGCTCTATAATATATCATTTGATACTGCCAGTCAATATCTCCGCACTGAAATCGGTGCTATCGCCTTAGACGTATTATCAGCTTCAGGCACGGCGCCGAGCAGAACTGTACACCAAAAGCCTCAATACCAAGGCCTTCGTATAAGCTCCGACCGTACATGGATCATGTACAATTTAGAGAACTTGCTTTGGCTGCCCCAGGAATATCGGCCATTACGCTCGGCCGTGACGGCATCAACTGTCGCTATCGGCTGTGCATCGGGACGGGTTTTAATATTCAACTTTTATGACCCACAACTCCTTAGCTAGTAGTTCTTGGATTCATTATTCATCTATTGTGTCTCTTTCATAGAGGGTCCAGGGAGGGCGGTGGATATATAATGCTCGCGGATTGCCATCTATGTTTCTCGCATCTTCTAGATAGTTCAATAGTAATGTAACATAAAGGCTGCTCTGCCGTCATATAGCTGCCAAACTGTCACGTGCAATAACGCTTATCGAAGGAGGGGGAACTCAGAATCTATCACTGCTTTGGTCTGGCTGCGGATGCCATCTCGGTCCGTGCATTCGTCTAGAGCATCAACAACAATATATATTCTCGAGAAGTTCTTAGGCATGGCTTACAGCGCTGCGAAAACTTCCTAGGGCGATGGCGTAGTCCTTCGATTGATGTACTACTCACATGGACGTGAGATTGGCTCATCGATTGACAGTCAAGATTATACGAGCTGTTTTACGATTGCGGCTAACAAGCTAGACATATTTACATCTGCTTAAGTCCTATCCCTTGCATCGGTAGTTGTAGTATATATAGGCAAGTCTAGCACTGCCACTAAGTTCCTTTTTGGAAAGATGGTCGATCGATCGCCGCCGAGAAACCATTGACCGGTTCCATCTTCTCTCCTGGCAATGAAATCGGACTGTTGAAGCGGGAAATCGGTCGTGGATATCCAGTCGGCGATCAGACGATGTCGTTGATGATCCAGACCTTTCTGAATCCGATCTTGACCGTGCTGAATCGCTTGGACTCCTGCTCTTTTGCTTATAGTGTCGTCCTTGATGGCCTGAGAGAGTTTGCTGGAAATATTAGTCTCACAATGCAACCTCTGTTGAGGGGCGACTAACAAGTGGTCCGTCTCCAGCGCCATTTATATGAGACTTTTCAAGCGTTCAGTCCTCAACAGAATGCCTTCGACCTCCTCTTTGCTGAACTTCTAAGTAAGGGCATGTCAAACTTTCTGGAGTCCACTTCCGCTAGTGATCTTACGCCGAAGTTGCAACAGCGCAACGTTGAATTGATCAAGAGGTCCGTTCTGCATAGTAAGTGTTCTGACCGCTGTGAACCATGCCTGATCGGGGAGCTCTGGCAAATGAGCTGAGTCTTGTTCTGGTGGAAGTCTCGGAAGATCCAGTTGGAATTCTAAGAGACTTTTTACCCCCTTCGTCCGTAATATAGGAATTTCTAGAATGCCTGAATGACCCACTCCAAGCATGACCGCTCTGACCGCAATTTTCATAATTATGTGAATGACGGAAGTACAGAGCATGACATCCGTGAAAAAAAAGCAGTGACCATCTAGAAAGAATTACTACAGAAGTAAAAAAGGGAAAAGGAGACAAACTAAGAACAGTGCACATCTCACCGGCCCTCAACCTCAGCCCTGCGTTAACGGTCAGTGCCATGACGTGCATATTTGAAACCGCACCGCTCCACCCAAACCCTAAACTTCCTGCACCACATCCTGCATGAGGCATGCCGCACGACGCACAATGACGCGATGCGCCATCTCTCGCTGCAACCGAAACAGCATCACGAGTCAAGGGAACGCACAGACAAAACTTTGGAATGCAACCGAATCATGGTACCAAAATAAACTTTCGATTCTCCGACAGCAGCTTGCGGCAGGTCATGCAGCCGCACGCGTAACTGCCGTCCACGTGCTCCGCTGCGGATATATTACCTAGTGTGATTGCTCACATTACTGTAGACGCTAAGAAAATAGAAACTTAAACCGAACTAGGGGTATCGCCACGTGCGTGTATGTGTACAGCAGACTCTCTATCAAAACAAACCGACCATCCCGATTCATGTTGCAAAGTTGCCCCCTTGCCTGATACATACAGTGAAGGAAACAACGACCCAAAGAAAAAAACGCTGGACTGGCCGGACGAACGCTAAAAATGCAGAACTAAAAAATTGCACCAGTTGACGTAGGGAAATGCCAGAACGCTCGTGACGATGCTTGATGCTGGTAGAACAAACTAGTTTACTTTTGTGCGTGAGTGCATGTGGTTGGGGTTTTAGATTTTTATTAGGAGCGTCCTTCGATGGCTACGCCGGAGGGGAGGTGCTGGTGCCGGCTGAGATTAAGACTGCGGGGTGGCACGGGATAGGAGGGCCCGAAATCGCCGTGGATTTGGGGTGCGGGAGGCGCAGAGGTGGCTTCGTCGTTTTGGGTCGCGGGGCGGGAGGCGTTGCTGGTATCGAGGCCGATGTGTGGGTCGGGGATTTGGATGTCGAGCTAGGCGGGAGTTAGTAAATGCAGTCGCGGATGCTTTGATGAGTCTTTGAGGCAAGGTTATTATTGAGGAGCCGTAGATGAAGAGTACACACAGTCAGATAGCCGGTCCGCCTCAATGGAATAATTTTGACACCTTCTTTGGCTCCGATGTTCTGATTCCAATCCTCAAGCCACCTCTCAAGTGCCTCCAACTTCCTCTTCACTGCGCTCATACCCACGTCATCCCATAGCCAGAGTGTTGCTACTCCCATAAGCGAATCAACCCAGGCACGCAGGCTAGTGGGGCTGAATGCTGATACTAACTCATCGTTCACTTTTTTGATAATGTCTCGAAATGCCTCTTCGGAAATCACAGGGTCCAGGACTTTCGGATATAGATTTGCGAATGTAGGTGCCAAGTCACCAGCCACCATCCAATCCCGCTTGATGCGGATAATGCGGGTGCTGTTGTACAATGGCGATGAGAGCGGCACGTGCGGGTTCGGATGTGGGAAGCATGGATGCGAAGGGCCCCATGCATACTCGGAGTCGTTGTCTCCATCTCCGTCACCGGGCGCGGAAACAGTGCCGATCAGCGAACGGCGCAGCGAGTGCATAGATTGTTGACGCGAAAGAGGGAGTGACGCGCGCGAAGCTTGTGACTTGAGTTTTGGTCCGGCCTCGGAATCGTCTAGCTTGGGACTTGGAGTCGGCGCGTCCTCCGCGCCTGCTGCTCGCGCAGCGATCTGTTCCATGGGCATTGGGAGTTTCGGAGTGGGCGGGGCGGATTCAATGGCAAGACTTTTCCGGTCCCTGGGTAATCCAATACTCGTACGACCGCTTTCTCCGCCGGTGGAACGTTCGACGACCAGGGAAGAAGGGGTAATGCTCTGGCGGCTGCGGCGCTGCTCGGGAAGTGTAAGAAGAGGATATTCGTCGCGGCCTTCGGTGGGTTTAGGGAGGCCTTCGACGATCTGCGGATGCTGGACAGGCACGTTCGGAAGGGTGAGGTTGCGCGGAGAGGAATTGACGGGGTTCCACAGTCGCGAGGCGGGAGCTCGGGGAAGCGAGGAGCGGAAGTTGAAGTTGAAGATGCGATTTGTCTGGCTCCAGCGAGCGGGCTGGGGCCGAGGAAGCGATTGCGGCGCAAACGTACGCGGTGGTGACGACGGGGTAGCTTCACTTTGGGACGCCGTTGTTGCGTGGGCCTAGGCCTCGTGGGATAGACGGAGGATAGCAGTAGTGTTGGTATTGGAGAGGGAGGCCGTCGGCGACGCAGGAGGTCCAGGGGTGCAAAAGAGAGTTGGCGGGATTCGCCGCGGAATAGAGCCGAGCAAGGCACACGCTCCAGACGCTCAGGACGCAGCATCGAGCGCGGATGGGCAACGAGCAGCAGGAGGACAACAGCGTGTGCTCCTGTTGCTATAGCAGTATTGGCAGCAGTGGGAGCGGCGGCGCAGTGGGAGCAGCGTTAGTATTAGTAGTGGCATGCGGTGCAGCGGAGTGCTGCTGTGTCAAACAACGGCCGCGCTGTGTGTGCAGGTGGCTCTCTTAAAAGAAACAACGACTTTGACGGCCCGAAAGACTTATTCAGAAGGGCTGGGTTGAGCATTGGCGTTCAATAATGCGGTACCCGCTGAACATCCCAGCTTTGCGGCGATCCGGTTGCCATCATTCGACGCCTTGTTTGAGGCCGTAGCCAGACAGGCGAAGACAAGCAAAGACAGGGAGCATGAAGACGGCGCATTTTGCCTGCAACGCTCATCTCACACGACTATACGGAAATCGGCCTCAGCAGCAAGGGAGTCAGCACAGCACCGGTCGCGAGTAATGTTTTACGATGACTGTCGGGCGAAACGTCCCTGGCAGCGCTCCCTGGTGGGCGGTGCTCCGTCTGACCCCCTGAATAGTAGCAGGTTAGGTGGTGAACTACGAAACGCCTCACCCGTGACGAAGGTACCGATTCCAGTACCCGGGGACGCTCCCTATCATGTTGACCCGAACTTAATATATTTCTGGGACCACTTTATTTAACGCCACTTCACTCTTGTCCGCACTACCAACAGGGCTGCTGTGCCCGGCCGAGATTCAAGGACGCTTGACAGACTATAAATTAGCAGTTATGTAAGGATCGTACCGGCTGTTTTCAGCCTCCTCGGTTTATTCCACCGTGGGTTTTCCATACCGCCTCCGCCCATGACGCCCATCCGTAAGCCCACTCCGAGACGTTGGTCCGGGTATCATACCTTCCTTCCGTGACCCTGGGCCTCTTAACTTGTAATGCTTGCTATGTACGTAGGCAAAGGGGAACGAGATTCCGTCCACCCCAAAAATGGGAACATTCATTTCATGCATCTAGGCGTTCTTGTTAGCGGCCGCCTGCATCCGCCGCATGGCCTCCTTGTGCAGATCGAGCATGTCCCCGCGCCGCATCATGTCATCGAAAACCGTGTCGCGATACGTCGCCGCCATCGCTTGCTGCTGCTTCTCCATTTCCTTTTGCTTGCGGTCATTGATCATGGCTATACGCCGACCCTCATCCGCCACAACCGGCTGGACCGGAGCTATCTCCTGACGCACAGATTCTCGCCAAGTTGCAAGCATTGCCTCACGCTTGCTCTGATCTATGCCTGATGTCCGCTTGGGTTGATGCGAGTCAAATCCCTGGATATGCTCTGCGAGAGGCCAAGTTCCTTGACGCCGTTGCTGTGGCTGGAGTTGCTGGTTCTGAATGAGCTGCTTTCGCTGAGCAAGCGTCATGTCCTCTTGATCAATCAATTGCTTCCTTTCCGAAAGTGAAGTATTGTCTGAACCCTGCCCTTCCAGGCGCACACCTCTCGCAGATGCTGCATCGCTTGGTGCCATAATGTTGACATTTGGTGTTGACGAGTAAGGATTAAATGACATAGTGGATACTCTGTTTCGTACCATGCCTTCTCGCTTACCCATGAGAGTACTTCCTGGCATTGGCGATGGTGCAAATCGCGCAGCACCTGATTCCTGCGGATCCTCTTCAATGAGCGATTCTACAAGTGTCTGGTTCAGCAGAGGTGTGGAAGAAGACCTTACTCCCTTCATCATGGTTGCTGAGCTAGACCGAGAAAGTGTGGCTGGTGTTCCAACGCCACCAATATATGGCCCAGGATTCTGGACAATTGGGATCGTGCTGACATTTGCGCTTGAGGGTGTTCTGGATAGCGAGGTTGACGAAATGTCATGTGGTGATTGTTTCACTAAGCTGGAGGAGGATCGAACAGCGTTTGCTTGGCGATATGGGTTAGTTGCCGAAGACTGTGAGACATCCCGCATCAACTTTGTGGTCGCCAGTGGAGGCGGCTGAGGCTTGACTTCAAACGTCGCTGTGGCCACAGCCTCTGCAAAACTGTGATCTACCTGGATCCCAGGAGATTCTGGCTCCTTGATCTCATCGAGGCCCGGTTTTTCCGCAAGCTCCAAGTGCTTCGCCCACTCATTTGTTCTATAGGATAACACTATCTTTGATAACTTCTCCGGTAGAATATCCATTAGGCTCCCTACACGAGACTCGATCTGCGAGCTCTCTGATTGAGGTATCGATTTCATCGATTTGGATCGTCTCCGACTCCGTGCATCATCTTCAATCGCAACAGAAGTCCCTGAACGGCGTCCTTGGCTGCCGAGCGACGCCCGCTTGGGTTTTGATTCGCTTGGTTTGGGATCTGTGCTGATGGTTAAGGACTGATGCTTCGCTAAGTTCCTCAGATCTTCATCACTAGGTTCGTTTGATACTGGACTACCCGAAGGCCTAGCGCTCGAAGGTTCATCCTCGGCGTCTGATTTGGCCGTTTCGGTCTCATTTCTTGTCTTGGTATCAGGCGACTCTGCCTCATCAGTGTTTGAGTTGAGAGGAGCTAATGCGTAATCTTCAAATCCGGGTTTCAGTGGCGAATGTGGTGGCGATAGTGTAGGCAGAGACATTTCGTCCCCATCAAGATCGTCCAACGTAGCCGCAACTGATGATGCCTGGTCGTCTTCAATGTGGGGTATTATTAGAGCTTCACGAGATTCGGAATGATCCGTTGAGTTTCTACTCATGGAAAACCGGTTCAGTGCGGATTGAGTTGAATACCTCTTCGACGTCGGTCTCTGTGCAGGCAAAAATTCTAGGACAGTCGATACAGACACATTATCTTCTTTGTCGGAAGATTCCTCGGTAGGAATTGTGAACGGTAGAGGGATTATTACAGGCGGTGGTGGAACAGACGGACGGATAGAGGTTCTCGTAGAGACCATGCGAGTATCTTCACCATCCTCGGGATGTCTGATTTCCGCAGAAACTCGTGCACTACTGTTGTTGGAGTTTAGTACGGAATTCTTTCCTGTTCCTGGATTATTGGGCTGGATTGTATTGCTATTAGCCTCAATCTGTTGAATACCGTCGTCCTGGAGAACCTGAGAAGTGATAGTTGGACCGGAATTGCGTTTGCTTGATGCCCTGGATATGAGGTTTATCTGACTTCCTTCCTTAGACTTCGACATATCCACCATCTCCACACTCTCAGAAGTGGATCGTTTTAGTCCTTTGACGCTAACCGAAGTTTTCGGAATACTACTATCTGAGGATCCAACAGCAGAGTCCGTTTGAACGCCAGCAGCGCGTTTGTCTCCATATGCAGCTTCCCACTGCGCGCGTTCCCGTGTCAAGTCGTTCTCGATTCTTCGCCCAAGTTCAGATTCCTCTCGTTCCATATTTTGATCATGCTCCAAGCGCACAACTGCATTTCTCTCTCGGCGCTCTTTAACAAGCTTCCAGAGCTTCAGTTGCGAGACTAAACCCAACAAAAATATCAAGACTATACATGCTACCTCTACTCGAATACCCCGTGTTATTGGGTATGTATTGGTGTTGAGGGGGAAGGTATTGGAATTAAGGTCTAGAGCAATCAGCACTTGCAGAAAGGTATAAGATTCGCAATTCCTTACTCCAGAGGTATAGCCAAAATTCTTTCAAACCAGCTCGGCTGAAGCAGTCAATACCAAGCACTGCTATGGTAGCTCCTGCGAAAGAAATGCAAACAATTAAGCCGTAAGTTCGGGTATAATGACTAAAGGAGAGACAGATTGCTGCAAAGCTCATGCAAGCAATAAAGATAGCTCGTCCAGTGGTGGAGCCAATAAGGCCGCCCTCTTTCAAAGTTAGGAACCACATGCTTACGCAGAATCCGCCCAGTAAGCAACCGAGACCATCAGTGATGTCAGTGAACACAAGTGAAAGGGCGCCGAATATTAAACCGGAAATGAATGCGGCTACGAAAAATGCTCCCTGTACCGCATTGGTCACTGGTGGGCTCATTAAATAAACAATGAGTACCTGCATGTCCTAGTCAGCTAGTTAACTCTAGATTTGTCTTTAAGCCGACGCACCGTAACAGCCAAGCTGGTCAAATACGCCGCAGAGAAGAATATATATAGCCTATGGAGCTTTAGCAAAGCCTTGGAGGAACTTCATGGGAAACCGAGTTACCATTTATTCTTTATCCCAATCACGGTGTATACCATGCCAGACATGAGCAATATTACACCAGCTAAGCCTGTAGCGGGAGTGATTGCCGGCTGGATAGGTAAAAGATTGGTGGAATTCGGAACTGATACTCTCAGGTCAGGACGCGCTAAGTTATTGAGTTGCTCAACTTACCATATGTGGCAGAAGCAGAGGCAGTACTTGGTACCGATGTCGATGGAGCCTGGATGATTGTCGTGGACGTCACCAAGATAGAAGATATTTTCGCATCATTGCCTGTGGCTTTCGACGTCTGTTGGAAAGAGGTCAAAGCCGCGGCGGTAGCCTTTGCTGAGCCATCGGAGGAGGATTGAGATGGATCGGCTGTTGATGAAGCGCGGGCAGCAGCAGTGCTTGAAGGAGCAGAAGACTGCGTGGGATTGGCAGACGGCTGATTATCTTGACGAGGGTCCAAAGGATATCGCAGAGCTGTGGTGGGTTCTAGGTGGAATGCGATAAGAGCGAGAGCGCATGCGAGATAACGATAGGATCGCATTGCAACTGATATGAAGTGATTCGGCTACGCAGCGGGAAGCGATAGGTAGACAATGGCCATGCTACGAGATCTCTTTAGTTGAAGTAGTTCTGACTGTTTTTGCACAACAAGGCAGTTGCGGCCTCCACCAGCAACAACAAGCAGCGAAGAGAATGGAACGAGCGTGGAAGGTAAATAGGCATGGAAAGTTGCAAGAGAATGGGAAAAACTTGGAATAAGTTATGTGAGCTATTTGCTAGGTCATATCGACGCAGATATCGATTGTACAACGACAGGTAATTGGAACAGGGAGAGGGACCACAAGGGTACGAATCTGCGATAAAGAAATCCACAGCCCCAGAAAGATCTCCAAGTCGTATCGAAGAGATTTACAAAGCCATGGCCCCTTCCCTCGCCATTTCACTTCTGAGAATAAACCCGTGGCGTCCGTAGGCGTCAAAGGCGAAGCTTTAACCGGGACGACCGATACCACATCGAGTCACCAGCGGAGCCCTAGGAAATTACATTCTGGAGACGAAATCAGCCATGGCGGTACTAGATCCAAACGGTCCGCGAACGAGAGGCCCTCACATCTCCAAGGCCAGAACAGGCCACGCACGGGAGACGAATGGCAGGACCCAATGGCCCAGCTCACAGGGCAATTGCCTGCTTGCTTGCTGGAGAAGCGCAGCGACGATGGGGTTCCGGAGGCGCAGCTGCGTGTCATGCTTGTGTGAACGTTTCAAGTCCAGTAGGCAGGGAGTCCAGCAGAGGATGATGCAACGTTCTCAGAGCTACAGTAGCAATTCACGTTGGTGGCCGGCACGCGTAGAACGGACAAGGTCTAGCACTTCGGCGAGAAGGGAAGAGCATCAAAAGCGAAGCGAAATTTGTTGGAGCGGAGACCAGCACGACGGGACGCCCGAAAGCGTTGCAGGGCTGTCATGGGCGGCAGTTTGGGCGGTCGGGACTCTGCTCGTGGCTGGACAGATCAGCTAATTCGCCTATCACGCCATGCAGATGAGACTTCAGGGGCTTTATGCGGAGGACGGGCCAGCGCTCCCAGTCCTCTTTCCTTGGACCTCCCCTAGTCTGCGCAAAAACAGGATCTCCACGCTGTTCCTTCACCCTTGTGCTGATAGCCTTGCATAAAATGACGGCGTGCAGTGAGTCAGCACTTGGGTTCTGGTGTTTCATCGTCGTGATCGGCTGGAGAAGCCTCTCACTGTCATGCTGTTGCAGAGGACCAGTCACCGTGAAGAGGCGAAGGAGGCCCATCGGTGGATTTATTTAATTGGGCGAAGAAAATGGAAAATTAGAAAATTCGCCTCAGATCGCCAAGCGATGATCGCCGTCCTGAAGCGCGGGTCAACTGGCGCGAGGATTGCCCCGTGCGCCGTCGATTGTGTGGTTCCACCATTTGACCCTTTGTGTGATAAAAATGGTGGAGCTTGTTAGCAAACCTGCACTCCAAACCTTGCTCCTTCTCAATGTCTGAATCGTGAAGACCCTTGCTAGCCAAGAGCAGAGCTGGTCTCTCAAGGGTGCTTCAACGAACGAAGAGGCTCGGGATTCGGTGAGACCGCAAGTAAGTTTCTTGGTGTATCCTATTGGCCAAAAAGATCAATGTGAAGCCGTCCCATTATTGCCGGAAGGCGTTTGTACAACCACACTCGTGCTCCAGGGAAGAGTCCTGTAGAGTGCACGCATGTCTTTCAATATATCGGCTCTCTCTGAACACTTCAATTGCTTCTCGCTTTCACCGCCGCTTCATCAGCTCAACTGAAACTGCCACAACTGCCCGTTAGCAGCTGAGAATATCCATGCAAAAACGTCTCTCGTATTTGTAAATCTAGATCAAAGCTAACTGTAGGTGCTGATGAGCCACATCCTACGAATTGCGTCCACAACTTACGACTTCATGCAAGGCGGCTTGTCTCCACACGCATAGCACCTCACGTTCGGTGAGACACAGGCCACGTCGTGATGATTGGACCATCGTAGGTTGACGCGGAGCCTGTAACAGCCACGACATCATGCTCACACGTCCACCAAGCAACAGCTATCAACAGCTCCAAACCCTGCTGCTACACCGCCCTCCTCGCTTTGATCACCTTTTGTCCGCAGCAGATATCCTGCCTCCCAATTCTCTAGCACCTCTCCCGCCTTGCTCTGGCCCGTCCCGTTCTTCCACAAGCATACACCATAAACTCCGAGCTCACTGATGACGCCACCCTTTTGGACTTCGCCGTTGCGCAGGATGACATTTCTCAGAGTTGGTGGCTCAATCATCTCCATAAGTATATAGGCCGGCCAGTATGGCTCGGGCAAAGATTTGAGAAACTCAGGGATTGTTTTTCGATAAATGTTATTCCCGCCGCCTTCACGCTGCGGCTTCAATACGTACTTGTCTGCTGATTCCGGGTTGGTCGCCAGGCTACGTGCTTTCACACCTGCATCGCTTTTGTCCAACGGGTATATTGGTGCGAAGGTTCGGAGCACTCGAGATGCGGTTGCGTCGTCCGGCAGAAAGCGTTTCAAGTGTGGTGAGTGAGGGGTGGCAAGCACTTGCTGTACCTTCTTACAGCCAGCCAGTTGGGTAAGAATGCTCGGACATTTGATCGCCCTGCTTCGCTCCAGCTGTAAGCGAGCAGTCCAATCCTCGGGTCGGGCGTGATCGTCTGGTGAGTATCCTGCCCGGAAATATACTGTTGTCACTTCGTACGGAGTTGTTGGTGAATGAGGTGGAACATAAATAAGCGTTCGATCCGAGTCAAGCTTTGTGTCCAAAAGAGTGCGGTGAAATGGTAATCGGAATGATCGCACACCACTTTCTTCTAGTAGGGAATATTCCAAAAGCCTTTGATCAAAAATGTTCCTCTCTGGATCTTGCACAACAAATAAAACACACCCTGGGTGAGATGTTCGTGAAGACCCATAGGCATTGTAAGCTGATGCCAAGCCTACGGCTAGGGATGAAGCTGATTTGCTTTGAGGTAAAGCACCAGCCTTAATTATCGTGGATGCTGACGAGGGATATGCATTGATATTCAAAAGGTGGTTATGTAGCACGGATACTTGGGAAGAGAGACCCCCAAAAGAAGAGGCAATTGTGTTAAATTCAACCTGCTTGAGTCCTGCAGGTGCTCTAGAAATGGAAAGATCCACATGGACCATATAGTCAGATCGAAAGAGACCGAGGGATAATTCCTGGCTCCCATCAGATTATGATAACATAATACATATCCAACTTACATGCCTGGACATAACCCTCTTTCTTCACGGCAATATGGATTTCCCATAACTTGGCAACGAAGTCGTCAATGTCTACAAGTCTGACATTGAAAGAATAAGCGGACTTCTTTAAAGAGAGCGGAGCTGAAGAAGCTTCGAGAAGGGACCAGATTTGGGCTCTTTATCAAAGTTATGAAGTATTTATTCATGCCGTCCGCTGTTAAGGCCTTGTACGCGAATATGACCATGCTGTTCTTGACTCGAAGCTTTGGCTAGCAATATTGGTAATCGAAATGCAAAAATATTCCATTTTTGACTTTAAGAAAATGCAATACTCACTCTTCAACTATGCTTCTGAGCCACTCTTCGTCCCGTGCAATAGCGGAATACAGCTCATTATAAGCTTTCTGAATCGCTAAACCCTCTTCAAAGCATGCCCGTGGGAAAAGGCTTGGGAACAGAGTGATCGGTGCAGTAGTAGCAAGGACGCCTGAAGGGTCCTGATCTTGAGTGACAAAAGATGGCGCCGGTCTTACCGCCAGGCCATGTGCGATAGACCAATCTTTGAGGACATCCAGGAGATATTTCTCCTGCTCCGTGGTTAGTTCCGGTGGGTAATCCGGAAAGGGGGACGGTGCCATTGCGGAGCCCGTATCCTCTCTAATCAGGTAAAGGGATGAGAGCTTGCTGTTGAGGGATAAAGGTCTTCATAAATATTTTTCTATCAAAGGCTGATGACCAATTGTCTCTGACGAGAAATGGGAATTTACAATTACGGAGTTTTTGGTCCAGTATGTAGCGCCAGACGTGTGGTAAAGATTTTGGCCCGTGCGTCAAGCGGACTTCTTCGAGCCCGATGAGGTAAGCAACTCTGAAACTTGGAACGCTCTACTTATACTTTGAAGATAGACGTGCCGCAACGCACCAAAGGAGCTGAATGTCTAGCTGAGGTCCTATGTACTTCTATAAAATTCACTGTCAGGCGTTCTTTGTCTTCCATATCATTTTGTGCTAAGATCTTTACTTTCAATTACGCGCCTTCGTGTGAAGATGGGAGATCTCTGGTGGCAATCTCATCAAGTCACGACATAGTCATTCACTTTATATTCACCCGGCTCATTATCTTCCGCTTCTCGTTAGAGGTCCTCAGCATCATCAACAGGCTCAACCTCTCACTTTCCTGAACACCAGCGGCTCACTTGACCTCATCTAACTCGTTGATTTCTTCAGAACAGTTTCACGGCAGGCTCAGAAGTTGATGCTTTAGTCGAGCTGCTAACGAATCTTCTTCCTCGCTTCACCTTCCCTGTTAAACTTCTCTCCTTCCTTATCACAAACCGCTTCATCTCGGCTTTGTAGCAGATACAGCTATGACTTCAGATAAAGACCCCTGGGATTGGACCATAGATGAGGTTATTGAAGCTCTCTGCGCCTCTAGGAGGATCTATAACGATGCAGGATGGTCCAACCCAACTCTTCCGGATTCAAAAACGTTTGAGCAACAACTCCAAGAGCAGGAAGTCAATGGTGCCACTTTGTTGACTGGTGTCACTGAGCAGTTCTTGAAAGAAGAGCTCAATATCAGAGCCTTGGGCAAACGGCAGGCTCTACTGGTAGCAATCAAGCACCTTCAGAGCCGGTCATCAAAATACTGCGAACAGTTTCCGCCCCATTTTCCTGCTAGCCAGGCTCTTCTCAGTGCTGGCTTTCATACACCTTCTTCTTCCTTTTTTCCGCAGAGAAGTCTTGCGTTCGCATCTCCACTATTGAATACTCACTATGCCTTGCCGGCCATTCCTCACTCTAATGAGACGGCTCAGACCGACAAAGCAGCTCAATCTGTTCAGAGTACGGCTTTTAGCACGGAACCTAGCCCGGCCCCACAATTACTTTTAGGTGAGGCTACAGTGCATGTTGAGAACGGCCCAAGTGAGGGCACTCACTTAGCAGTGCATGCACGTGCTGGTGAGGACATAGTAATAGATCAAAGTGGACGGAAGCGTCGGAAACTCAAGCACTTTTCTACTACCGCTCCTGAAGCAAGCTCTGCTTTAGCGGTACGTGCTAAACTATATCCCACGTCATTAAATACCCCATCGTTACATGGACTCAAAGCCCCTGGTGGAGGAGTTGGTCAACCTGCCGTCGGCGAGAGTACGCAACTTGGCGAATCCCAGCTGTCACTTTCAGACGAGACTGTCTCGCAGATACAACACCCCCAGCTTCTACCCTATCGTGACTCTGTCAACAGTTACCTTGGACAGAAGTTTTCTATTGATGAGATATTCTATGGAGATACTCCCCTTGGACAAACTCTCCATGATGACGAGGACGATGACGACTCTGAATTCTTCTTTTCTGCGGAGGTACCATCTGGAGTCAGTGAATATGTTTATAAACAACTGTTTCACTTTCTGAACAACGCGCAACAGGAGCAGGTCATAAAGCGAAACAGACCAGCGATTGCTCTTTATCCATACCGTGAAAGTATTCTTCTAAAGGGTCAAACGCGTTCTGTCACAGTCTTCCAGATGGTCGGGGATGACGTACATGCGACCCGCGAGGATCCTTTGAGACCAGATATTGACGATCCCTACAAGGATAACGCCATTCATGAGTGGGACTTCCTTGAGCACTGGGCCAACGGAGATAAGACAGTACTGCCTCAGATTGGAGATTCAGATTCAGAAATAGACTATAGCCCATCCTTACTCGAGGAAATGGAAACCGAGGCACATGAAAAAGAAGAGCAACGTGCGAAGCGCGGTCCCTTGACAGTGGACGAAGTGTCTACGCTAGTTGATCAAGCAATTGAAGATATCAAAATAAGCTGGCAAAAGAAAAAACTCCCATTGCGGGAAAGCACTGCGTGGTCCGTCTGGAGGAAGGGCAGGCGTTCGGAGGTACGACGACAGCTTAACATACAAGCGGAGGAGCAGATCAAGAAACTTAATGGTCGCCTCTTAACGTTGAAGAAGGAAATATCTGGGCAGATTTGGCAAAAAGAAGCCGAGGTTCGCCGGCAGTGCACGATTCTTGAAGAGAACGTGTTCCAACGTGAGGATCATGCTTGGAGAATATCCATCTGGCAGAGAAAGGAGGAGCCTCCAAGGCCTAAGTCAAAGCCTCGTACACGGAAGAAAGTTGCTAGTGTCCATGCGAGTGATGAAGAGGGTATAAGCTTAGGTAGTGACTCAGAAGCAGCTTCAGATGATATGTCGCGTTTCATCGACATCAAGGAAATTGACATGACACAGGTTATGCAATCCCCATCTTCGTCGGAGCCAAACCTTCCGGCACAGCCGTCTGAGCTAGATCGACGCTCGTCTCCGAAACTTGGACAACAATCGGCGGTGCAGAGAGCTCAATCGCCTGATGATAGCATCACTGGTGCTCAGGCTGATGATGAAATGGATGTAGATGAAGAGGATTCGCCTGAAGATACAGCCATTGATACGGTTGAAGAAAGTGACCCTAACATGACTTCCTCAGAAAGTGCTGCTGCTACGGAAAGTTCTTCTAAAGCGCCACCACAACCTCAATCCCCTCATTCAGTGATTGATCTAACCTTCTCTTCGGATGCAAGCCCGACGATAGACACACCTATAAGATCCTACCGGACGGAAATTCCTGCGTCGCGAAGATTCAACGGTGTCCCAGAGAACTCCTCCGCTGCCGATATTGCTAGCTGGACCTGGGAGGAGCTGGACCAGCGGGGTGATCGGAAAAGAATGATCATTAAAATCCTCAGTGAGATGGACCTCACGGATTATAACATGATGAAGGAACGTATCCAGAAAGTTCCAGCAAGGGACTTTATCGACGAAGTAGGGCGTGGCTTAGGTGCACTCTTGAGAAAAGACTTGAGACTCTCAGGCGTCCAGCAAGAGACATTCCCGAAGATTATCAAATTCTCAAGACTGTATATTTGCTGGGATATTGGTTCTTGCCGGTGGTGGAAAGAGGGCCTTCCTGAACAACTCGCACGGGATATTAACAGAAGTAAAAAAGGTGTTGAAGATTTTTACGGGTTCCTTTGTACCGTTCTTCTAGAAGGTCAACATGCTATGAGAATCTCGAAAGGCGGTGGGGTCTCCACTCCGAAATCCAAGCTAAGAATTTCGGTGCCTACTGCGATAACAGGCAGTCAACCGCTTTTGATTTCCGATTCAGATGTCGAAGAGACTGAAGGAACGCTTAACAAGAAGCGTAAGCGAGCGGTTGCTCAGAGCCAAACAGCTATACAAAAACGAGAGAGCGCACAACAGCGTCGCCAGGAACAGGAATTGAAGGAGCAGCGTCTCCAAGAACAGATCGGCCAAGATGTTACGGAAGGAAGCAGCAATATCATTATCAACACTAGCAAGCACGAAGATGATGAATTCGTATACCTTAATAAGTTCATTGGCGCAAGGATCAAGAAGCATCAAATCGAAGGCGTCCGTTTCATGTGGCGTGAGGTCGTTACAGCTGGTCACTCCGAATCACAAGGGTGTCTCCTTGCACACACGATGGGCTTGGGAAAGACAATGCAGGCGTGAGTGACATCAACCTCAATTTAGTGGACAGGGGCTAATATATGTTTAGGATTACACTCTTAGTGACCATCGCGGAAGCCGCGCGCTCGAAGGAAGCCGCGATCAGCCGACAGATACCGAAAGGTCTGCGCATGTCGCGGAGCCTCGTAATTTGCCCTGCCTCACTAGTCTGGAACTGGCTTGAGGAGCTTGCCATGTGGATTCCCCCATCAGCGAAAGCTTTCGTCGGAAAACCGAGACATATCATTTCTGATGCAAGCCTTAAGCAGCGCCTGGATGAAATTCAGCTGTGGTACGACGATGGAGGGATTTTGATAATGAGCTATGAGATGCTGAGGGTTTATGTCCAGAACAAACCCACGAAAACAAGAGCCCCGCCTTTGACCGATGAACAACACAAGAAAACCGTGAAGTATTTACTGGAGGGGCCCGGAATTATCATAGCAGATGAAGCTCACACACTTAAAAATTTCGGATCGGGTATCTCAACTGTAGCCGAAAAGTTCAAATCGAAGAGTCGCATTGCTTTGACTGGATCTCCCCTGGCAAACAACCTTCTAGAATATTTTACAATGATCAATTGGATAAGCCCTGGCTATCTCGGTGACCTCGTAGAGTTCAAAGCCCACTACGAGGAACCAATTCACCAAGGCCTATATTGTGAGAGCAGCCACGGCGAGTATCGGACGGCTTTGAAAAAGCTGCGTATCTTGAAGAATGAGATTGAACCAAAGGTGAATCGAGCCGACATCACCGTTCTAAAGGGCAACTTGAAACCGAAAGTCGAATTCGTCATTACCGTACCTCTCACCAAACTTCAGGAAGATGCTTACAAGATATACGTCAAGTCAACCCTTGAAGTCTCGCCGACGGGAGACGATTCTGGTAAAGATGCTAAAAATGCCCGTATCTGGAGTTGGCTGAACGTCTTGTCACTGCTCTGCAACCATCCCATGATATTCTTTAGCAAGCTTTTCGAGGAAGAGAAGGCAGTTAAAAAGGGCCAAAACCCTAACCCAAAGGGGACGACTGCTAAGTTAAAGAAGCAAGCAGCTAGCTCCAACCATGTCAACACCGACGAGGAGAGTGCCGAAAGTCCAGAACAAGACGTTGATGATTTGCCGGTCTTAGATCTCGGACTTCCCGTGAGCATGATGGAAGCTCAAAAAGCGCTTTTCATGGAAGCCCAGAAGTTAGATCAGATGCAGCGCTCTTACAAGATGGATGTGTTCAACAAAATTCTGGATTACTCAGAAAAAATTGGAGACCGGGTGCTTGTCTTTTCCCACAGAATACCCACTTTGGACTATATTGAGAAATCATTCATACAAAATGGTAGAGGTTACCAGAGAATTGATGGGAAAACTAAGGCCTCTACTCGCCAGAGCTCTGTGAAGGAGTTCAACCAAGGGTTGAAATCCGCTAGTGTCTTCTTAATATCCACCAAAGCAGGCGGGCTTGGCTTAAATCTTCCGGGAGCAAATCGGGTTATTATTTTCGACTTTAATTTTAATCCTATTTGGGAGGACCAAGCCGTTGGGCGAGCATATCGCCTCGGCCAGCGAAAGCCCGTCTTCGTATACCGATTCTTGGTGGGAGGCACATTCGAATCAATCGTCTATAACAGCGCCGTTTTTAAGACACAATTGGCATATAGGGTTGTCGATAAGAAGAACGTCCAAAGACATGCTCAAAGGCTGCGAGACTTCCTGTTCTTTCCAAAGCCAGTTAAACAGAATGACCTTCAGCCATACAAGGGTAAAGATCCCTATGTGTTGGATCGAATTTTGGCTCTCGATGGCGATGAATCACTTATTCGGTCATTATCAACAACAGAGACTCTGCAGGAGGAGGTCGCGGAAGATTTCACTGCGGAAGAGATTAAGGAGATGGAGAAGATGCAGAAGGAGGAAAGGATGAGAAAGACCGACCCGGCAGCGTATAAGGCTCTGATGCAGGCTAAGCAGAAGGCTTTGCATGTCGAGCAGATGGCCAAATTCGAGCAGGCCAGGTTGGCTACTTCAACAAAAGCAGGCTTAACAACGCCAATTCCACCTCTAAATGTGGCTGGATCCATGCATCACCAGAATAGCGATCCCGAAGGGAACCGACAAACTGAACGAGATCCAGCGAACTCCCGTGCTAGATCTTCAGCAACAACATCGGGGCCCGACCCAAAGCCGCTTGGAGAGGGGCAGCTCTCAGACAAGTTGAGTTCTACTGCTCCGGAGCCCCATCAACCGAGGTCACGCGGGGTTGCCGGCTCTGTGTCCCTCCCTTCATCTCCACCTCGGGTTTCCCCGCACAGAAGAGAAGAACGTTCAGCGCTTGGCACTATTACAGAGCATGCGAACGATGAGCCTTCTGCCAGGAATGTACGTAGCTCTGAGCCCCCATTTCAGAGCATTCCGCCAGCAACCGCTCCTCTGCCTCGTATCTCAAATTCGCCGTCCAATGACCTCCCTGCGTTTCATTCTAACCCCGAAGGTTCTCACGAGATGCTGGTAGATAACGATGAACACCAGCCTAACGAACGCCAACCTGATGAACGCGGCTCCAAGGAGATATCGCCAAATGCCGACGAGATCCCGGCTGCACAACCCGAACATAGCGGCAATTCACAAAACGACAGCCAAGCATCTTCATCTGAGAAGAAGGGTCTTTTTGACTCGTTACGTAATGCCATTGGACCTTCTTTTGGAGGATTCAAGTCTCCTAGTGGATAAGGATGAAAAGGTGCTCACAGTGCTATTTACTTGTGGATTGAGAGATTCTAGGAAGGGCCCGACGAAGGGGCCGAGCGGAGGCTAGGATAAGCTTTCCTCCCCTTTTCAGTGGAGGTTTTTCTTACATATTGTGTTTCTTGCCATCAAAATTTCTTGGGGTTGCTTGAGCGTTCTATATTTTAGCGTGATCATAGGGAGAGGAGTTGGCAGCGGTTTATTCGAGGAGTACAATTGATGCATTTGATGGAGGTACCATCCGAGAGATACCCAATTTCTTTTGCAACTTTGTACATGGTTGTATTCCTCCAGGCCGCATAGTGATAGAAGGAGTGATGCTATGGGAAAGTTTCTCTTATGTCGTAGTGAATACATTCACTGCTCGTGACGGCAATTCGATAAGGATGCATGCGAGTGACATGGGCGCGTTAATTCGCAATACACTGAAGATGTGCTTTGTTTGCAAACGATTGATCTAGCCTGAGGCCCGAATTATTTAGTCGTTTCTAGCCAGATTTCCTAGTAATGCCCTCGTGAAAGGGCTTCACGCTGTGTAATAAAGGCTGTCTCTTATGCTGTTACTTTATTTTTGGTATCCTGGTTGCGCCTTTGTGGATATATCCGGAACCTCTAGAGAACTGTAGATGTATTCTGCATATTCACCCTTAAAGTATTTTGACTGCTTGTCGACGACTTGTCTATTATGGCAAAGATGGATGAATGGCATGTGGTGTGGGCACTTTTCTTGGTAACGGATAGGATAAGTAAGTAAAGACTTTAAGAAAGCAATTAAAATTACTTTATATATCTGGTTGTAAAGTCTTCCAATAACTCTTCTAAATATACATCTTCTAGCAACCTGGCTATGATTCAATCCGTCTTTGGACACTATTCCCGAGGGTGCCCCGAGAATTCCGGCTTCGGCCGAGATAGGGCAATCCTGCCATGGCGACTAGTTATGCGGTACAATACATCCAAGGCTCACAAAAGGTACTGATCTCCTGTAAAATGCATATGATGCGAATAATGCTGACAGATGTGCGTAGTCGGCTCCGTAGGCTGAGCATTGTCCGGCTCACGCTCGCAGGAAATGGCCAATCAGAGGAGGCGTAGTTTTATAATACGTGCATCTAGACAGCCAGAATCCTTGTCATTCTCTCCCACTGGCATGGTTCAATACACCCGCTGATTTCCACCCACTTCCACCTCACCAGTCTTATAAACCGGCTGAACTCCCAAATTTTACTCTTACCATATCCTTTCACGCCTGCGATCACACTCAACACCCAATCCCTCAAAATTTCGCGTTCATTGACCCGCAATGGAGTCTCTCCTACGTCAATCGCGGTCCATGTGTCCATTCCTCTCGAAGACGTCTCCTGCCACTTTGCGCTCCTTATCCACCACCACTGCCGGTCACGATGCCTCTCCCGGAGGTGGCAGCATGTCGAACCTTCAAGTCTACGCTAGACGCTGCCCCGTCATGGGAAAGGCCCTCGCTGTCCAGAGTGCCCGCACCGGAAATACTCTACTTGCCGGCGCTTATGGGGGCATGAGGGCATACCATTCTCGCGCTAGTAGAGCTGGATTGCATACTTCTACCTCGAAGGAAGCCCAGACTGTCAATATTGAGGACTTTGGCTCAAAGCAAGGTTGGTTTACATATGTGTTTCTATGCATGAGTTCCGAATCCGGAGGCAGGAGTAAAATTTTGAGTCATTCAACTGACTTGCGATTTTCCAGTCCCCTTCCCTCAGGCTGCTAAACCGCCTGTCGCTCGTACTAAACATCGAGTCGGGGTCCCACCCAAGCCCAAAGCGGCCAAATTCGACTATGATGGATTTTACGAGAAGGAATTGGACAAGAAGCACGAGGACAAGTCGTACCGCTACTTCAACAATATCAATCGCTTGGCCAAGGAATTTCCCCGCGCGCACATGGCTTCTAAAGAGGAGAAGGTCACAGTTTGGTGCTCCAATGACTACCTCGGTATGGGTAGAAATCCGCACGTGCTGAAGACCATGCACGAGACACTTGATACTTATGGCGCTGGAGCTGGAGGAACAAGGAACATCTCTGGCCATAATCAGCATGCTGTTGGTCTTGAGAGTACCATTGCTAAACTCCATGCCAAGGAAGGCGCTCTTGTCTTCTCGTCCTGCTATGTGGCGAACGATGCGACTCTCGCGACTCTGGGAAGCAAGCTTCCTGACTGTGTTATTCTCTCCGACAGCATGAACCATGCCTCGATGATTCAGGGAATCCGCCACTCCGGTGCAAAGAAGATGGTATTCAAACATAACGATGTCGTTGATCTGGAAGCAAAACTTGCTTCGCTTCCTCCGGAAGTTCCGAAAATTATTGCGTTTGAAAGTGTGTATAGCATGTGTGGTTCGATTGGACCCATCGAAGAGATCTGCGATTTGGCGGAGAAGTATGGAGCGATCACCTTTTTAGACGAAGTTCACGCCGTCGGCATGTATGGACCACACGGTGCTGGTGTTGCTGAACACTTGGACTATGAGGCGCACGTTGCTGGCAAGCCGACAGGCACAGTTATGGACCGCGTTGATATTATCACTGGAACACTTGGAAAGGCATATGGCTGCGTTGGTGGATACATCGCTGGGTCTGCTAAGTTAGTTGACACAATCCGTTCTCTAGCTCCTGGCTTCATCTTCACAACTTCCCTTCCGCCAGCCACAATGGCCGGCGCTAAGGCAGCCATCGAGTACCAAATGAACTATCAAGGTGATAGGCGTCTCCAACAATTCCATACCCGTGCAGTCAAAGATGCACTTGACGCAAAGGACATCCCGGTTATTCCCAACCCAAGCCATATCATTCCGGTCCTGGTTGGCAATGCCCAAGTCGCGAAGCAGGCTAGTGATCTCTTGCTGGAGGACTGGGGCATCTATGTGCAAGCTATCAACTACCCGACTGTCCCCGTTGGTCAAGAGCGCCTGCGTATCACTCCCACCCCGGGACACGTGCGCGAATACCGCGACCACCTGGTTAAGGCTCTCGACAGCGTCTGGTCCCAGCTGGGCATTAAGCGCACCAGCGAGTGGGCTGCTGAAGGTGGCTTCATCGGGGTCGGTGAAGCTGGCAAGGAAAAAGAGCCTTCGCTTTGGACTGATAAACAGCTGGGTGTTGATGATGTTTTGAAGGAGATGAAAACTGGCCAAGGCGCTGTTGGTGTCCTTGAATCTGTCTTGGAGAGAGAGCGTAAGGCGACGGCTCAGGCTGTCAGTGCCGCCGCTTAGTGGGACATATTAAGTTATGATCTCATTCACTCCAACCGAGTCACTCCTTTGAGATATGGTAGCTATGTAGCAGCATTGCGATTTACATTAATCGCGCATTTTCGACTAAGATATCATAGCCTTGTGATTTCTGCAAAATATTCCCTGCGATGCATAGAGTACTATGGTATCAGGCATATATTTTATATGTAGCCCTGTAACGCACAGATAATACAATACACCAATCAATGCTATATTTCTATACAAAATAGCATATTAATTGGTGTATTGTATTATCTGTGCGTTACAGGGCTCCACATGCAAAATATATGCTTGATACCATAGTATGCGTGAAACCGCTATGAAGCCGCTATGAAGCCGTGGGGACGTGCGGCTTTATTCTGTTATCTCAGTTGACTTATCCGCTTCGCCGAGGAATTTGAGGAGGCGGCTACCCCCCTACTCCCGCCCGAGCCATAGGAACTTGTAAGCCAATCAGACGGTTGCTCCAACTTATAGGTACTTATTAGCCAATAGAATGCCACACTACCCTCTACTACCCCTGCCACCCCAAAAATTCCTTAGCGCAGCGTCTGAGAGATTATGGGCGCGCGTTTGGTGTAAACTGGGTCCTTTTTTCAATATATGTTAATTTTAAATAACTCTAGCGGCGTAAATATACTAGCTATAGTCTTAGTGCGTAATGCATTTAAATTATAATCTCTTCTTTTATTTAATTATAATAATTATAACTAGCTAACTACTGTATTAGGGGGCAAGATACAGCCTTAAAGTTTAAAGACACGTTTTTAAAACTGGTCCCTCTCTACCGGTCGCATTAAAACAATAGCCATACTCCACCACCACTACTCCGTTTCCTTCCAAATTTATAGAGGCGCCTCTTCTATCCTACAATAACCGGCTCGCCCGGTTAAACTATACCCATACTACCGTCATGTCGTGTTCTGGCAGGCGACGCGGTCGTAGTGACGCCTTTAGGGTGCTGAGCTTTGAGCAGAGCGTTGAGCAGAGCGTTAAGCAGAGCGTCGAGCAGAGCGTCAAGCAGAGCTTCGATAGAACTTCAAGTGGAGCTTTAATAGAGCTTCGAGTAGAGCGTCGTGTAGAGCTTTGAGCAGAGCTTCAATGGAGCTTTAATGGAGCTTCGAGCAGAGTTTCGATAGAGCTTTGAGTAGAGCTTCAATAGAACTTCGAGCAGAGCCTCGTGCAGAGCTTCGTGCAGAGCTTCGAGCAGAGCTTCATGCAGAGCTTCGTGCAGAGCTTCAGCAGAGCTTCGTGCAGAGCTTCGTGCGGAGCTTCGTGCGGAGCCACGTGCAGGCGTGCAGACGTGTAGATGTGCAGACGTGCAGACGTGCAGACGCTCGTACGGGCGATCAATTGCAGAGACTTTTGTAGAGATGATCGTATGGGCAATTGTTTGGACGTTCGTACGGGCGTTCATATAGGCGATTAATTGATTAATCAATTGCATGGATGTTTATATGGGCGTTCACACTGGCGTTTATGCAGACGATTGTAGTCTTAGTATATAGAAGTTGTATTTAGGCTTGTTTTTAAAGGCCTTATAAACGGCTTTATATAGGCGCTCGTGTAGGCGTTCGCGTAGGCATTCGTGTAGGCGTTCGTGTAGGCGTTCATGTAGGCGTTCGTGTAGGCGTTCGTATAGGCGTTTGTACAGACGTTTGTAGAGACGTTTGTAGAGATATTAGGGGCACAATCAGGCTCTATTACGGATGGATTCTATAGAGCGAGAGGAGGGCTTTTAAATGGAGGTATCGGCGAGCTAAGCGGTGGTGTATTAGGGGGTGATATACCGCGTTAAAGGCGATACAACCGTCATCTACTAGGCAGGTGGCCTGCCTTTACAAATCGCGCCTATAATCTCTCAGACGCTTCGCAGAGGAATTGGGGTGGTAGGGGTGGTAGGGTGTAGCGCGGCGTTCTATTGGCTAATAAGTACCTATGAGTTGGAGCGACCGTTTGATTAGCTTATAAGTTCCTGTGGCGTGGGCGGGGGCAGGGGGTAGCCGCCTCCTCAAATTCCTCGGCGAAGCGGATGAGTCAACTGAGATAATTATTCTGAAACTTTCCGTTTTTAGGAGCACGTGCTTGCAACTCCACCTGCTCCGTATCAATCTACATAAGTTTACGCCAAGATATGGCTTTGATAGTGAACTAGCTTGTGCCACTGTAGAACATTTGTGACTTCATGGTAGAAAAAAGTTCTCTGTCAAATCCCCTGCGATTCGCTTGTTCAGAGCAACCAGTGAAGCTGGATAGGCTTCTATTGTCGCTATTGTTCATTGTTCTTTGCTGCTTCACTCTCTGGCCCAGTTCCGAGTAAGCGAGCTTTTCGCGACTTCTAGGCAAACCCTCACAATCCTCCATTTCCACATCGACGATCTCGCCTTCGTTTCTTCTAAAACATTTCTCTTTGCGCTCGTGCCTTTTGGGCCATACGCCGGAATGCCCGTTTGACCGGTCGCATCTGACTCCGCCCGTTTTGCATCGAGCCCGAGCTCCGCAAACGCTTCAACCGACCCGGTGCAAGAACACAGTGAATGCGAAACATAAAGGAAATTGAACCTTACGCTCTTCCAGGCTACCAGCAGAAGGAGGGTAGCCATGCCGCCTAGTGGAAAGAGGAAGAGAGGAGATCGAACATACTCACAAGGCAGCAATGATGGGTCCAGGCCATCCCCCCACCGACCACAAAACCTGAACCTTGCGCAACAGAACCAACAGAACAATGTTAGAGGCGGGAGACGAAGTAGTCGTGGGGGTGCGCGAGGAGGTTCAACTGCTCCCCGGAGTCCGGTCTCTACCTCAAATCCTCAAGCTTCTCCTATGACGGGGCAAGGCATGTCTCCACCGTTGAACCTCACTTCCACTAAAGGCACGTTGACGGCTTCTCCCGTTGTACCTTTAACTCCAACGGAGCGATCCACGACCCAAGCCTCTACCGCTCAAACTGCATACTACTACGAATACTTGTCTGATGAGCGCGTCGCGTTATGGCGTGGAGCGGGACGGAAAGCGGTGATAGAGGCAGGAGCACATGCACAAGCGGAAGGGGATACTCTGGCGCTGTCTTCTTTATTTCAAGAGCTCGTGAGAGCAGGTTTAGATGGAAAACTAGACCCTAAAGACATCGGTGCCGTCGTGCAAGAGATTTTGGCATCACAATTCGCGCCTGGGGTTATGGATCCAGTCTCGCTCTTCCTTGATTGCGTGAGCATCTTGACCGAGGCCGATACTTCACACCCACACCTGAAGATCATGCTATCTGAGACTGGAATCGACCCACAGCGAATGCGAGCGGAGCTTGAAACGTCACTCCTGATTGCTCTACCTCTCGTCCGCCCTACCTTCCTCAAAATGGCTATTCGGAAAGGGACACATGCGCTGTATCGGCAGTCTGCCTACAATCTTCTGCGTGAGGAGAGCGAGGGGTACTCGAAGTTGATGACGGAATATTTCACAACGGTCAACAGCGAACCACCATCAGACGCCACCATTACAGACACGTTCCAGAGAGTCAAAGCTCTTATTGGAGCTTTCGATCTGGACGTTGGTAGAGTTCTCGACATCACTCTAGACGTGTTTGCGAATCTCCTTGTTAAACACTTTCGGTTCTTTATCAAGTTGCTTCGGAAAAGCTCTTGGTGGCCGGAACAAAAGACTATGGAAGGCATAGAATGGAAAGATCAAGGATTCTCGTCACTTCCCAACTGGGCTCTCCCAGGTAGTCCTATATGGCACACCACTGAGGAAGAGAAAGCACGCCTGGCTGACTTACGGACGAAGCGGGATCAACAATTCTGGTCGCGAGTACAAGTGGTTGGAATGAATGCCTTCTTCGAACTTGGTAGCCGTCAGATAATTAGTGATGCTTCTGCATTAGAGCTCAATAGCGAAGCCACCGAAGTAGACACTTCAGACCCCGCTGACGCCTTAGCAAAGAAGAAAAAGGATGAAGATATTCCAGACAGCGAGAAGATTCAGAAATGGACCCGAACTTGGATGGCATCTACTCGTACTCTACCCCCTCCCGGTAATCGAATAGCCGCACAGCTGTTGGGATTCAAGCTCCGATTCTACGCCTCAGACGCCCGCGATCCTCATGACACTCTTCCAGATAACCTCATCTTCCTTGCCGCTCTTCTGATCAAAATTGGGTTCATGTCACTTGTCGATCTCTATCCTCACCTCTATCCACCGGACGAGGCCATGCCAGCACTGAAGGAAAGACTATTAAAGGAGAAGGCTGAGAGAGAAAAGAAGAGTCGATCAGGAGGGTCCAACAACGCTCTCGCCAATGCTGGTGCACTTAGCGATGATACGGTGCCAGCTTCAGTGTCTCGTTTACGAGAGACAGATAGCAGGGCCTCTTCAAAGCCTGAATCTGTTGCCGATAAGGGAACACCGACCAAGATTGAGGAAGAAGAGAAGGAGAAACTACCCGAACCAGCCGATCAGAAAACCCACCTTCTTCGAAGTCTTCTCTGCATTGGCGCTCTACCAGAAGCGCTCTACATTCTCGGACGCTTTCCCTGGCTGCTAGAAGCCTATCCCGATTTAGCGGAATACATCTACCGCCTCCTCCACCATTTTCTAAGCAAAATCTCTGAGCCAGCGCGACCGTTAGCCGATGATGAGAGCGCTAGAGCCCCCAAGAAGTCACCGACTGATGAATTAACATCATCCAAAAGTCAGCCTCGAGCGACTGACTTTCCACCCCGTAAGACTCTACGCTGGGCCCAACTGGAGAAGAATGACTCTGGCGATGGCATAGACTACCGCTTCTACTGGGAAGATTGGGCAGATAACGTGCCTGTATGCCAGTCTGTTGACGACGTCTTTCTTCTCTGCAACACGCTGTTCAATCTAGTAGGCGTTAAAGTCGGCCAGGATCCTACCCTTCTAATCAAGATGGCACGGATAGGCAGGAAGAACCTCAGCGACGATCCTTCAGAAAGCAATGTAAACCGCTGGGTCGAACTGTCGAAGCGTCTTCTGGCACCCGCTCTTTCTTTCACCAAAAGAAACCCTGGTGTAGTCAATGAGATGTTCGAGTTTTTCAAATGCTTCCCCACCCATACTCGGTACGCTATTTACGCCGATTGGTACGTCGGCCCGGTCTCAAGGCTCCCGGATATGAAAGCAGTATTCACTCAAGTGCGTTCGGAAACACGGGATGTCCTGAAACGCATTAGTCGAACTAATATCAAGCCAATGGCGAGGGCGCTAGCCAAGGCGGCATATGGCTCACCTGGAATTGTTTTCCAAATCGCACTTCACCAAATTGAATCCTATGAGAACTTGATCGACGTCGTTGTCGAATGTGGAAGATATTTTACCTATCTCGCATACGACGTCCTCACCTGGAGTCTCCTGAATTCCCTCGACGGGGGTGGGAGAGAGCGCGTCCAGGCTGATGGCATGCTTACCAACTCATGGTTGAGAGCATTGGCAGCATTCGCAGGAAAGGTGTTCAAACGTTACAACGTCATGAGCCCTACACCAGTTTTGCAATACGTCAGTCACCAGCTTCGGCTCGGAAGCCCCACAGACCTCGAGGTACTCGAGCAGATTCTAGTTTCAATGGCTGGGATAAGATCCGACGTCGTTCTCAATGATGCCCAGATACAAGGAATGTCGGGTGGCGAACTCCTCCGGGCACACACCCTACAATATCATTTGGGCGATAAGCGACATGAAGCGAAGTCTCCTTCTAAGCGCCTTATGAGGTCCTTAATCGACACTGGACTTGCTGCTCAATTGCTCATCGCGATTGCCCGGGAGCGACAAGCGTACGCTTTCCGCGAAGCTGCAAGTGACGCCCCGTTGAAGGTTCTAGGCAGTAACCTTGATAAAATCCACCAACTCTTTGCTCAGTTTCTTGATGTGCTCAGAAGCAATCTTCCAGTCAAGGATTTCGACGCTGCAATACCTGATGTTGTCAGCTTGATCTCTGAATTTGGCATCGAACGTAGCATCGCTTTCACTATATCTCGCGAAAGCATTGCCCATGCAGTCGCAGAATCTGCTGCAGAGGCTAGAGCTGAGAAGGCTGAAAAGGAAAAAGCCAAGAAAGAGAAGCAGGCACGACGCGCAAGCCAAGACAACCCACAGACTAACGGCGATGTTGAGATGGGTGATGCTTCAGGATCTGGGGTAAATGGAGAAATTTCAAGGAGCGAAGAAAGCGCTGCGGATGCGGATATGAAAGATACCCCCAATACTACGGAAAGCGCATCGCCGACAACTACGACTCCAGCTCCTATAACAAATCCTTCAGAGGACCCTTACAATCCTGTCCTCAAAGGGTTGATGGATCGACTAAGACCCGTTCTACCAAGCGATTTCGAGCAACGTTTCAGTCTCTCATTCTATGTCACCTTCTGGCAGCTCTCGCTACATGATCTGATCCACCCTACAGTTGAGTACGAAGCAGCCATCAAGTCGCTACGAGACATGATGCCAAACAACGAGAATCGCCGGGACGTCAGTATCCAGGGGGTGAGGAAGCGAGAGGCTGAGAAGAAGCATCTCTTGGACGCACAGGATCAGATTAGATTGGAAATGAAGGCTCACATTCAAACCTACTCGGAGGTCAGGAAACGTCTCAAAGATGAGAAATTCCACTGGTTCGATGGCTTCCCTATGGTCGACACCAAATCAGAAGCTCTCCACGATGCGCTTATCCAAGATTGCTTCCTACCGCGAATTATGCTTTCTTCTCAAGATGCGCACTTCTCCTTCATTATGTTGAAGTATCTTCACTCTTCAGGCGTTCCTGGGTTCAGGACCATGAAATTCCTTGACCAGTTCTTCCGACAAAAGCAGCTTACCGCCCTCATATTCCAATGCACGGCAAGGGAGTCAGAGAATCTTGGTCGCTTCCTGAACGAACTTCTCAAGGAATTGAAAGGCTGGCACGCGGACAAAGCCGTCTACACTCAACAAGCACATGGTACCAATCAGGAGCTCCCAGGATTCGGCAGAACCTTCAAACCTGACAGGACTCCAGCTACCTTCGTCGACTTTGAAGACTTCCGTCGAGTGCTTTATAAATGGCATTCTCAGCTGTTCAGGGCACTCGAAACTTGTCTTAAAGGTGGCGAATATATGCACATCCGAAACTCCATTAACATCCTCAAAGCCGTCACCCAGAGCTTCCCGGTGGTTGACTTCATGGGAGAGAAACTCAACAAAGCGGTGGAGGATCTCTCCAACTCGGATTCCAGAGAGGATTTGAAGCTATCAGCTCAGTCTTTACTTGGCGATTTCAAAAGAGGACAGAAAAACTGGCAGATGCCTCAGGCATTCCACGTCGTAAGACAAGACGATACCCACAGCAACAAGGCCCCGGAAACTAATAAATTGCAGAACAAAGCAGGACTCATTCCGCCTCGAAATGTTAGCCGAAGCAATTCTGAACGGCCCACTACACCGCAGCCTCCGACTTCAAGCTCTCTAAAGCCTCTTAATGCTACGGCACCCGAGTTCGCCCCTAGGTCCACTTCCCTGTAAGTCGCTCCGATGTTCTCACTTATTTCAAATTTTAATATCTTTTCAGCAGCAACGGTGTATCAAAGTCAGTCCCTACCGGAAAGGAAGTTGAAGACGGCGAAGTCGAGGACGAGAAACGGCAATCCATATCAGGTGCAGTAACTGGAGTCACGCAACCAAAGGACAATGAACCAGTAAAGCCTGCTACTAATTTAATTGAGCACAAGTTGGCTGTACATCCTCCGCCAGAGGATACAGGCTCAGCTGATCCTACCTCTCAGCCACCGGAAGGAAAGTCTGCATCAAATCTTCCGGTACAGGCCTCACCATCTGTCGCCATAGGTGCAAGACCAGATAGCAGAGGCGCAACAAGTCAATCTGCTCCAGGTCGAACACCACATGCTTTGCCCAATAGACCGGAGGCCCAACCCCTGCGAAATCGGCCATCCGATCGACCAGGAGATCGGCCAGCGGATTATCATGGGCATAACAGGCACGATGGGCGCAATAACGCGAACGTTGAGTACGGCAGGCTAGACAGGCCTGAAAATAATTTTAGAGATTCCTTCCCTGATAGGCGTGACCAGTCCCCAGGACGCCGCAACCGACCTAGAACTCCAGAGAGGAGTACACCAATGGATCGAGACCGTCGCGATCCTGGTTGGGTAGGGAGAGAAAACCGAGAGTATCCGGATGACCGTGTAATGCGACCACCTCCACGGGATCTTCGAGCACCTGGGGCGAGAGATTCGGGCTGGGGAGAAAATCCCAGAGATTCTCGAAACCGACCGCTGATGGACTCCCGAGGACCTCCTCCACCCGACAGTCGTAACCGCATGCATTCTGGCGCACCTATGCCCCCTCCTGGCACTAGTCCATATCATGGATCAGGTCGTGACGCTCCACTCAACCAGGATCGTGCTGGATTCAAACAGCAGACTGACCGACCGTCCGGGAATCCACCGCCTTATGACCGTCCTCAAAACAGCGATCGGCCTGGAATGAATCCGGAACGAGTCGCTGTCATCGAGGTAGACAATAGAGGCCGGCCAGAGAACTTCAGATCAGACCGTGATGTCCGCAGAGATCGAGGGTCTAGGCCCCATTCTCCTCGACGAGGTGATGAGCGTGGTCCCCCATTCCCGCCTCGAAGCGACGCACCTCGAGACCCTCGCGATCACCGCCCCGATGATCGTGGTGCACCACTAGAGCGCCCTCCGCCGCATGGATATCCGGCAAGCCGCGACCGACGTGACGAGCCTAGCGGAAACCCACCCACTGGACCACGCGGAGGTAGAAATGAATTCTCTGATGCACCTGCCGGTCGTTCACGCGATTTGTTCCAGACTTCACACGCTCCGAGGCCACCAGTGGATCCTACCCATGGAAGGTTGAATCAGGACTTCCCACTTCCACCGCGACCGCAGGCTCAGGATCTAAACTACGGTCGTCTGAATGCTTCTACAGATAGCATACCATCTGGACCACGTGGAAGGAATGCCGCCGGTCGTGGCGGACGCAATTTCACTGCTCCGCAACCTCATGGTTCCTCGCGCCTGGGCGATTCTGGGCAGATACCATCGTCGCCAGCTGCGGATCGTCCGCCACCAGGTGCACCATTTTCAGACAGACGAGAGCGTGATCGTCGTGAATCAGGCGCATTCGATCAAGCACAACCCTCAGCTCCACCAGCTCCTGCCACAGAACAGTCTGCTCAAGACATGTCAAGCATTCATCCAAGCCGCCTAAACCAATTCCAAGCTCCTCCACTCCAAACCGATATTCCGCCGCCTCCACCTTCTGGGCCTCGCAGCTCGCAGCGCACGCCACATGCTGGTCCAGGGCCACCTCCTTCCACACGCAACCCACCCACCGGTCCAGCGTCATCCAGTGAACGTGGCCCGAGAACTGAAGACAAGCGCTTCGCCGGTATCCATAACGTGCTGACGCAAAACACGTCATCTAGCCAAGGCGGCTCCTTCGAACGCAGCGACCGCAGCGAGCGCAACCCAGACCGCGGTGCATCGATTCGCGGCCGCGCCAGTCGACCCGGCGGCCACAGCGGCGCCAACAACACCGGCTCCGGAGCCAACACCTCCCCAGCCGTCTCGCAACCGTCGACGCCCAACGCGGGCCGCTTGGATGCCATACCGAGCCGTCTTGATAACAGGCCTGACCTCATTTCCGGCCGTGGCGCGCATGGCGAGAGCGGGTCGCAGGATGACGGGCGCTCGGACAGCCGCGGCCGGCGTGAGGGAAGGCGCAGCGAGCGGTCTGGGCGCCATCGCGGCAGCCGCTCGCGCAGCCCGGCGAAGGGTGAACGCAGGGGCGAGGAGAGAGCTAGCTGGAACGAGGAGTCTGAGAAGGAGAAGCCGGCGGAGCGGGAACGCGGCTCTGGTCGCGAGAAGAGAGGCGGTGGGGCCAGTGATCGGGATGGTGGACGCCGTGAGCGAGGAGACAGGGACAGAGACAGTGAGCGCGGTCGGGAGGGTAGAGAGCGCCGAGAGCGCGGGACCCGTGATGAAGGAAGACGAGATGGTGGTGCGGGCAGAGGTGAAGAGCAAGGCCCCAGACGCGGCGGGCCGCCTATGACCGAAGGCGAGATGCCTATATGGGGTGGTGAGGGCCGAGGAGATGGCAGAGAACCTGACCGGAATGGCGACGCGAGACTACGAGGTGGTGGTGAGCGGAGGGAAGACAGGGAGAGGAGGGAGCCCCGAGGCGAAGGGCGCGATGGACGGAAGAGAGGGCGTGGAGGAGACGAAGGGTCCCATGGGGACAACAAGCGGACACGGCGATCGAATTAAGAGGCATTCGAGGCTCTCATATTCCTTAACGCGGAGGGCCTGTCAGACTTTCCATTAGACTTCGGAGAAGATCTCCTGTGTCTGCATATTGCTTTCTGGCTACAACTTCCTCTTTTCTCCTCAGAAATCTGGCATGGGCTACGGAGACTGTAACAACCTGGACTAAAATCACACTGCATTGGAACCCGGCGTTTTATTCACTACAAATTTTATCTCTCCCACAGCTTTTTCTCATATCTTGGGCTTTTTTTTTCGATGTGTGCTGCATCAGGCGGCGTAAGCTCACACACACTTTTCTGGCTAGAAACCTCACTGCAGATACATGGAGGCTTTTGCTCTCTGTGTGTTTGCCTGTGTTCTCTGAGCGGATCTTGCCCGGTTCTTCTTTTCTAAACTACTGTGTATTACAATGGGCTATTTAGGTGTAATAGATGAGAGGGAGGATGTCGCCCCTCTGCTTTGAGAGACATTCTATGCGGTTTTGGGACTTGCTGTGCTGGAGTCATTGCCATGAGGTTACCTCTACTATTTATGCACAAACCCTTGGCGTGCAGTCCCTTGGCCTCCTCTTGTATATGACCCACTCAAGTCGTGGCCGGGGCGATCCTGCTCCTTTACCGTCTGATGGTTAACCTCCCAACTTAGCCCGCTGCACAAAGCCCCAAGGAAAACGCAAAGGAATTTTTCCAGAGGTCCTCGATCGGTTTTTCCACGAATAGCGCGTCCACAAGGCGCCATACGTGGGCGAGAATGTATGCTTCGCCCTTCGCATCTCAATCAGCATCCTGAGCCTCCTCCCGCTCCCTCTCCCTCTCCTCCTCGTCCACCGGCACGGGAAAGCTGAGATGTTTCCAATCCTCAATCTGCACAGCAAATAAATTAGCCTCGTCTCCCGAGCCCCTCGCTTCCCCTCATCGCCAAACAGACCCAACAGAGCCCACTCACCTCCTCAATAATACTCCGCAGCCGATCCCTAATGCTCTCGACGGCATAGCTCCCCAGCAGCAGCCTCAGCGGCGGATAGCTGCAATGGCCAAGCTGCCACACCAGCTCAGCGCTCTTGACGGCGCTCGTAGGCTGGCGGTCATTCAGCCACTGTACGACGCGCTTGGCGTGGCCGGCGGGGCTGCCGGTGCCGGCATAGGGGGGACTCGCGGCCTTGACCCGGAAGAGACCGTAGCGCTTGAGGCGCGGGGGCTCGGTGGGGCCCTCGACGGGCTCGTCCAGCCGCACGTGGCCCAGCTCGACCAGCGTCGCTTTGATGTTGAACACGTCGATCTCGTACAGCATCGACTCGATGAGCCCTTCGACGGCGTACTTGGTCGCGCAGTAGGGCCCCAGCCCCGGCACGCCGAGCGCGCCGGACGTCGAGGAGAAGATGAGGTAGCGGCCGTGCGACTGGGCGCGGAAGTGGGGCAGGGAGAGCTGCAGGATGTTGAGGGTGCCGAGGACGTTGGTCGTGAATTGGTTGCGTAGGTCGTAGTCGTCCTGGTCTTCGCAGGCGCCGATGACGCCTGGAGGGGCTGGTTAGCACAGGTCTGGGAGGGTGTAGGAGCTCTGGCGTTGCGTGAGACTAAGTTAGCTGGGTTGGGCTGGACGTACCGTAGCCTGTGCAGCTATTGGGTGCGGTGTTAGCTTTCTAACTGTACGTATAAACCTAGCTATGATTGAAGAGGGTTACTTTGCGATTATATCTATGTTTCCCCAGTGCTCTATGCTCATCTTGATTACATTGTCTACCGTCTCCCGCACCCGTACATCGCACAGCAGACCCAGGCAATTGCGCTCGTGCCACCGCTGCATCTGCTCCAGTGTGTTCTCCTGCGTCCATCCAACCGCGGTGCACTTATCACCGTGTGACAGTATGGTGCGGATGAGGGAGCGGCCCATGTGGCCAGTTGCGCCGAAAACCTGTACATTGAATATAATAAGCAATTGGCCCTCTCCAGTAGATTTATGATAGCGGGGAAGAGTAACAGAGCCGGGGCATACGATCCATGTCGCCTGTTTTGGCGGATTTAGCTCGGAGGGGGGTTCGCATGTCGCAGGGAGGCGCAACTTCGGGTGGTGGGAGGCGGCAGTGGGGGAAAGGCTGGTGCTGGCGGCGCCGTCCATAACTTACGGCGAGAAGGACGGGTGGTGATGTGGGGATGGTGTTGAGGCTTGCATAGGGCTGAAATGCCCGATTTGACCGCCTTCGGTATGCGTTCATCAACTTTGATAGCAACACCAACATTCTGTGATGCCGCAGAGTGTGCCATTCGGCTGACTATGGCTGTGGGCAAAGGTGAGTGATGGTGATGTTTTATAGCGAAATTCTTAATCGCTAATACAGAAACAGAGCAGCCGCCTCAACCTCAGGGTTCTTCGTAAGTCCATAGCTGCATCTCATGTCCTCCGCCAGCTCTACAATTGACACCTCTCACTGTAGCCTTTCCTTCACTCAAGGCTTCCTTCTCGGCCAATTATCCATCGTACTCCTAATATTCTTCTTCATCAAATTCTTCATCTTCGGCGAACTCCCATCAGCCGATGAACGCGCACTACACCTATCCTCCCTCCGCCGCGCGCGCACACTCGCCCATCAACGCTCACGCTCTCTCTCCTCTAACATCCACACTCACCCACTACGACATAAGGGCTCTCGCTCTGTGATCCGCAGCCCAGCCACCAGCACCAACCCCACCGTAGCCACAATCCTCGCAAAAACATACTACAATGTGAAAGGTCACCAGCCCGAGAGTTTAGACTGGTTCAACGTGCTGATAGCGCAAACAATCGCGCAGCTACGCAGCGACGCAAGACAGGATGGCGCCGTGCTGACCAGCCTGACAGAAGTGATGAACTGGCCCGGGAAGCCGGACTGGATTGGCGAGATCCGGGTCACGGAGATCGCGCTTGGCGACGAATTCCCGATTTTCAGCAACTGCCGCATCATGGCGGGCGAGGAAGGCGGGCTGGGCTCTGGGGGTAGCGGAATCGGTAGCGGCCCGGGCGACGAGGGCGGCCGGCTACAGGCGCGCATGGACGTCGACCTCAGCGACGTGATCACGCTGGGCGTCGAGACGACGCTGGTGCTCAACTACCCGAAGCCGCTCGTTGCGGTGTTGCCCGTCGCGCTGGCCGTCAGCATCGTGCGCTTCTCTGGCACGCTGTCCGTCTCCTTCATCCCGTCCTCCCCCTCCTCCACGCCCTCAAATCCCTCAAACCCCGCCAACCCCTCTGCCTCCTCTTCGTCCGCACCACCAACGCAGCCCGAGACCCAGCAGGGCACCGGCGCCCGCCCCACCACGCCCGCCTTCACCTTCCTCGACGACTACCGGCTAGACCTCTCGGTGCGCTCGCTCGTCGGCTCGCGCAGCCGCCTGCAGGACGTGCCCAAGATCGCGCAGCTGGTCGAGGCGCGCCTGCACGCCTGGTTCGACGAGCGCGCCGTCGAGCCGCGCTTTCAGCAGATCGTGCTGCCGAGCCTGTGGCCGCGCAAGAGGAACACGCGCGGCGGCGACGGCGATCCCGACGGCGATGTCGCCGTTGAGGACGACGACGAGCCGGAGCGCGAGCGCGAGCGCGCGCAGCGACGCAGGACTGGCAGCGCGGTGGGCGAGAGAGATGCCGGGATGCGCTCGTCGAGGGAGTTTGTCCCCGCGCCACAGCCTGCGGGGTTTGAGGTGAGGATGGAGGCTGAGGGCGTGAGGCTGCGGGAGGTGGAGATGCGGGCCGGCGAGAGGTTACGGCCCGATATGGAAGGGATGAGGTGGAGAGGGGAGAGGGAGAGTAGGGGGGAGAGTAGGCGCAGTGGCGATTGGAGCGGGCAAAGGGGTATGCCTGGTGCCATTCCAGGAGTCATCTCTTGATGTTGAGTAAAAACTACTTCTTTGGAGTTGTGCAGCGTTTTACGTCGGCAGAGAGCGTTCAGCAGTTCTCCTGGAAGCATGGGCTGGCGTTGGGTATCATGAATGCATCTGAGCGGACTGTAAAATACATAGGAAGAATTACATCACCATGCCAATGGACTGGCATAATCAAAGCAAATCATATTCTGGTATCAGGTTGGTTCCAAGCACAAAGCCACCACGTCACGATCCTGTCCAGCTAGCGGAGCCACCTCCGAGCAGCCCGACGCAGAATACTGGTTCTAGTATATAGAAAACAGTGAAAGCAAGCCACAAATCGCCGACCCCAGTCTCCCAACCCTCTAAGCAAGACAATGCTTACAGAAGCTGCGCAGCCAGCAGAGAAAAGCAAATGAAGTATAGCCGCCCTAGACGCCGAAACTTATGTTACCTCAATCATGGAGCAATTCTACGGCGTATAATAGCGGAAAAGTCAGATCGGGCTAACAATGGAAGTAGCCAACGAAGATTAGAGAACTAATGGTAGCTGAAAGCGGCGGTTTGGGGGGGCATGACGGGATTCTGGAACGTCTGGGTTGGAGGCTCGGACGTAGTAGCTGTGCCTGTAATGGTAGAGGTAAACTGAGGCTTGAAAGATGCTTGAGCGGACGTGACGTACGGTTTTTCAGAGTCGATCTGCTTTGGAATGGGAGCACAGTAAGTCTGTGGTGGTGTTACTTGGACGGGTCCTGGCAAGGCTGGTGCCTGAGAAGCACCATTCGGAGTAGTTGTGGTGGTTATATTCGCGGGGGGAACTGGAACGGTAGAGCCATTGGCTTGATATTTGCCGTGGATATTGGATGACGGCTTGACAGTAATTTCGTCTTTCATCGCACCAGGAAAACTAGACCCCTTTCCATAGCGAAGATTGACAACCAAGCTGCGTTTTGGTTTAGCCTGAGTTTCATCTTCGGATATTTCGTCGCTAAGCTCGCTGTCGTCTTCGTCGTCATCAACATCCATTTGATCAGGGATTTCGTCATCATCATCGCCGCCATCCCATTCTCCTCCGGATGAGCAGGCGTCCTCTTCATCATCCATCTCATCAACAGAATTATAGCCTTCGATGTGTTTGCGTACTTTGGGCCAACCATCCCCTGGCTTGGCAGTTGCGCGGGCGGCACCACGGGTGGCGCGCCCGTGGGTAGGATGAGGCTCTTCCGACGCTTCAGACCGCTCATATTCTCCAGTGGCTGGCGATACTCTATCCGTGGTAGTTTGCCCGCTAAGCAGTGACTCTCCATAGTTCCCTACAAGCCGTGACCTAACTTGACGACCGCTTGCAGTAACAGTCGGACCAGATGGCGCCGCCGGCGTCGCTCTCCCCGACTGACGTGTTGACCGCCGGGCAGATGTAGCATCTGAAGCATCCTCCTCCTCGTCTGAGAATGTGTACTTCATACGCTTGCCTCGAGTCCTGCCCTCGTAAAGCGAAAAACCTGGCTCAGGCCTGGTGAAAGCAGCCTTACGAGCTAAGCGATATTCTCGGCGCTTGCGTTTCTATCCATTAATTAGCGATAATAGCTATGGTATAGGTGCGTATATCGTTACCTCTTCGGTGGCCTCAAAACGAGGGATGGCGTTGGATATTCTCTCGCTCAGTTTTCTAGCAACTTGGCTGCCGTCCTCCGTAAGTTTCTGGGCAAGGACGCGAAGCTCGTCAATAGAGCCAGCAACACTCCACCAGGTGTTATGTTTGAGTGCTGGATTACTCTCCCGGTAGACTCTGAAAGCAGTATCATCCTTTCCTTCAACGAGCCAGTAGCGTCTTTTGTCCCCATCACGACCCCAGACTTGTACAGAAAGTGGCTGATTTTCATCACCGTCCCACCGGGCTTGTTTGTATGAATCTTTGATAACGGTCGAGATAGCCTCTGAGCCGTGCAGACTCCAAAGTATTAAGGTCTTAAGGAGGGTGAGCTACAATAAAGGGGGTCAGCGGAAGTATACCATAATAAATTCAAGGAAGGCTGAGACGAACGCGTTCCTGTGGGCTCATGGTATTGAACGATCGACCACCATGGAGTGGATTGACTCCATTCCAAGCTCTTGGCCATTGATGCTTCTGGGTCTGTATAGCCTCCTCTAAGGCTCGGCCATAATGCCCTCTCCTGTAAAGTCATGACGCATGTTAGCGGGTGATCTTTGAAAAATATTTCTCGAGCACCTCAACGCGTTCAAAGACCCGCGCATACAACGCAGATAGAGCGTATTACTGACTCGACATATTTCTTGCGATTGAGGACTAATCCAAGAAGAGCGCAAAGAAGACTCTCGACTTGCGGCGATGGCAATTGATCAACAACCCCTCTCTCTATATCTTGCGGTCCCATTTGAGGCAATTTCGCAGGAAAGGCATCGCAGAAGCGTGACCTGAACATTACAATGAACTGCATATCGTATGGTGTTAGCTGCATGCGCATCTCGAGGCCGGGCGTGTAGAGGTGTAATTCACGTCCAACAAGACGCGATTTACGCGATATCGACTTACAGCTATATCAGGATTATCTGCTAAGACTTCTTCGTGAGGTGGAGACGCTGGGCGTTTCTTCCGCGCCGGAGAAGACTCGACGAAGCTGAGGATAGAGGCATTGTTCTTTGAGATAGACTTTGCGGAGGACTTCGGTGCTGGAGTGGGCTCCGGCATTTCATCATCCGTTGAAGGGGGTGAGGATAGAGCAGAAGACTCCGAGTCACTCATTTTGGTGGCTGTTGTGTTGACTTTGTTGTTGCTGTCCAGTCGGTTAGGTGGGTAGGTGCGGTGACTGTGTTTCGAGGTTGGGAATGGAGGGAGGACGATGAAGGAAGCTAGGCATAGACCACACCGCACGACGTAATTTGACCGCCTTGATTCGCCAGTCACCCATAAAGCATCAGTCAGACGTCTTCACAGCAGCTTTACAATCACTGGTCTCCAGTTGGTTCTCAGGAGACTCCTAGAGCTGAAGACTCAGGAGAAGCGACGAATATAGTAAAAAGAGAGTTTATTGGAACGCCCAGGAGCGATAGGTCTATAAGTCTATATAACGTGCAAATATGCTAACGAGAGAAGGCAAGTGATACGCCATGCATCGGTTTTTCATCCATAATAACCTCCGCATCCAACAGTATTATTGCATTCGATCGCATTGCAATACGACGTTACAGAAGGAGTATCGCAACGTAGTCTGATATTGTTAAAGATGTAGGGTCGATGGGTTGAGCGGATAGGATTTGCTTGATGGTCGGGCGCAAAGCAACACGCGAGCCTCAACCCCGACCCGACAGCAACCAGCTGCAAGCGGTACCCAACATATACATTTCTAATGCGACGCTGTGAAGGTGACGCTTAAAAACTCGTGTTGTCTTTCTCTTCGAGGTTGAACGTTTGAACGGTGGCACAACCCAGAGGCTCAGCTTCGGACGGGGCCCAGAGATCTCGGTGATCGCAATCTCTTCCCACGAAATGATGGGGAAACCGGTCTTTCTGACACGACCATCCACAACACCAGCAATTGGCAGGGTATCGAGCAATCCACACCCGTGAATTTGGTGGTGTTTGCGATAGAACCTGTTATTCCGTCTCTTTTAAAAAGAAATAGAGAGCAATGCTATCATTTCAAGTGCACGCTATGCTTATTGAATATGAATAACCACAACTAAGTATGGAAAAAACAGATTAAGCAGACAATGAGGTAAAAATCGCGAATCATGAAGAATAGGCTACTTAGCCATAAAACGAGGCACATAACAAGTGCGGTAAGATAATATAGCTTTTCAAAACCTACATATATGAATGAAATAAAACCGATAAGTTCAACTTATAAGAGTATAGCCTAGCAACCGATAGTGTTGTAAGAGAACAGCACAGAGAGTACTTTAGCAAAGGATCCCTGAACAGCGGATCCACATGTGGTTTTGGCCTGACACCATTTTCGCGGTGTTGGCGGTCATAGAGATCGACCTCTAAAGCTAGACTCGTAACATAGGTCTTGATATGGGTCGTTTAGAATGTTGAGCAAGGAGAGCAACGTGATGAAGTGAGAGTCGTAGGCGGGCGGGAGCGAGGGAGTGGGCTGAGGACATTTCGACGCTTGCAGCGCACGTGATTTGTGGCTCGCTTACGCACGCACTGAGGAAATTCAACCTCGTCCAAGCCCAGATTCGCATCACGAACTTCATTCCACGACAACAGGACTCAAGATGGTAAGCTAGAGATAATCCTATTTGGAAGTTCCCAATTCCGACACCAAATACACTACACTCCTAGTTTTCTCGAAAACGGATGTCTCAGGATTGTTCCCAAGATACATTCAGCGACTTCAATCAACGACATCTGAATGAGCTTTAGCTAACACTCAACAGGGTCGCGTGATCAGAAATCAGAGGAAGGGGTATGAACGCAATTCAGTCCCTCGTATGAATTCTAAATACTGATAATCTTCGAAGTCGCGGTTCGATCTTCACGGCCCACACCCGCCTAAATAAAGCTCCTGCGCAATTCCGATCACTCGACTACGCCGAACGACATGGCTATATTCGAGGGGTTGTGAAGGATATAGTCCACGATCCTGGCCGTGGTGCTCCTCTCGCCAAGGTCGTCTTCCGTGACCCTTACCGATTCAAACTCCACACCGAGACCTTCATCGCCAACGAGGGCATGTACACTGGTCAATTCATCTACGCCGGCAAGAACGCAAGCTTGACTGTTGGCAACGTGCTGCCTTTGGGCTCCGTTCCGGAAGGTACCGTTGTTAGCAACGTCGAAGAGAAGATCGGAGACCGGGGTGCTTTGGGACGAACTTCCGGCAACTATGTCACTGTCATTGGCCACAACCCTGATGAGGGAAAGACGAGGATCAAGCTCCCGAGCGGTGCGAAGAAGGTTGTCAAGAGCAGCGTTCGTGGTATGGTTGGTATCGTCGCTGGTGGTGGAAGGACAGACAAGCCTCTATTGAGTACGTGTAGGGGTGATACGTAAATACGAAAGGATAATACTAACAAAAACTGCAGAGGCATCCCGTGCCAAGCATAAATTCGCCGTCAAACGCAACTCTTGGCCTAAGACCCGTGGTGTTGCCATGAACCCTGTCGACCATGTAAGTCTCACAGCTGCTCGGACGCTTACGAATAGCGTGCTAACACAACATTCAATAGCCTCACGGTGGTGGTAACCATCAACATATCGGTAAAGCTTCTACTATCTCTCGTTACGCTGCACAAGGTCAAAAGGCTGGTCTCATTGCTGCCCGGAGAACGGGTCTGCTTCGCGGTACGCAAAAGACAAAGGACTAAGGGAGGAGATATAGGTGCATGGCTTTGGGTGTTCTCTTTTGCTACGGCTTCGGGTTGTTTCACGGTTGTAGTATCCAATCGCGCCTGTGAATAGAAAGCTGGTGCATTTCAAGATCCTGGGAGGATCCACTCTGAATGTGAAGTCGGAAAATAAAACGCCAGAAAATGACTCAAAGCGCCGACAGGGCTGCAGTTTCGTAGCATGGCAGTTCTGATACACGCATCGTCTACAGTACAGGTGCCATGTGAAGCCGCGCGATTCGGATTGAATAAAGGGAATATCAATGAGGATTTACTAAAATTAGGACATGTGTTGTTTGTGTGCGCGTGAAACATGAAACGGGATTTCCGGTCAGAGCCTCAGGTCTGTAACGGCATTTGAGGAGTATTGGGAGAGCAGCTCTCATGAAGCGCCTAAGTCAACCGCCGCCAAGGTTTGGGGCCCAGGTAGCGATTGGACTGCGAGTGGTAGTGCAGGTGGCGTGTGGTGGGCCGCACGGGGCCGCCCAGGGCCGCCACTTGCTTTTTATCGCCCAGCCCTTGAACTCTTGACTGCATAAGACCCGCTTACCCCAGATTGGAAGAATGAGAGCATGCGCGGCCCTGAAACTCCTAAACTTATCCACTCCATCGCTGTAATATATACTCCTATGAACACCTCATCCACTTCACACTCTCGCCGCCCCCTTCGTTGTTCGCTCTATTCAATTGTTCCGCGTTGCTATTGACCACTGAGAACTCCCTGTTTATCGATAATACAGGCCACCTCAACAGATCCCGCCACCACCCAACGTCGCGCTGCATCCGACAAGAACCGCTCCGCTTATCCTCCCACTGAATCCGCTCTCTGCAGTCGCAAATACGCAAGCATGAATGTCAACAAGAAGCTCGATCGCCTCAAGCAGTGGGCTGGCGAGAAGATGGGTGGGGAAGCTAAGACAAGCACCTCTGATGACTTCAAAGCTCTTGAAATGGAGATGGCGCTCAGGCACGAGGGTAAGGCACCCTACGTGTCATCAAGTGTGACAATTTACTCTAGCTCGTTGTTAATTCTCCATAGGCATGGAAAAGCTCCAAAAATCCATGACAATGTATGTCAAATCGCTTTCAAAGCGCAACGAAGTGGAGGATAGGGAGAAGGCCCTCCCAGGCGGATATTTGGGCTCCACAATGGTTAGTCATGGTGAAGACTTTGAGCCAGACTCAGAATTTGGAAATTGTCTATCTTGTAAGTACTGGACCCACTCTGACACCGGTCGCATTTGAATGGTCATGCTAACACATTTCAGCACTCGGCAGAGCAAATGAGAGGATTGCACGCATGCAGGAAACATACGTTGCAGGCGCTACTTCAAGCTGGCTAGAAGGACTTGAACGCTCTCTGGCTCAGATGAAGGAGTATCAAGTAAGCTATCCCCCGCCTACCAAGACACCACTTCATGGTCGCACGTGCATTTGGTCAGCACTGGACACTAACAACATCCAGGCAGCACGAAAGAAGCTTGAGACACGTCGACTTGCCTATGATGCCTCCCTTGCGAAGATGCAGAAGGCCAAAAAGGAGGACTTCCGGGTCGAGGAAGAGCTCCGGTCACAGAAAGCCAAGTATGAGGAATCTAGCGAAGATGTATACAGGAGAATGCAAGATATCAAGGAAGCAGAAGTGGGCAGTGTCGCAGATTTGACAGCATTTCTGGAGGCAGAATTGACGTACTATGACCGGTGTCGGGAGATCCTACTTAATCTCAAGCGAGATTGGCCAGCAAGGTAAGCAGGGGTTGAACCCATTTCACTATTCTGCCGGGATAAAGGATATCTTTTCGGAACAGACTCGTGTTAATACGTGTCACTTACAGGGATACTCGCGAACCCCGCCGCGCCACCCGCTCACGCTCCAATACTGCCCACGGTTACGCAGATCGTTACAACCAGGCCGAAGAAGAACCAATGCCAGAACCCCGCATACAAATTCCTAAACTCTCGTCTCGGGGAATATCACCAGGCCCAAGCCACGACTACCAAACCCAAAGCCCTGGCGGCTACTCCTCTCGCCCTTCAATCAACCGTTCCAACACGTTCGAAGGCCCCTCACGCATACAGCGCGACTTGTCACCCGCTCCTATGCCGCGCATAACACGCGTTCCCACCGACTCCTCTATCATAATGGCAAATCGTGCACAGCTACGTCCCGTTAAACGACCAACAGCACCTGCAGACTCTTTTGCAGATCCATATGACGATTCGTACGATGAGAGCAATGGGTCGAGGCGAGATAGATCCCCGCCGAGTCCAGCTACGAGCCACGGGAGCTTACAGTCGCGAGCGGCAAGCTGGACAACGGGAGAGATAACAGGGGCGAAGAAAACGCCACCGCCACCTCCACCATCCAGGGCCAAGAAGCCGCCACCTCCTCCTCCGCCGATGAAGAGAAGCGCGTTGAGTAATTCAGAAACACCGCATTACTGAACCAACCTACGGGTGCCTTAAGGATATGTTTCCGCATCCCAAAAGTTCGAATCAAAGAATCAATCTTGCATCGACGCCTTGCACCCATTTTATCTCCGATATGTTCTGGCGTTCTAGGACATTTCCCTTCGCCCCTTCAGCTTTGAAAGTTTAGGTGCATGCATTGGGAACGGGGCCTGGCTGTTAGGCTTCTGGATTAGACTGGAATTTCCCTCTCATCGTGCTCTGCTCGTCATTCGGCTTTATTTTGCATTTTCCCATTTTCGCTTCCGCGGGACTGCGGGGCGGTCTAACGGAGTTTTGCATGGAACGGAAATGGGATCGAATCGCATATAGCTTCTTGTACCGGGGTGAAGCTGGGTATGTAACATTATCTTTATGAAGGTATGATTTGGTTTTTTTCGATTAGCTAGATTTAATTGACGTTTTCTGCGGATTTTGCTGGTGCTGTGTGATGTCTGAGTAATTGATAAGATAAAAAAACTCTTCGATAAAGCTCCTACCTCTAGAACGGCTCGTAGCGCGTGTTGATTACGCACGGCCATTTTAACATTTCGCTAACCACTTTGCACGGTCTTCTTCCTTATGGGGTGAGATCAACAGCGCTGGAAGCGGCCAATTGGGTTTTCAGTAAAACTTTGGCCAAAATTATACCGCTCAGTGGGAAAGCCAGGAGTCCGCTTTCAACTAGATAATCGCCTCACACTACTAACGTGTATAAGAAGTATTGGAGTAAGAGCGGACATTGCTAATCTATAATTCCCACACCGGCATACAGCCCCCGTGGCGTTGAACGAAAATGCAAAAACTTTTTTCCTCCGCTTGAAGTTAATCCAAGGTCCCCATTCCCAAGATGACCCGTTTCCCATAATTGCTGGCGACACCAAATTTCCTTCGAGAAAAAATATACTGTTCGAAAACCTTGCGCTATTGACTGATGGCACCATCGCCGCTGCAAAGCCAGACTTTTATGATGGAGCTCGTCTAGACTTGCGGGTACGGAAAGAGCTGGGGCCTTATATATTACCGTCGACGGCTCTAAGGGAGCCTATGCTACCCAATTTTTTCACCGAGGTGAAGGGCCCTTGCGGAACTGAAGCCGTAGTCAAGCGGCAAGCCTGTTATGATGGCGCTTTAGGCGCCCGCGGTGTGCACCAGATACAGTCATTTGCAAAAGGAAAACCCACGTATGACAACAACGCTTATATCATTACATCGACTTATCAGAACGGCACCCTCAAAATGTTCAGAACCCATACTACCCCACCGACGGATCCTGGAGGTGAACCTGAGTACCACATGACTCAACTTAGAGGTTGGTACCTGAATGACAATCCCAAAACTTTTCGAGAGGGAGTTGCAGCGTTCAGGAGTGGGAGAGATTGGGCGAATGAGCAGAGGGACGCGAATAAGATGGCGAAGGCGACAGCGAATGGCAAAAAAGGTGTGCCGTCGGCTTGTTGAATCATCCAACCGCAGCCTACCGAACAGCTACGCAAGTAAAGCTGCCATTCACGAATCTCAATCGTCAACAGATGAATCCGCTTACATAGATGCTGCTGCAACTGACGAACCTAAAATTGCAGCAGACGACGTGTACTACACAAGCCAAGCTGCTATTCGGGGGTCACAACCGTCAACGTATGAGTTCGCTTATGCAGATGAAGCTACAACTTAGGAATCTGAAATTGCAGCAAATAACGCGTTCTGCACAAGCCAAGCTGTAATTCAAAGAATCTGAAACCTCCGCGGGTGGGCTCGTCTTCGATGTTCATTTACCGGCTAAACGTTCTGGTAAGCTCTCCAAGCGAGCAAATAGGAGTTCTCCCCCCTCCGTGCACGTTTCCACTTAATGCACGGTCTTTCCTCACCAAAATTTGCCTAAATATACCTTTTTATATTACCTATAACTTAATAACCTTTTAATAGAATTTTATAAAATT
>Ga0307507_10000635_pt1 | contig 76009 bp, 15 predicted proteins | sample 7_EM_MG_FD_207223 | JGI IMG/M metagenome (GOLD analysis project Ga0307507, IMG submission 207223) | Populus trichocarpa ectomycorrhiza microbial communities from riparian zone in the Pacific Northwest, United States - 7_EM | ecosystem: Host-associated > Plants > Roots > Unclassified | place... | reverse complement strand
GCCTATTAAGACCCTCTTCTGAGTCACCTGAGTGTACCGGATACCAGATAGGCCCTTATAGAGGGGCCTTAACGAGTTCTCTAGGCAGGGCCTTAACAAGTTCTTCGCGGTGGCCTCGGGGCCTTAATAAGTTTCGTACGAAGTATCTGCGACGCGTTAACCTTAACAAGTTCTTATAAAAGGAGGATCCCTACGCCCTCGTCGCGCATACTTCGCGATCTCAGAGCTAGTGCAAGCCCAAGGGTGTCCTATTATACGCCTAGGACGCGTCCACGTCGACTGGCTGGATAAGGCCAGTTTCGGGCCTGGCTGCGAGCCAGGTAGTCGTATATCGGGCGGTCCAGAATACATATGCATTATAAAACTACTATACACAGCAAGTTTGCCTGAACTGCTTGCCCAGTTCCTTGCTCTTAAGCATTTTATAGGCTCTACTTTATATACTTCTATTACTCCTTTTATTCCTAGAGGTACCCTTATACTCTTTAGTAGATATTCTTAAACTTCCTAGTAAGATCCTATAGTTAATTATACGGCCTTAACCAGTAATTACTAGGTATACTATTAAACCTAAATAGTTGGATGCTATAGGAAATCTAGATTGGTGTATACTTATACAATATATATTGCTTTAAATTATAAGCGTACTCTATATACGGAAGTAGCTTATACTAATTATCTTACTAGTAGTTTAAATATATTTGCAAGTATAACTCCAGTTTTTGATTCTAGCGTTTTATTTACCTATCCATTTATAAATAGAAAGCTATACTATAATAGTAGTCTATTTTTAAATAAAAGTATAGATCTAACCAGTACTGGCTTATAAAGACACTACCCCTATTAGTAATAATAGAGTATAGCTAGTCTACTTTAAGAAAGCATTTCTCTTTAATTAGGTTTATAAGCATTTATATATTAATTATCTTATTAACGGAAAAATATTAGACATACTTTAAAAACCTATTAATAAGTACCAGGACTAAATTATATATTTATCCTTACTTATCTTTAAATAGTAGAAAATCTATAATAAAATCTATAGCATAATATTACTATAGCTTACTAGCCGGGGGAATAGATTTAAGTAAACCCCACGGCTTGTGCCTTTAGATTTTATATACTTAACACTTCTTACAGTAGCTAATATACTCCTTTACTTCCTGCTTAAGCTTTAGCCAATAGTATTTATATTAAAGTAATTCTACTATTTTAGCTTAACCATAGTGGCCGCCTAAAGGATTATTGTAATTCTTTATAAGAATCTTCTGTTATAGATTTGCTTTTTATAGCACCTAAACCTTACTATTTCTATATAGTAGGCCTATTAGGTTCAGTTCCTAATTTTAGTACCTTTTAACTTTCTTTCTATTATATTTCTAGTCTACTTTTATATTAAAGATAGCATAGGAGGTATCCCTTTATTACACCTTATAGATAAGATCTATTAACCTTTTAAATAGTTTTTAGGTAAAAGCTGTTTTGTTTTATACTACTCTAAGTATATAACTAGATAGTACTATAAATCTTATAACTCTCTAGTGCGTATATATTAGAAAGGCCGCTATAAGGTTAAAGTCCTTTAGTTATTATAGGGCTCTAGGTTCTAATTATTTTATAGCTTTGCTTTTAGGTTAAGGGGATAGCTTAGCAATTAAGGGTAGTATATTACTAGGTTCCAAACCTATATTAGGGACGTTCTATTTAGGTATATTTAGACGCTTATTAGCTATAAACTAGGTATTAGCTAGAACAGTAGTAAAAGCTAATAGGGTTTATACTATCTAAGACTTAGTATATAGAGCTATAGGTACTTAGGCATTTTGTACCTAGAGCTTATTCTATACTATAAGGAGTAAGATATCTATTATCTATTTTCCTTCTCCTATTTTAAGGCCTTTAGTATAGTCTAGCCGTTATAATAGTCTATTAGCAGGGTTATTTTCCCCTAGCTTATATTTAATCTTAAAGTTAAATTATATAAGCTCCTTTACCTATCTGGCTTATTAAAGTATAAGCTTCTTTATAGTTATAAAGTAGCGTAATATAAGGGATATTATTGTGGTCACCTTGGGTTACCCTTAGGATAACCTCTAGATACCCCTTAAATGGTCGCCGGTTATATACCAAAGGCACATACCTGTAGTATATAGTCTCTACAATCCTAGAGGCCTTACCTCCTTAAGGATTTATCTTCCTTACTAATTTATCCTATTCCATAATTGTGTCCTTATAGCCCCCTATCTATAAAGTCCCCTTATATTTAAATCTTTTCTACTCCTTTTTAGAAGGGTAGCTGGCTTTAAAAACTAGATTATTTGTTTATATCTTTTATTTAAATCTACTATCCTCCTCTAAAATCTTGTAACAACCTGAACGGAAACTCTACGAACACTTTATAAAAAGCTATTGTATTAAGGCAGGAAGGTCCCTTTAACAGCAAGAGATTGCGACAATATAAACCTCTAGGCAAAATGGCTGAACAAGCCCTAACACCTAAATGCGCTAGGAGCTTAAAGACTCTTATATACCTATAGTTATTGACAACGCCAAGGAAAATACAGATACTCTCTATAACGGTTACAATACTACTAAAAAGTAACTGGAACCCCTCTAGCCCTACCTAGGCTAATTAGAAGACTAAGTGCTAGAGGTAACCTTAAGATCTTCCTCTAAGCTAGAAATGCTAGAGAAGTACACTAATATATTTAACTAGGGACCTAACCAGAACCCTCCTAAAAGACCACCAGCCTATAATTAGCATAGTAGTAGTATATAGACTGCTCATAAGCTAAGTAGGCCTACCTCTTTAGGTAATTCAACCTAAACACTAACTTAAGACCTAAGGCTTATTAAGAAATCCGCACTAGCTATTAGTGCTAATACTACCTCTATAGCCAGAGCTTCCCTAGGCCTAAGTTTAGAAAGTTAAGAGCCCTATACTAATATCCTCTAAGATAGATACTGGGAAGCTATTATAAGACTCTTAGAAGCCATATAAGAGGAAGCTACTAATAAATATATTAAAACCCTTTAAGGACAAATTTAGATCTAGTAGGGTTTAATCTAAGCTAGATAAGTTCTTTTATAACCTAGCTAGGGCTAAGGGCTTCCTAGAGGCTACCTAGTACCTACTTAAGAAATTATGAAAGACTTAGAGAGATACCTATATAATAAATAGAAGAAAGATATAGACTAATTAGCTAAGGCCTCTAGTAGTTTAGAACTCCGTTATAGACCCAGTGCCTAATATTTAGACAATTGGGTTTGCAAGGTAGATAATTTCTTTAAGATGCTGATAATATAAAATAATACTAAGGAATATATATAGTAGATTATTAGTAAGATTAAAGACTAATCGCTAAACTATATTACGCTTAATTAACTTAATAAAGAGCAAATTACTATACAGCTATAGCTGTAGACCTTCCTAAAGGGTTAGACCTAAAATCTGTATATTATATAATATAATAACGCAGAACAATTCTGGAATAGTATATAGCTAAACTATTGAGATTTCCGCTAGTTAATAAACTTTATGGAAACTTGTGCTTAATAAATAGATCTAGAGCCCTTTAAAAACAAGAACGGTAGCGTCTATAAAGAGAAGAAGATTGGATTTATCTAGGCTAGAATTAAGCTAGCAATTTATAACAAAATAAAGCGCGTAGGAGCCCTACTGTAAATTACCATATATATAGATTTTAAACGAGCGGTTCTAAATACTAAAAATATAGTAAGGAACTAGACCTCTTCTAGTAAGAAGCTGGGGGGTAGCTAGAAGTATAGGCACTCTAGTAGTAATATAGGGTAGACCCAGTCTTTAAAAAAGCCATTTTAAAAAGAACTTTAAAATAGTTAAGTTGGGAACCTTAAGCAACGGGAAAGACTCCTAGGGTTAACCTAATACCTATCTAACACCCTTATAGGAACACTCCAAGAAGCTAAAAGGACATTTTTATTAGAAAAATAAGTAGGGTAATAAACGCACTAATAAACCAAAAAAGAGAAGCCCTAGTTATAGATATCTCTTAGCTATAACTAGGGCAAGATATAGAAGGGAAGACTCTCTATATTACTATTAAGCTAGAAATAATACTCCCTATAGGAGAGATGCGTTAGTTCTAAGCACTGTATAACAGCGGCGCTAAAATTAATCTTATATAATATAACTTGGCAAAAAAGTATAAACTTATCCTATTGCTAAGGTGGTGGAAACCTATTATAGGTTTCCTAAATAAGCATTAGATTAAATTATATAGTGCCTATAAACTTACAGTGTTAGTGGCTGACATATATAACCGCACTAAGGTTATCAGCCCATAACCCTTCTAGGTGGCTAACTTTGTAGGTTATAACCTTATCTTTAGATATTTTTAGCTTATAGAAGTAGATTTTAAGATATGCTTTAAAATAGAAGCCTTTAAATAGTAGAATAATAAAGAATTAAAAGGGCGTATATTACTAATAAGCCTAAAGGACATCCTAGAGAATATAGCCCTAGGTAAAATAGTATACGCTCTATACCTAAAGGAGTATTAGATCTAACCCTTATTCTATAGTAAGATAGGTATAGAGCCTAGTATAGGTAATAACCCTTCTATAATAGAGACCCTATAGGGAACTACTGGATAGGTTACAGAGATATTATAGAAAGGCGGCGATCTTAAAGATCTTATAAGATACTTCCACTATTATAGATTACTTTGGCTTAAGCAATACGTAGAGAGTATACTATGGCACCTTAAACGCTGCGTTAAAGAATTCCCTACCCTTTACTGGCTACCGTATAAAACTGTTTAATATATAGTGGCAACTATATATAAATAGCCACTATAGCACGCGACGCTACCTATAAGCGTTTTAAGAGAGCTCTAGGACCTACCTAATAATAATATAGAGGATAAACGCGACCCCAATTTATTAAATATTCTAGTAGGCCTAAGGGACTTACTAAGGGTATTTTTAGGTAGAAGAGCTAAAGTCCTCTTGCAGAACTCGGAATATAATTATATAATTAATCTAGAAGAAGGCAAGTAGCTACTAAACCGTCTTATCTATAACCTCTTTTATAAAGAGCTTAAGATCTTATAGGAGTACCTTAATAGCTTAGTAGAAAAAGGATAGATATAGCCCAGTAAGTTACCAGCAGGCACGCTAATGCTCTTTATTTTAAAACTAGATGGAACTATAAGGCTATATATAGACTATTACGGTCTTAATAAGATTATAATTAAGAACCGCTACCTACTACTATTAGTTAGCGAAATGCTGGACCAATTATCTAGGGCTAAGATCTTTATAAAGCTAAATCTATAAGACGCCTATTATAGGCTCTATATTAAAAAAGGGGATAAGTAAAAGACTACCTTTAAAACCTAATATGGCCACTTTAAGTATCTGGTAATGCCTTTTGGGCTAGCTAATATGCCTATAATATTCTAATTATATATTTATACAACCTTAGGGGGACTAGTTGACCATATATATATTATTTATTTAGATAATATTCTAATCTACTTAAAAGATAAGAATTAGCATAAGTAATATATCCGCGAAGTACTAGAACATTCGGATAATTAGGGCCTCTATGCTAAGGCGTTAAAGTATATCTTTAACACTAAGTAGGTTAAGTTCCTAGGTTATATTATAACGCCTATAGGCGTAGTTATAGACCTAGTATAGGTATAGATAATCTAAGAGTAGCTAAAGCTAGAGAGCTACTAAAATATTTAAGTGTTTTTAGGCTTTGCCAATTTTTATAGGCGCTTTATCTATAACTACTTAGACGTTACCTAATACCTATTTAACTACATTACTAAAGCTTTTTAAGACCTAACTTAAGAAGTAAAAAGCTTAAAGGTAGAAAGAAAGAAAACTAAAAAGGGACTAACTAAATGGTATAAACTATAAATATGGCCTAGAAAGGTACAGGAAGCCTTTTAGGAACTATATATAAAGTTTATAGAAGCTCTACTACTACGGCATTTTAACCTAGATTAGCCACTAATAATAGTCACTAATATATTAAACTTTGCCTTTATTGGTATTTTACTGCACCTAATAGGCATTTAGATACTACCCAGCTCTACTAAAGACTAGTAGTATTCTATAGTAGAAAATTCCAAGGACCTAAAGTTAGGTATTATACCCATAATAAGGAATTTCTGGCTATAGTTAACTACTTTAAATAGTGGCGACACTACCTCAAGCACGCAAGCTATACCACTTTATTGGCACAATATGGTACCCTACCAATAGCCTTAATGGTTGGTGGTTGACGTAATTGGCGCGCAGTTGAGGGCATTTGGTAACTCGACCGACTAGCCTATGTCGTGTTTTTTTGACACGTAGCCTGCACGCAGCCTACGCGCAACCTGCGCGTAACCTATACGCAACCTATACGCAACCTGCAACTATAATTTTATTTGGAGCCATCTACCTTTTTTGTACCAATAGTATATTTTAGATAATAAACAAAGGCTACTTTAAAGCTATTTATAAGGCTAGCAAGGCAAATTGTATACACTTCTTTATATAATCTATTATATTATTTTAGACAATTTAATATAATATCCTAACTGTTTTATAATATATTCTAAAAGCATAAGACCTTTCCTGCTCTCCCTGTAATAATAATATACTATAAGTATTTAGCTTTACTAGTATAGTATATATATATAGCCAAAAAGTAGTTATTAAGAGTAGCAGATATAGGCTAAAAGAAAGGTAGATTAAGAGCTAGTATATACAATAAAGAAGCCGCAGTTATCCTGTAGGAGAGTATAGAAAGTCCTATATATAATTTTCTACCAAAAACTCTATTGGCTCCTCTATACTAGAGTCTAGAGCATATATTATAAACTTTATATACTGCTCCTTATTCTTAATTAAATTTGATATTGCTTTCCTGTTACTATACTAGCTATAGCTGTCCTCTGTAAGGCTATAGTACTGCTTAAATTATATAAATAACTTATTAGATTTAAACCTTTCCGGCCTAGGCTTATTGGTTCCTATATTTAGGACAAAGTAGTATACTAGGGTAGAGGATGTATATTCTACTGAATCTAATGAACTTAGCTAGTTCCAAAAGTTGAATTAGTAAATATTGTAGTAGTAGTAGGGCCTTAGATTTTCTAGCTTACTCTAGAGCTCTCTCTTTAAGATAGACTTAGTGGACTAGTTTGGCCTACTCTAGAGCTCTCCATTTGGGATAGACTTAGTAGACTAGTCTAGCCTACTCTAGAGCTCTCTCTTTAAGATAGACTTGGTAGATTAGATAGTATAGCCCGGCTCACTAATAAATAGCCTAAGTTAATAATTGCGTTAGTTTTATTATCACTAAGGCTCGTAAGAAACCTCTCTCTTATATTGTTGCTTAGATCCGCTATAAGGTTATTAAGATCATCTTTATACGGGTCCTTAATAATTTCTATAGTTAATTAATCTGGTATTAGGCCTGTAGTATATTTAATAACTGCAGGCTAAAGCCGCAGCTAGATTCTAGATTGCCGTTTTTTAAATATCTGGTTCTAGCTACCTAAGAGGTTGGTGTAGGCTTCTATAACGGGTTAGAGAATAATAATAGGTAGTAAAATACTAGATATACACTAACCGCTAATAATAGTGCTATAAAAGTTGTTTGTTCCCTTAGACCTAGTTCTGTACTCCCTAATTGTATAATATATTACTATTAAAATAAAAGCAATAGTGTTGCTAGTAAGCTTTTTAAAGATGTTATAAGAGCAGGATAATTAGGCAAGGCCGTTCCTTCCTTTACTATAAAATATACTAGCTATGCTAGTAACTATTGCGTTAAAACGGAAGCGGTTATTACTTAACTATTAAGTCTTATTAGTATTTTACTAAATAGTATAGGCAAAATACCTTTATGTAATCTAGCGTAATAAAATTGTAATTAGTTAGTAGTTCTATAATTAGTTTAGGCGCGTTGTTAAACCCTAGCCTATATACCTCCCTTATAACTATATAAGCCTTTATAATTATATGGTTTCTAAAGTTCCCTATTACGTTAAATAGCTGTATATAATATTAAAATTGTTAGTGGATAATTTAATATAATATTTTTAGTATATAGATACCTTACGAGCGGACACCGGGTTAGGAATATAATTAGCTTTTTTTTATACTGCTTTTAGCTGCTTTAAAATGGCTTCTAACTATGCCTTTTTTATTATATCCTTAATAAGGTCTGGAAAGCGGTTAAACTATAGGTTAATAAGATGCCCGTTATAAGTCCTAGAGTTAATTACTAGCCTTGCTAGTAAAATGGACCTATAAAGCGCAAATATGGGCTTATGTCTCTTAGGTAGGTTTTCTTTTATATATCGCCGTTATGATATCTAGAGGTACTCTTCTCTTACCTATAGCGCGGCAGTTAGGTCAAAATTGTCTTTATAGTCTGACTTATCCTTAATTTCCCTAATACTATTTAGGTCCCCTTTAGATCAAATACTAGGTTGGTATACTCTGTATTAAAAGGAGGTTACTTGTTTCGTGGATAAAGCTATATTAGGGTTTAGGCAAATACGGCTTACTAGGGAAAATATAAAGCTAAATATTAGTTGTTTACGCGATAAGGTATAGATTGGGCGCGTAAAAGAGTATTTTAAACTAGTATACAATTGTTTACGCGGTAAGGTACGGATTAGGCACATAGAAGAGTATTTTAAACTAATACGCAATTATTAAGAGCTGGAGGTATATTGCAAAGATACTACTTTTTATAGCAGTGCGCGGTTAGATAGTAAAGAGAGTGTTTTATTTACTAGGGCCTACTAAGTGCCAAATGGTAGAGGAGACTATTAAGTATTGCAGTTAGACTCCGGTTATATATAAATATATAACCTACCTTAACCAAAAGATTGGGACTTTGCGTCTTTAACTAAGCTAGTTCTACTGCTAGATTATTAATAGATTTAGTAGATTTATTAATATTTGGTCGCTATTATTTTATAGAAAAAGTAGGTATAGACTTGTAGTTACTATCCTTATTATTAGAGATTACCCTTTTTAGCTAGAGGTGGCTATATATATTCTATATATTGCTAGCCAGCTTAATATATTATATATAACGTTAATGGGGTCTATTGCATGCCTGCTTCTCTTTATGCCCAGATATAACTAGACTAGAGTTATAATATTGCTTATTCTAGCTAGGTTCTATGTGCTTATTCTCTACTAGCGTATTCTTCCTTCTATTAGCTAGGATATAGGCAACTCCTAGCAGTAGGCTAGGTAGAGATATAAGGTTAATTATACTAGTTATCCTTATTTCCTTATTATATATTAACTTAAAGTAGGGTTCTTGCTACTAGTTTAAGTGTTTAATAATATGTTTTTATATTTACCTGCCATGGTAACGCTCCTATATTTGCCTAGTTAGCAGATAGTATAGCTTATAGCTAGAATGGGTTACTTTGTGGCTGTTTCTATAATGTTTAGGGCGTATATAGATTAACAACTTAAAAGAATGTATACTGGTATGGTATATATTAGACTAATAGTAGTATTAGTAGGAGTATTACTAATATGGTATTTGTAAATATTTTAAATAGGGGTGTATTTATTATAATTAGCTGCTAGTTCTAACTAGTTGCGGTTAAGCCGCAACTATGGCCTATTAACTCGCGTTAAGTTAGTAGTTAAGAAAATATTGTTAAATATTCTAAGATTGTTAAATACTATTTGCTATTATACGCGAAACTGTTTTATTCTATTAGCATATCCCTTAGCAGATATAGTATGGGTATATAAAAGGTTAAACGTTAATCCCGGCAATAAAAGCAGTAGGCTAGTAAGACTTATATCTAAATTTAACAGGGAGGTACCTTATTAAACCACTTTATTTACATAGGGCGCTGGCTTTTAGATCCTATACCTTATTCTAGTCCACCTATACTAGGTTTAACAGCCGTCTTGTGCTTAAAGTAAAGCTTATCCACCTTATCCGTGCAGCTTATTAGTATAGATAATGCTAGGGTAGGTATAGGCAGCATTTAGGACAGCAATAACACTTCTATATAGTTATATCGCTATATTCCACACCCTTATACAATACCTAGTATTTCTACCGCAAATATCTAACATCATTCTTCCGCATTGTTAACCCTACTAGCCTATAGTAAGCCTAACCTATCCCCTATATATATATTATAATAATAATTAAATTTAGCAGAGTGGCAAGGAAAGCGTAAGCATAGATATAAGGATTAGGTGTTGGATACTAAGAGCGAGCCAAGAATAGTGTTAATATATATTACCCTAATAAGTTTACCAGAAAGAGCGGGTATAAACCTTAGGCTTTGTTATCTAATCCCCTTAGGCGTTTTAAGAATACCGGATAAGTTATAAGAATATCTTGGGTTATATTATTTTTAAGACTCCCTCGCCTAATAGCATACTAAGGAGCTCTATTAAGCCGTCTACCTTTATATATAGTAATCTATTAAACCAGTAAGTATTCTAAGTAAAGCAGTGGCTTTAAGGCGCATAATCTATACTATAGTTATAGTTTCCTTTGCCTGTTCTATTGTGGGTTAAGGTGTAGAGTAAGGGCTTTTTTTTAACTAAAAGAGGTTTTTTAGGATAGATATAGGTTAAGTATTGCCTTGGTATTAACCTATTTACCAGTTCTACCTATTTTTGTATATATAGAGTACAAGTTATCTAGTAAAGGCAAGGGTGCGGAAATAGAGGGTAAGTAATTGCATTGTTCTTAGCTAGCAGCGCAGACTATAAATATAAGTTAGTAACACTGGCTTAACTTTAAGCAGTAACCTACTTGTTCTTCTTTATTCTATTATAAATAAAAATCTATCTATTTCTTATAAAAATATATCCTTAACTACACTACGCCATTTCTCTTTATTTATAAGCTAAATTTGTCCTCTAGCTATCTTATTACCAATATAGTAGCAAAGCGTTTCGCTCTTAGGGTCAAAGTTAATATCCTAGCCTAGCATGTCTACAAATATATCAAAGCTTAGATTATTAACATGTATATCTAGGGCGTTATTCTTACCAGTTGCTAGCTTTTAGGTTAGGATAATTATTAGCTCTTTATTAGCTGCCTGCTGGATTAGTATTATTATTATTCTATATAACCTTGGTGTTCCCTCCTGCCTTATTGCCTTTAGTATACCGGCTAGTAAATAATATATAATAGTGGAGTGTGGGAGTACTAGGTTGCCTATTATAATTTGCCTAATAGGAGCCGTTTTGTTTATTTAACGCGTTATATTATGGCAGCAGCGCTAGGTAAGCTGTTTAATATATTTAGTATATAGGTTCTTGGGTAAACCTAGAAACATAGATGGGATTTTATTAGAGATTTTATTTCATATTTGCCATATTTATGCCTTACTTATAAGGGAGCGTAGTGGCTGTCCAAGGAGCCCGCGTATTAACATTTTAATTTCAACATTATAGTAGATTGTATTATATTATTCGTTTATAAGCCCTAGATCTTGCTTAAGAGTGTCTTTAATATCATAGCTTAGGTCTATTGTTAGTACTATAATTCCAGAAGTGTTAGTAGAGGTACGGCAGGAAAAATGTCTTAATTATACGCCAAGACTAATATACAGAATTGTGTAGATAGGTATATTATTTGGTTATTATATAAAACAATTGGTTAAATGTCTTACAAGAAATAAATAAGCGTATTAGTAAACGCTTCTCTACCTACTATACTACCTGCTATACCACCTAGACTTACAAGCCTCCTCTTATCCCTTTCACGTCTCCTTTGTCTACAAGCTTAATTCAGCACCCAGATTCATTAATACTTTTTTTATATATATATTTTTAATATATTTATTGTATTATACTATATACAATACTGCGCATATAGCCTCTAGGCTATAGCGCTATAGTTCTATATACATAAATCCTTTCTAGGCAGCTTAATATATACTAGTAACTATATTTGCCAATACTTTAAAACACCTAGTTAACCCTTAACTAGTGGAGTCTAGTTAGTATAATTGGAGGTCCCAACCTCCACTAAAATACTTAATATCCCTAATAAGGGCTAGAATATCATTAGTAAAAATGGAGATATTCCACTATAAATTAATAAGATCTTAGGTCTATATAGCTTAATGGAGGAGTATCTAAGCTCTTAATACAATCTTTTAAGAGAAGATACAATTAAACTATTAAGAGAGGTAGTAGGTTAAATTAGAGTAGACCTTCTTAGTTTGCCGGAATCTGAATATAGTAATAGAGTTAGTATATATAAATAGGTAAGTATGCTATAATTCCAAAGCAGTCATCCCCTGATATCTGCGAGGTCTATGTTAGCTTAGTAATATTTTTACCTTAAGGGCTAGTAATCTGCGTAGCGTTCTCACTTAGGAGAGTAGGGAAGATAATCCGTTAGGATTAGTTAAAAAGACTAGTTACTAGGTCTCTAGTTGCTTTAACTTCTTAGACTAACAATTTTCAAATAAAATATATACTCGCAATAGTAGCGGTGAGACTATTGGCTGTATTAGAACAGAATCCCCTAAAGGTTAACTTATTCTTTAAGACCTAAAGAGATTAAGATCGACTTATCTATATTATAGACAATGGTTAAGGAACAAACTGGATTTTACAAAGATAGTTATTATACTATATTAGCATTATAAAAGCTAATAAGAGAGCCGTAAGTGTATAATATTTTCTAAATAAGAAGATATCTAACCATTAATAGATTCCTCTTATTAGAATACCTTATTTAAGTTTAACAGAATATTAAAGCACTATAATACGTTATAAATGGGCCTTATATAGATCTTAGTTTAATTATAGCTATTAAGGATGCTTCCTTATTTAAGAATGTTTATATTTTTAAAGACTGGTTAGATATAACTACTATAGGGCTTAATAAATCTTAAGCCACTGTACTAAAACAAGTTCTTATAAAGCGTCTTGCAATAATCTAAAGACCTCTAGGTACTAGAAAAATGTAGCTTTAAAGGCGTTGCTTAGTAATATAACAATAGGAGATCCCCTATTATTATTATATATTATATAAACTATGCGCTAAACTAGTTATTTAGGTATATTGCTTAAAGTAATATACTTTATAAATTTTCCTAGTACTTCTAACCGTTTTAATACTATCGGTTATACGGATAGATAATATTATACTGTATTGGGCGCTAGGGCCGTAGGAGTAGAAAGAAGAGAAAGCGTTAGGGCTCCCTCTTTTTATATCTTATATTATCCTGCCATTGTCCTGCTATTATGTTATATTGTCCTATATTGTCCCATATTGTTCTATCATTATATTATATTGTCCTACTATTGTCTTGCTATTATGTTATATTATCCTATTATCACCCTACTATTATGTTATATTGTCCTACTATTGTTTTGCTATTATGTTATATTATCCTATTATTGTCTTATATTATCCTGCTATTGTTTTAGTACTACTATATACTTTTTACTTTTTACTAAGATTATGGTTAGAGGTATTTATCGGCCAGAATCTAAGCAGTAACTCTTAGCAGTAATTTTACTGCCTAAATCTCTTATAGATTAATTAATTGGCGTAGAGCTATTACATTATAGTAAAGCCATGTCTAAGCAATCTATATTATAATCCTTAGCATAGTGTTATATATAGAAATATTTAATTGTAAGATTTAGGAAGGTGTTTATATTTTAATTAAATTTATAAGACTATAACTAAGGGCCTTTGCGGTATAGTGGTATGGTAAGTCCTATAATTGCTTTAGTTTAGGGTTGCTTAGTTATTATAGGAAAGTTATAATACTTAGCGTGGTGTTAAACTTAAGGTGCCTTACTACTGCAGTGGTAGAGACATAGTAGATTAACTGCTTACTAAAATATGGCGCGCCCCCGTTGCTATAGTAGCCACTATAGTAACAGAGATACCCTATATTTATAAATTTAGATTCTATATACGGTATAGCTTATAAATTTAACGCTTGCTAATCTGGAGGAGCTTTTAAATTAGAAAGTTGCCAGATTAACTAAATAATCGCGTTAGAATTAAATTTAAGCTTTAGATTGGATATATTCTAAGGCCTTTAGATTTAATCTAAAGTCGCAACTAAACGTTCCCTAAGATTTAATATAAAGATATCTCCCTAAGGATCTGGTTTAATTATAAGGTTTAAAAAGGGGTTATAATTTAGTTAAATTTATAAGATTATATTCTAAACTCCTTATAGTGTAGTGGCATGGTACGTTCTGCCTCTTGCTATAATTTAGAGCTAGCCTAATATGATTAAAACTTGACGTGGAAGAGCCGACCTACTTAGTATATAGTGCTGAGATTTCGTTAAATGTATAACTTTAGGCGTTGCAAGACACGTATAAAAATATAAGTTTGATTTGGAGCCTTACTAACACCTAATTTAATAGAAAACAACCTTCTTTTTTAATATTTTTAATATATAACGAGTGGGAATTAAACCTACGACGCCTAGGAGTTAAACTCGCAATATCTAATTGCCTAATCTAGCTAGGAGGCTCAGCGGCGATATAATAGGGTTTAATAATGTAATAAGACTCAATAATGCAATAAGGCTTAATAATGCAATAAGGCTTAATAATATAATAAGGCTCAATAATGCAATAAGGCTTGATAATGTAATAAGGCTTAGCAATATAATAAGGCTCGGCGGCAATGTAATAAAACTTAATAATGCAATAAGTCTTAGTGATGTAATAAGGCTCAGGGCCGGGTAATAAGGGGAAGATTTAAGGTTGCTTGGTTACTTTAATGCCTAATAGCAAAATCCAATAGTATAGTACTGCTATTAAGGTGTTTTAATGCGGATAGGCTATATAAAGGTTTCGTCTGTAATATGTCTAATATGTCCCAAAAGTCTACCTTTTGCTTATCTTTAAGGTCAAATTTCTGGCCTATAATAAATTAAATATTGTAGTTAGTAAGAGCACAATAAATAATAGTATATTTTGCCCTATTGTTTTTAGAACCGTTAAATATAAAGTAGTAGGCAGTCTATTAACTTATATCTATTAGTGCCGGCTAATAAAGTGCCTTTAAAACATACCAATATTAATAATAGCCCTTTTATTTTGCAGTATAATAGACTTAATAGGAATGGGTTTTTAGTCCTTATAATTAAGCACATTTGTTTAACGGAGCTAGGTTTACTAATTATTCTAGTTAGTATTGTGTTATAGGTTAATTTAATATCTTATACCTATAGGAAAAGGTAGGAGGTAGGTTAAATGGAATAATTAGGGTACGCTTTTCTTCGCCGTTAGGGGTTTTATATAGGCTTCGCATAGCGTGTGGGTAGGAGCTAGTGGTTATTAAGGCATCATAGGCAGTAGTGAAAAGTTTTTACATAGGATAGTAAGATCTTAAAACCACTACTAACGGTTCCCCTTTATAGTAGACAACTACGTATATACGCTATAACTGTGCAATTAGTAGATGAAAGCGGTAGTTATAAATATTAATTTGTCTGTTCTAATGCCGTCTTGCTTCTTATAATAATTTAAGATATAGAGGGAGCTTTTGGTTATAGGAGGATCCCCTTATATACTAATTAGGCTTTTGGAATAATAAAGATGGTATATATATATAGTCTGTTAGTAGAAAGAATATACCTTAATAGGAATTATTAATGTATATCTAGGAATAAGAGTTAGTAGGGTTATAGGCTGGATAACTTAACAGGTATTAAGGTAGTTAGTAGCCGGAGTAATATTAATCTAAACCAAATTTAAACTTTCTAAGGTTTAGTTAACGTATTAGCCACCTAGTTAAGCTACTAGTTAAGCTACCTAAAACACACTATTAACTTTAGCCATTTATAACTCCACCCCTATTAAAGACATTTAAATAAAAGCTTAAATATAGCTGCTTATATGTAAAATTATTCAATTTATAATATTGTTAAAAAAGTATTATATTATTAATTCTATTAATTGCCTAATTTGGTCCCTTTTAGGTCTATATAGGCTTTTATTAAGTATTTATTGGCTTAAATATATATAATACTTCTTTTAAAATATTATAAAATAGAATGCCTCTATATATAAGCAGCCATATTTAAATTTTTATTTAAATCTTTAATAGGGGTGGCTTAACTAGGTGGCTAGCTTGACTGGGTGGCCAATATATTATATGGTAGTTAATACTAAGATAATATATTATAAAATATTAAACAGTTATATATTGTCTATATATATATACACTATGCTAAGACACACTCTTATTATAGAGGATCGCTGCTCTAACTATACTAGCTACGCTATTTCTATTATATTATCATCAGCCTGCTAAGTAGGTTGGGTTTTAAACACCTCGTGGAACCTATTAATTATTATCCTTTTAGTTATTATATGCCTCGTTAATATAACCATATTAATTAGGTTCCACTTATCTATACTATATATTGTTAATGCAGTAACTACTAGCGCTAACTGTCTAGATCTAGCAGCTTGGCTGAACACTTATACCTCTATATCTACCATTATCGCCAGTTTAAGTAGATGGACTCTATGCGTAAAGACTAAATTTAAACCCTCTCCTTTAATCCTTTGGTTAATAATAAGAAACTAGACTATATTATTCTGGTAAGGACCACCTATTTGAATATAAAACGCTTTATAGATATCCTTTTAGTCTTTTAGGGATGTCCTAGACTCTATTTAGTAAACAGTTAAATATTTAAACTGGCCGAGCCTTCTATAGAAATACTATATTATACTATTAGTAATAGTTTACTACCAGTATAATAGCTAACTTATGAGGCGTAATAGCGTATATACTGCTGGTTTGTAACTGCTAAATAGTAGTCTCTTATTAGGATCCTTTTTAAGTACTTTATTAACGTATTTTATAATTCACTTTAATTTCCTAGAGTTAGCAATTATGCTCTAATTCTTCTAAAGCGGATTCTCGTCTAAAGGTTTATCCTATTTTTTGCTGTAAAACTTATTAACTATCTACCTTAGCTTTGTTCCAACTTTTATCTTATCCTTCTACTATATATCCTGCTACTTATCTCCTACCTTAGCTAGGCCTAAAAAGATGGCAAAAATTTTCAATACGTAACTGGCTCTCTCTAGAAATTGATCTATATTAAAGATGGGTTCTTCTCCTTTTTTTTCTTTAGCTTTCCATTATTTAAAAGCTTTATTTAGCTATTTAAAAGCATTTAGGGATGCTTTACGCTAGAGCTTCTTAATATATGGTTTAAATATTAAATCATTTGTTATATGGTAGTCTTGGTAGATAACCAGTAGTAGCTTATTAATTACCCTCCTATTAAACCATTGGTCTTCCCCTATCCTGCGTATAATTAAGGTCTTTATAATTAAAGAGGAGTATTCTTTAAAGCCTATAATAGCCTTGTTTAAAAGAGAAGAGTAATTAGCTGCTTTAAGCTTTTTATATTTAATTAACGCTTTAATATTGCAATTATTAATTAATTTTATAGACGGGAAATCCGTCTAATTAGGGGCCCTAAAAATTTCTAAGGCGGGAATTAGACTTGTAAAACCTTTACTAGTTAGCGTACTGGAAGTAAACACTGCTAAAGGTTAAGAGGTGTAGTAGGTTATTTTACTATTACTATCCTTGTAAGACTGGCCCGGGTAGAGGAAGTAAGGAAATACTACTTAATTATTATATACTTGTTTAACTATTTTTATTAGATAACCTATCTTTAACCTATTTATATAGAACTTATTAGTAAGAATCCCACTAACAATATAATAAGGACTATTGTCTCTATAGAGATTAAAAATAGTCTTATACTGTTCCTAAGCGGTCTAGGTTATTGCCTAAGTTTATAAGGTTGTAATTATAAAATACGAAGCCAATATTAGGTCTATTTTCTACTAGACCACTTTGCCTTCTCTTTTGTATTTTATAGGTTTAAGAATGTTTTTATTTTTATTTATAAAACTATACTTCTTTATGCTAGATCTAATAAAAGCTGTATGGCGCACGCGGACTTATAGTTTACCTTTAGGAATAAAATTATTTAGTTCTAAGGTCTTAAATTATAATTTAACGTCTTTAACTACTTAGGGTAGTAGATTCTGTCTAGTAATATATATAGTTAGTCCTACTAGCCAGTTAAGAAATTTTCTGGCGATACTTCTCTTAACATAATAGTACTGTGGTATGCCATCTATTTAACTTGGGTATTGGGCGTTAGGTAGCTGCGGGTGTTTGTCTATACTAGGGGCAAGGTAGAGACTTTTATTTCTACCTTTTTAATTTTTCTAATTAAGCCAGTTAAGGTTAATCTTGGTTATTAACACGCTAGTATACTAGATTAAAAGCATTTAAAGTGTCTTGCCTAAACCTATTATATCCGCGAGAAAGGTCCTACCTAGGCTTATATAATTAAGAAGAGTATAGGTAACACTAAGCAGCTAATATGTCTATATAGCTTTATTCTTTTTTATGCCGTGTAAGTAGAAGGTTGCGTCTTAAAGAGTGTTGTAAATAGTTAACGGAAACGAGAGAAACTGTAGCACCTTTACCTATAATACTAGGTTAATATATGCTTCTTGTATGTCCTTTAGGTAATTAACTTCCTAATTAACCTCCTTAATTTTATTCTTGTGCTTATCTTTTGGTTTCTTATTAGTCAAAATGGGGTTAATTAAGGCATTAAAGTAGTAGCGCTTCTATATGGAGTTAAGATTAATTTCCCTAATACAAATTAGGTTAGGGTTATTATTTATATCCTTAAATAATATATTAATAAACATTTCGCGATTAGACTTTGGCTATTTATTACACTATCCTTTCATCTTATTCTATGGCATTATCTTAAATATTTATACTTTGTTTAGATCCACGCCTTTTAAGAGCTCTAATTTATCTAGTAGGGGCTGGTCTTTACTACTATAGGTCCAGCTATAAGCAGTTTTAATTATAGCCGGCCGTATGGTTGATAATATACCAGTAGGTATAGGTAGCGTAGACTTTAGGGTTGACGTAGGCTTTGGATTTAACTGCTTAGGTATAGGTGGCGTGAACTCTAAGCTTGACTGCTTATAACTAGTTTAACCCAGAGTAGGTATACCTATTCTTCTTCTAGTTAGCACTAGCCGTGTAATATTAGAGTTAGAGTTAGACTTAGAATTACCCTTATTAAACCTTGTGCCTATAAATATATATTAGACAAATCCATATAATATTATACAATCTTATATAAATTGTAAAGTCTCTTACGCTTTATAATCCGATTGGGATCTTTAACTCTAATTATAATTATATTAAGTCCGGCCTTCTTTGTAGAAAGTACTGTAAATGCTAGGTTTATATAGTTAAGAATTGGTGTACTAGTGGTTAGATCTACTATGGTCTAGTTATCCCTATATTTATCCGCTAAGAAGTTTCCACTTATTACGGCCTACAGCTTATTATATCCACAGTAATATGCATTAATTTTCTCTAGAGAATTGGACAATAGATGCTTATACTTAGTTTTTAATACAAATCCGTATAGAATGGGGGCCCTATTTAATAGCCGTTTATCTACGTAACTATATATAGTAAAGCTTATTTCATAGAATTGTATAGGTGTAGTATTTGGCTATTATGGGACTTTAATAGACAGACCACTAAGCACCTGGGTAGCCTTAGAGGTTGCCCTTAATCTAGATAAGTTAACAAACTGCTCTCTAGAAGACAAGGCGCTATACTTTTAAATAATATCAGCCATTATAACCTCCACACCTCTATGTCTGTTGGTTATTACGTGTCGCTATATAGATTTTTTAGCAGTAATAGTGAAAGCTTTAAACTCTAATAGCAGATCGGATCTCTTAAATACGTGCCCATACTTAATGTTGAGAAGGTTAAAGACTATGCGCTTAACTCCATTTTGTATAGGCCTAGACACTAGCAACCTACCGCTAGACGCTTTATTAATTTCGCTAGCATAGTATTAGAGGATTTCTTTATATATTTTTTCATTAATCGCGAGTCCTTGCTGCAGCTTTGGATCACTTATTTACAATAAGTTCTTATTAGTTATAGTGGTCAAGTACCAACTAGATTCTAGGTGTGGTGCCGCTATTATAGTTAGGAACCCTATATACTTATAAGTGGGTAAAAGCTTTATGCAGAATAGTATGGAGTAACTTATAAAGACAGTGGAATGGATAATATATTAGACAATTAGCAATAATCTAATAAGACAATCCTAATAGTTATAATAAGAAGGTATGCTAATAGTGTTAACTTAAGACAATAGCGTATGCTGATAAGAGTGGTATAAGAGCGATATAAGGAATAGAACAGAATATAAGTCTGAATGCGAGAAGTAGGATAAGATGTAAGCTTTAATATGGGCAGTAGAACAAAATGCAAGACTTGGAGTAAGAAACGGAATAAAAGGTGCGTGGCGAGACGAGATATAAGATTTGCGCCGCCGACCAAGTAAATAAAATTACAAGATATAAATAGCAAGGCATATAAAAACAAGTGTAACCCGCAGTAGAAGCCTTAGAACGTCATTATCGCATATATTATATAGAAAGCCAAAGAGTTATAGATAGGATAATGACGTCCTAATAGGTATACTTAAGCAACTAAACTAGATATATAACAATAAGAGAGCTAATAATTCTATTCTTTGTATTGTAACTGGTTAGTAAAGCAGCTTTAGAGTGGTAGGGAAATAAGTTTAGGACAATCTAAGATATTAAAAAATGTCCAAAATTATATAAAAAAGTGAAATATAATATAGCATTTTATTCTATAAGAACAAGTAAGGTAAAATGCATAGCAGAGAGAGGTGGGGATGATCTAAGACATTATAAAAGGTCTAAGATTATACGAAAAAAAGTGAAATATAATATGGTATTTTGTCCCACAAGTGTAAGATAAGGTAAAGTGCATAATAGAGAGAGGTAAGGGGATGATTTAAGACATTATAAAAAGTCTAAGATTGTATAAAACAAAGTGAAATATAATATAGTATTTTATCCCATAAGCGCAAGATAAGGCTTTGGGATGCCTTTTACCCAAAGTATAACCTATTTTTGAGCTATATTACTAATAAAGCAATTTTTTTTGTAAGCTATTATATCTACTATATAGGCAACCTAAAACTAGTATCCTAGATCCCACTTATGGCTACTACGCTTTATACTAAAGACACTTACTGGACTTATTTATATATAGGTCCTATAGTCTAAATTGCATATCGAGCCATCCATAATATAGCTATTATTACTCTAGCCCTATAACACCGTACTATTATTTATGCGCCTTTTTTTCCTACTATTGTTTGCTTAATCTTTTAAACTTCTATAGCCGCCTAAACCAACACTATAGCCTCTTTGTCTTTAATAATATAGCTATATTAAGCTTGCCTTAGCCTTAATTTCTCTAAACGTATACTACCTAGAAATATATCCTGCCTTGCACAACTACTATAAGCTCTACCTACAATATGGCGTCTAGTGCCCTAGCACGGAGCAGGCTCTCTTAAAAGCCGTATTATAATACCTTCTAGAGACTAGACACCCAAAGCTTCTTCAGCCGCTGTAAATAAGGGAGATGCTAATATATAGATCAACGGTAGTATACTAGGTAGAGATAGCCCTAATTTTTGTGAGCTGGGGTAGGATATTAAGGTCAAGCTGGCCGATTAATAGGCTAACCTAAATAACCCGTTCTTTTCTGCCAAATTATTTAAAGGGCTCTAACTATATTTTAGCTCTCCGCACCCTAGTGGTATATAGGCTTGTGCTAATATATCTATTTAATAGGACGCTAAGTTTAAGGACTTTAAAGAGTTTAAGGCAGCCAAACTGGACGCTAAAGCACAAGTATGACTAACTTAACACCAAGTTTAAGGACTTAAAAGAATCTAAGATAGCTAAACTAGACGCTAAAGCGCAAATATGACCAGCTTAACACTAAGCTTAACACCAAGTTTAAGGACTTAAAGAGTCTAAAGTAGCTAAACTGGATATTATAAACTAAAGACTTAATAGTACCCAAAAACCCTTTATCCGTCTAAACAATAATATATAGTATTCTTAGGCAATGGCTATAGGACTATAGCTACAGCGAAGATATTATTTACCACTAATGTTATAGAGCTTGACAATATTAGCTATCTGGACTTATAGATTCCATTATTTCTATATAAGCCGTAGCAAGAAAAAACGGAAGATTAAGGGTAGTGCTAATTGATTTAAGATAGCTAAATAAGTTAGCACTTGGAACCATAATATCCAGTCTTAGGTATATAGAGTTTTAACTAATATCCAACTTAAGCTACTGCTCAGAAGTCTTATATTTGTCATTAGGGTAACGCCAAAGGGCTAGGCCAGGTAACGGGTATTGGTAATAATATAGATTTAAAGCCTATAAAGTAACTAAATAAATAGCTTATGTCTTACAGGCTAACTGCTTATCTTTAACAGCTTTTGAAAGTTTATTTCTAGAATTCCTTTTAACACCTCTAGTTTTTATTTTAGCTGCCTTAGATTCTTTTAAGTCCTTAAACTCGGTGTTAAGCTAGTTATACTTACGCTTTAGCATCTAGTTCGGTTACCTTGGACTCTTTTAAGTCCTTAAACTCAGTATTAAGTTGGTTATACTTGCGCTTTAGCGCCTAGTTTGGCTACCTTAAACTTAGTGTTAAGCTAGTTATACTTACGCTTTAGCGTCCAGTTTAGTTGCCTTAGACTCTTTTAAGTCCTTAAACTTAGTGTCAAGCTGGTTATACTTGCGCTTTAGCGCCTAATTTAGCTGCCTTAGACTCTTTTAAGTCCTTAAACTCGGTGTTAGGCTAGTTATACTTGTGCTTTAATATAACTAGTTCTAGCAAGAAAATAAGAGGTATACTCTTAACAGCTATAAAGTCAAGCTACTTAAATCAAATACCGGCAATTAACCATTAGTACTATAATACGTACTCTTTACACCTGGAAACAATACTATATTATTTAATATATAATTAGCAATAATGCAGCGGAGCTGTCTATTGTGTTCTTATACCCCTAAGAGTTATAGCGGCCTTTACTAACACCTATAGTGCTATAAAAGGCGGCTGCCTAGCCACTAACACGTCTATAAAAAAGCACGCGAAGAGAGATATAATACTTATATATTTATTACGGCCTGACTGCTTACAATTCGCGATTAATTCCACCACTCTTACTGGTTAGATAACGCGCAATTGCAACTAGTAGGTATAAACACGGATACCAATAAGTACGCTCTGGTGGCGGCAGAATATAAGCAGAATGCCCATCTAGTGCCTCCGTGCGGTATACTATATTAGAAAAGCGTCCTATTATTATTATTATTACTTAGAGTAGAGACATTTAAAGCAACTAAGAATATAAAGGCGGGCAAACCAATTTTATACGAGACCAATAATAATATGCAGTAAGTTAACTAGACAATTTTAGATATTACCATATTATAACATAACAATAGCCAAAGTATACTATACAATCCTTTTTATTTAGAGTTTGATTACGCCTTTTTAATATAGCTGCACCGTATTCGCTGCACAAAGGGAGATATTAACGCACTGCTTAAAGACACCCGCATTAGCCCACTTTATGGCCTACTTAGCTTCTAATCTACAAATTAATAGGAGGAACTAATTACCGCTATTCTATTTAGCATATAAGACAAATAATAGCTCTAATTAAAGTGTAAGGTGGAATTAAATGTTAAAGGCTTTAAGCAGAGGGAATACCATACTCTTTACCAGGATATTATAAATATAATTACCTTTTTAATTAGCTATTAACCCTTTAAAGATGCACTAGTATATACACCAAAGTGACTCTATAATACTGATAACCACCAAGTCTATAATAAACTACACAGCGGTAACTAGTGGTAGGAGACACAAGGCAAGCTTTCCAGTAGTGCTATAGTAGTTCCTATACTTATAGCAGTTAATAAGACCCAGCTAACAATGCACTATGGCGACAAATTGGCCTAGCTAGTATATCTTACTATTGGTAATCTTAATCAACAAGTTTAGCGCTAACAGACATCCCCTATAAATATCCTTATTAGCTTTATGCCAGTTATTAAAAAAAAGGATAACAATATAAAAAGTAAAGCATATTATAAGGCGATAAGAACTATACTTAAATATAAGTCCTGCTTTAGTATTTTAACACTATATTCCATTAACTAAAATATAATAGCAATTAAGCATCTTGCAGAAAGCGGCGTAGACCTTTAATATATAGATAATTTTATATGACGATATTATCCAATTATATATAGAAGAATGACAGACTATAAAGAATAAGTGCTACTTATAGGTGTTAAAAGCCGACAGCACTACACTATATGCCAGGTCCTCCCTCTAAAGCGCGAGAACTTAACTAAGAAATAATACCCACTACGCACCTATAAGGAGACAAGAAGATAGATTAAACGCTAGTAACTAGAGAACATTCTTCTATCCTTAGATAACTAGGTATACCCAGTAGAATATTTCGCGTAGTACCATCGCCTATTTAACATCTATAAGGGTATAATGGTAGATATTCTATATTAGCTTCTAAAGGGTATTATTATGCGACTTATTAAATAGGTATGGAAACTGGTAGGCGATATTATCTAGCTAAAAAGAAAAGGAAGAGGGATAAAGATAACCACAATAAATATATCTATGGAGGCTTAGCTTAAGTAGTGTTTTAGATAAGTCCCAGCTTTTATAGGGCTAAAACGGTTTAATAATCTATTATTTAGTAAAGCTACTTAATGGATAGGTAATAAACAAAAAGCTATAGTTCGTTAACTTATTGCTATACTAGCCCCACTGCTGTTATCTAGGAAACTATATGCTATGCATTTCATAAGAGCCGTATATAACTTTATTATTATGGCTCAGTATCGCACCCACGATAAGAAGACACTACGATATATGCACCACGCCCTATATTGAATTGATATGCTTAAAGGCGTGTTTTAAAGTTTCTGTCTAAAGGCAAAGGATTCTAATATGGGTCATTTTAATATACCAAAATTCCATGCCCTTATACATTTTAAGGAAAATATCCGCCTGTATAGATGTGTAGACGGGTATTACACTGGCGTAAATGGCGAAGCTGGACACTGTTATATTGTTAAGGCGTTTTATAACTTAATAAATAAATAGGATTTGCTATCTTAAATCTGCTCTTACAATTTAAGACGGGTAGTAGTACTAGTAATGGAAAACGAAATAGCTTTTATACATAGTGATTCTATACTACAGTCTTCCTAGCGTTTAGAGGTACAGGTTACTTAACCAATATAGCATTTAGCAGTTGTAAAGCTTTGGTGACCTTTAGAAGATATAGAGAGGGTAATAGATCTTATCTAGAGGCGTCTTAGGTTAAATATGTGGCTTTATATATCTTATATAGTAAACTACTGCAAAATCCCAGGGTTTCTAGACAGCATTATGGTATTTGTTTAAGAGTGTAGGTAAAAACTATAAGGCGAACGTGCCCAGAACTCTAATATAGACTGGAAAGAGAAGGACCCCTTATAGGTTAAGCGCCTGCTTATTAAAATACATCTATCTATCTACTGTTAGAAACGAGATGGAAAAAATGCAATTAACCTTAAGGGCTAAATTAGTGAGGTAGTATATTGTATACTAAATTGGCAATGTTCTAACTAGTAGAGGCGTGATTATGTATGGGTCTAAGAGTATATAGATAACGGCGACCGTATTAGAAAGGGCCGCATACCGTTAAATAAAAGACTTATAGGCCAGCTTTAGCTAATTATTACTATTCTAGATATTGAAAGGTTAGATAAGTATAGTGTATATATACAGTATACTGGAGCTATAGTAGAGCTGCTTTAGCTATTAAATTATGGACTGCCGCATCTAACACATAGCATGGTTGAGGTAAAAAGGTAGCCGCGCTTGAGCGTAAATACTAGGCAAGTACTTAGAGGTGGTCGCTTTTATTCAATGCTATCTATTCTATAAAGCGCGTATATTATTCCAGCCGCTACTTCTTATCCAGATTTGTACTATGTTAATAATTATATTAATTGGGACCAATACAATACTTTATACTTAGACAACTTTTTTAAAGAAGGAACTTGTATTACGTTATTATATAGAAGCTAGGATAAATAGCAAAAGTAGCTAAACTAGCATAGAACCTGTAATATATAATATAATAATAAACCTATATAAGACTATATGAGACTGTATAAGATTGTATAAGATTATATGAGGTTATATAAGATTATATAAAATTATTTTGATTCTAATATATAATATATTATAAGCTAGCATATTACATGCTAAGAAAATAGTAAAAATTTATTTACGCAATTGGCATACAACTTTAAAATAATATATTACATTACCTTAATTACATGTTAAAGAATATACAGTTAACTTTTAAAGTTGTTAAGTTGGTTAACTATATGTTATTTAAATTTTGAATGTGTTAATTGCATATTAAGGAATATGCAGTTAACTTTTAAAGTTATTAAGTTAGTTAACTGCGTATCATTTAACTTTTAAATATGTTAAGTTGGTCAATTGCGTGTTAAGTTAGTTAAGTTGCATGTTAAGTTGGTTAATTGCGTATTAAGTTAGTCAAGTTGTATATTAAATTGGTTAATTATATGTTAATTACGTGAAACGCGCTTAACACAGTTGACTTGAAACCTAGCCTGCAAATATTTTCCTAATGTTGCGTATTCTTAAATTATTATAATCTACGCTACTTTATAACTATAAAGGAGCTTATACCTTAATAGGCCAGATAGGCAGAGAAGCTTACGCAATTTAACTTTAAGATTAAATATAAGCTAGGGGAAAACAACCCTATTAACGGACCGTTATAACAGCTAGATTATACTAAAGGCTTTAAAATAGGAAAAGGAAAGCAGATAATAAATATCTTACTCCCTATATTATAGAACAAGCTCTAGGTATAGAATGCTTAAGCACCCATAGCTCTAAGTACTAAGTATTAGGTAGTATAAACCCTATTAGCTTCTACTAATATTCTAGCTAGTACCCGGTCCGTTACTAATAAGGGTCTAAATATACCTAGATAGGATATCCCTAATACACTCTTAGAACCTAGTAATATATTAGCTCTAATTGTTGAGCTATCCCCTTAAACTAAAAGCGGAGCTATAGAGTAATTAGAACCTAGAGCCCTGTAAAGACTAAAGGACTTTAATTTTATAGCGGCCTTCCTAATATATGCGCACTAAAGAGTTGTAAGATCTATAGTACTATCTAGTTGCGTACTTAGAGCAGTATAAGACAAAATAGCTTTTATCTAGGAACTATCTAAAAGGTTAATGGATCTCATCTATAAGGTATAACGGAGGGATACCTCCTATGCCATCTTTAATACAGAAGTAGACTAGAAATGTAATAGAAAGGAAGCTAATAGGCGCTACCATTAGGAAATAAACTTAATAAGCCTACTACATAAATATAGCAAGGTTTGGGTGCTGTAAGAAGCAAATCTATAATAGAAGATTCTTATAAAGAATTATAATAATCTTTTAGGCGGCTACTATAGTTAAGCTAAGATAGTAGAATTACTTTAACGTAAATACTATTAGCTAAAGCTTAATTAGGAAGCAAAGGAATATATCAGCTATTATAAGAAGTGTTAAGTATATAAAATCTAAAGGCATAAGCTATAGGGTTTACTTAAATCGGTTTCTCCTGCTAGTAAACTATAGCAATATTATGCTATAGATTTTATTATGGATCTTCCGCTATTAAAAAATAAGTAAGGATAAACATATAATTCAGTCCTTATACTTATTGATAGGTTTTTAAAGTACGTCTAATACCTTTTTATTAATAAGACGATTAATATATAAGCGCTTACAAACCTAATTAAGGAAAAATGCTTTCTTAAAGTAGATTAACTATACTCTATTGTTACTAATAGGGGCAGCGTCTTTATAAGCCAATACTGGTTAGATCTATACTTTTATTTAAAGATAGACTACCATTGTAGTATGGCTTTTTATTTATAGATGGATGGGCAAATAAAGCGCTAAAATTAGGAACTGGAGTCTTACCTATAAATATATTTAAACTACTAGTAAGATAATTAGTGCGAGCTACTTCTGTATACGGAATATGCTTATAACTTAAAGCAACACTTATTGTATAAGTATGCACCTATCTAAATTGCCTATAGCGTTTAACCATTTGAATTTAATAGTATACTTAATAATTACTAGCTAAGGCCGTATAATTAATTATAGGACCCAACCAGAAAGTCTAAGGACATTTACTAGAGAGTATAAGGGTACATTAAGGAATAGGAGGAGTAATAGAAGTATATAAAGTAGAGCCTATAAGATACGCAAGAATAGTAGAGACTTTAGTATAACCGCAAACACTAGGACAAGCATTTCAGTATAGGCGATAAGGTTCTATTATATTTAATAAATATTAAGACCTATTAACTATTAAAGAAGCTTAATATAAGATCCCTAGGTCCCTTCTAAATTAAGGAACAAATTAGTAAGCTAGCCTACTATCTCTAGCTATCTCTATCTATAGCCTATATATATCTAGTATTTTATATAAATCTACTAGAGCTATGGCATAGACTACTACTAAAAAAGAACTTCCGTCTAGGCCTAATTAAACACCCTAAAGTAGTAGGCAAGTGGTATAAGGTTAAAGCTATACTATGCTATAAGTCTATTAAGAATAAGCTTTAATATAAAGTTAAATGGCTAGGCTGGCCTACTAAGGACTCTATATAGGAACTAGAGGATTACTTTAATTATTGTAAAGATATTCTAAAAGAATATTAGGACTAAGGTCGGCAATCTACAAATTATAGAAAGCGCTCTAATACTATAATGTTATTACAACCTATAAAAAAAGCTTATAGTAGGCCAAGAGAGGCCCTAAAGAGTAAATAGGTTAAATTAGATATAGAATAGACAAGCTCTAGAAACTATAAGGATTAATTAGGGCTATAGCCTAAGGCAGGATAGGTCTTCAGCCTTTTTATATATATAGCATAAAATTAATAGGGTATTTTACTAGAATTATATTCTTATCTATTAGTCTATATTAGGAACAGTGTTCTTATACCTTCCTAAATACCTTATAAGGCCTTCCTAATTACTACTATATATAAAAATTAATCCTAAATACCTAAATTAAAAGCCACTATACCTTATCCCTAGGTACAGGATTAGTATCTATTAGCCTACTAAGTAATGGCTAATAGGAATAAGATTTAGATTTAGATCCCTTAATAGAAGTATAGATAGGTATAAAAATAGGGGTAAGCTAATAAGGTGTAGATGGAGCAGAGATCCTTAAACGTTTAACACTAATATTAGGCCCAAACCAGTACCAATAAAGTTCTTAAGGCGTAAGCTTATAGTTAATAAAGACATGCTTAAGCCTAGAATAAATAGAGATATTGGCTAGCTAGTAAAGACTAGAACTACTAAAACCTTACTATAGCAATTATTAGTTACCTATCTACTAGGTACTTAAAGGGTAACCTACCTAATACAGTATTATATTATACTCTTTTAAAACCTAACGCGTATACGTAAACTCCTTTTTATATTAGATAACAACTTTCTTCTTATTACCCCTATCCTTTACCCTATCCTTAATATACCAACTTTACTCCCTTATTAGGCGTTGCTAGCTAGCTTATTAGAAATTATAGGCGGTATAAATAGCTGTAGTATAGTCTTAAATCTAACCTAGATATTTAGCATTGGCGCTAGAACAAGAGAGTGCCTAGGTAATATAGTAGTTAAGGATATTAAAGGATTGTCGCTACTTAGGCCTAGGCTATATTAAAGCCTAAAGTTAGTAATAGAAACTTATTAAAGATAGGAAAGCTTACCTTAATATAACTACCGCTCTTAGTATATATGCATTAATTATAAGGACTAAAGGTATTGAACCTTATATAGTAGGTCTTGTTATAAGCATCTAGAATCTTCTTATTAGATTTCTGGTTTTTTAGAGACGTATATATAAAGTCATTTAGGTAAGACTAGCACTAATTACGAGTTAGCGGAGGTTAGGGTTCTATATATAGTAGTAGGGCCAGAATATACTACGGAATTAGCTTAAAAGAGCAGTTAGTAGGAGAATAAAGAGGTATATTAAATTGATAATATAAAAGAAGAAAATCTTAATAATATATTAAAGATATATCTAAAATTGGACAAAGGTTAATAATGGGAAGTAAGATATTAAGGAAAAGGACTAAGCTTAATAAGTAAAGTGTCTCTATACTTTACCTTCTAATACCCTTTTAGTATATAGCCGCAACCTTACTAATATAACTCCGTTATAATAGCGCAATTTAAAAGGAAGGAAACATGTATGTATACTATTTAGCCATCACTTCCTTATAAGAAAAACTAATTACGCGGCTAGGGAAGGCAATTAAGACGTTAATTAAAGACGTATATAGGTTAAATTATACCTAAATAATACTACGGTATTAAAAGAACAATATTATAAACGTTTTTAACAATTATATAATAGCTAAAGGCGCTATTATAAAGTGTCCCTCTTAGTTATTAGATAGTAGAGCTACGCTAAAATATAGTATAGGACTACAAGAATGAGAAAGGATTATAAATTAATATCTTAATAGTTAGACAATAGCAAGCCAAGGCTCTATATGTTAAATCCTCTACTAAAAGGTTCTACAGAACCATACTAAAACACTAAATTGCCTATAATATTTGAAATTGATTATAGACTGGTATAAAGGCTTGGAAATAGAGTTGCATAAAAATCTTTATACTAGCCTAGGTAGTTACTAGTATACTTCTAGTAGGCCTCTAATAGGTCTCCTAGTAATCTTTACAACTTTTCTCTAGTTATATTTTTTCCTTATTAAGGTTTTTTAGGAGTTTAAAGTAGGGGTTAGATAGATAGATGATATACAGCAGCATATTAATATCTCCCTAATATATCTCCAAACCCCTTTTAGGACAAGCCCTTATAATCTCCCTACTATAAGGTAATAGTAATTAGGGGCTAACTGTAAGAAAAGGGGGGGGGGGCAATATAAGGGATATTATTGCGGTTACCTTGGGTTGCCCTTAGAACAACCTCTAAATGCCCCTTAGATGGTTGCCGGTTATATGCTAGAGGCATATACCTGTAGTATATAGTCTCCACAATTCTAGAGGCCTTACCTTTTTAAGGATTTATCTCTCTTACTAATCTATCCTATTCTACAATTATGTCCTTATAGCCCCCTATCTACAAAGTCCCCTTATATATAAATTATAATAATCTAAGAGTATATAAGTAGTATGGCTTATATGCTTAAAGTAGTATTGCCACTATTTAAAGTACTTAACTATAGTCAGCAGTTCCTTATTATAGGTATAATACCTAACTTTAGGTTCCTAGAATTTTCTATTATAGAATGCTACTGGTCTTTAGTAGAGCTAGGCAGCATCTAGACGCCTATCAGGTCATAGTAAAATACTAATAAGGGCAAAATTTAACGCATTAGTAACTATTATTAATAGCTAATTTAGGTTAAAATGCCGTAATAGTAGAGCTTTTATAAACGTTATATATAGTTCCTAAAAGGCTTCCTAGACCTTTTTAGGCCATATCTATTATTTATACTATTTAGTTAGGCCCTTCTTAGTTTTTTTCCTTCCTACCTTTAAGCTTTTTACTCCATATACTAGGTCTTAAAAAGTTTTAGCAATATAGTTAAATAGGTATTAAGTAATATCTAAGTAGTTATAAATAAAGCACCTATAGAAATTGGCAAAGCCTAGAAACACTTAAATATCTTAGTAGCTCTCTAGCTTTAGCTATTTTTGGATTATCTATACCTGTACTAAGTCTATAGCTATATCTATAGGCATTATAATATAACCTAAGAACTTAACCTACTTAGTATTAAAGATATATTTTAATGCCTTGGCGTAGAGGCCCTAATTATCCAAATATTCTAGTACTTTATAGATATATTACTTATACTAATCCTTATTTTCTAAGTAGATTAGAATATTATCTAAATAGATAATATATATGCGGTTAACTAGTCCCCCTAAGGCTTTATAAATATATAATTAGAGTATTATAGGCGTATTAGCTAATCCAAATAGTATTACTAGATACTTAAAGTGGCCGTATTAGGTTTTAAAAGCGGTCTTCTATTTATCTCCTTTTTAATATAGGGCCTATAATAGGCATCTTATAAATTTAGCTTTATAAAGATCTTGGTCCTAAATAGTTAATCTAGCATTTTACTAACTAGTAGTAGTAGGTAATAGTTCTTAATTGTGATTTTATTAAGACCACGATAGTCTATATATAGCCTTATAGTTCTATCTAGTTTTAGAATAAAGAGAATTGGCGTGCCTGCTAGTAACTTACTAGGCTATATCTATCCCTTTTCTAGTAAGCTATTAAAGTACTCCTATAAGATCTTAAGCTCTTTATAAGAGAGGTTATAGATAAAAGGGTTTAGTAGTTATTTACCTTCTTCTAAATTAATTATATAATTATATTCCAAGTTTTGCTAAAGATCTTTAGCTTACCTACCCAAAAATACTCTTAGTAAGTCCCTTAGAATATTTAATAAATTAGGGTCGCGTTCGTCCTTTATATTATTATTAGGTAGGTCTTAAAGCTCCCTTAAAACGCTTATAGGCAGCATTACGCGCTATAGTGGCTATTTATATATAGTTACCATTATATGTTAAATAGTTTTATATAGTAGCTAGTGGAGGGTAGGGAACTCTTTAATATAGCGTTTAAGGTATTATAGTATACTCTCTGCGTATTACTTAAGCTAGAGTAACCTATAGCGGTAAAAGTATCTTATAAGATCTTTAAGATCGCTACCTCCCTATAGTATCTCCGCGGCCTATCTAGCAGTTTCCTATAAGGTATCTATTATAAAAGGGTTATCGCCTATACTAGGCTTTATACCTATTTTACTATAGAATAGGGGTTAAATCTAATACTCCTTTAGGTATAGAGCGTATACTATTTCTTTTAGAGCTATATCTTCTAGGATATCTTTTAAGCTTATTAGTAAAATACGTCCTTCTAATTATTTATTATTTTACTATTTAAAAACTCCTATCTTAAAGCGTATTTTAGCATCTACTTTTATAAGCCAAGGGTATTTAAGAATAAGGTTATAGCCTATAAAGTTAGCTACCCAAAAGGGTTATAGGCTGACTACCTTAGTGCGGTTATATATATTAGCCACTAATTCCATAAGCTTATAGGCACTATATAGTTTAATCTAATACTTATTGTCGGTATACTCGCTTTATCAATATGCACGAATATCACTTATAGTGGTACGTATGCGGTGTCGAAGTTAGTAGTTAATTATTATCTTAAAGTAAGGGGTTGCTCTAAGGTTAGATTAGCTAGTCTCGCTTTATGGTCTTATAACCACATTATATAACTAACATTCCGACACTAGAGCAACTCTAAAAAGAAGGCTAATCTATACTCTAAAGCCAAGCCTACTTCTAGACTATTTATAGCATATACGCAATAACTAGAGATCTAATTAATACGTAATAGCTTTTACGCTCCTTTTATAGGTCTGTAATTATATAACCTGTATTATAGCTTATACAAATGCCTCTAAACCAAAGCTTGTGGAATGCTATATTACGAAAACGCTAAGCTAAGAAGAAGAAGAATTATTAGGGGTAGCAGGTTAATATATTATAAGGGCCGCCAAGGCGCTAGTAATAAGTGAGCTAATAGCAATTTTCTATACTGGGTATAGAAAATCCTGATTGGCTGGTTAAATTTAAGGTCCGCTCCGTTATAATTAGTTATATAACACTAAGCTAAATCTAAGTTCGTTTATTCAACCTATCCTATAACTTGTAGGTCGATTCGGTTTGTATTAATAAGCCATTAAAGAGCCGTGTAGGGTTTTCCCTTTGTTATGGCGTTAGTAGGGTTAGCCTCTCCGTTAATTTATTTTACCTCTATAATCTATCTCCGTTTGTAGGCTTGCCGGAGGCACATTATATTAATTATTAGGCGTTTTTCTTGGGTGGTTCTGAGTCGTACTAGACAGTTATATAAGGACTTAGAGTTAGTGCAAAGCATGAGTAAAAGGTTAATTTATAGGATCTTATCTACTATAGACTTAATTGCAACGCTGATGTCAAAGCCGTAGGCTGTACCGTAGAGTTTAAAAGCTAGTACGCTCTAAGTAACTCTTTTGCACTTAACTAAGCTTTAATAGACGATATTAGCCTTCTTTATAGCATTAGTTAGTATAATGACGTAGCTAATCTGCGAAGAGAGGTCCTTGTTATTAGTAAATAATGTGTCCGTAAATACTAGTAGCTATAGGGTTTTAATATCTAACTTAACAAACTTAAGGCCTCTATTAGCGTTCTTGATTTGCCAGTTTAGACACTTATTTAACTATTTTACGTCTTCCTTATTGGGGTTAATTACTTGGGCGGTAAAGGATAAATTAAATAAGGCTTCTAGTTAGTAAACTAAAGCAATATATACACCTCTAGTATGTTAGGCGATGTACTGGTCCTTTAGGGTTAAGGTTTTTATAGCTCCTCTTAATCCCATACTTATAGTAAGTTTAGTACTAATTATACTAAGGTTTATGCATTGTTGTTTCTAAGTAAGTGTAATGCTCCCGTTAGTTAGTAGCTAAATAACTCTACCATTAAACTTAATAGGCGTATTAACGGTAAGCTATTCCCGTTCCTTAGCTATAAACTTGGCCTTATACGGCATGTTTTACTTTGCGTTTATAAAGGTCTTATCTACTAGAAATATAGTATTATTGGTTTATAGGCCTATAATGCTAAAGGGCTTGTTGCTCTATAGGAGATAGGGGTTGTATATAAACTAGTCCATATATAACTGTTAGATATAATGCGAGTAATATATCTTAAACTAGTAGTTACCGGCTTCTGGTACTCTGTAGAGTGGTTTTATAACCTTTAAAACCAAGGCCTTATTAATCCCAAGTTGCTTAATTAGCTTATATAGAGGTCGTATATAGAACTCTTAATTTAGTGTAGTGGTTAATTGTATGTAGGCCTGTGAAATATCTTGGAGGTAAAGTTATGCCTATAGAAGCTTTATGGTAGCAATGCAGAGAATTAGTTGTTGGCTAAATTATTAAATAGTTAGTAATTAAGTAAGAACTAGTTCCTTTTTTAGGTTGTTATAAGTTTATATAACTAGTTAGGATTTCTTAAAGGCTTTATTAGTTCCCTTATTTTTAATCTTATTAACAAATTGTGAATTAAAGAGTTATACGCCTTATAGTATATCCATAAGTTTTATCATCTTAAAAACTCCCTTCTTAAGTAGACCAGTAAGCTTCTTCTATTAGGAGGCGCTAAATTAAGTACTAAATTAACTGTTATTTTATAGGTAGATGGTGGTGTTAGTTATAGCTATAAGTAAAGGGTATTTATAAGGGCGTCCTTTGCCTTGTTTTAGGGGTTGTTACTAAGCTTTAATAGGTCTCTTTAAAATAGTCTTAGAAAGAACTAACCTAGATAGAGGTTTAGGTAGCGATTTTAGTCTAACAATTTACTCCTGCAATTTAGTTGCTTAAAGGTAGGGTTTTATAACCGTAGATTGAAAGGCTATAGGTCCGCTAGACAGCTTAATGGTGTATATTTTACCCTTAACGGTAAGTAAGGTAAATGGCCTGTTCTAATAGCTACTTTAGCCAGTGTTTCCTTCTCTCCAGACTAAAACAGGTAAATTTAGTAGGAGATTATAAATTATATTAGTATTAGGTCTATTTTGTATATTTAGCGTATTAGCAATCTATTATTTAGCTTATAGCTTCTATATCTCTGCCATAGCCTTTTTAATTACGGCAGCGCGTTATATAACTATAGGGAATAGTGCATTGGATTTAACTATTTGGGGGTAGGCTTTAAAGACTAGAAGTATAGAAACTAGTCCTTTAGGGCTAGCTAAATTGTTAATTACTTTAAACACTATTTAGAGTCCCATCTTCTTATTAATCTTGGGGATTTCAGTTATAATAATCTAATAGGCTCGCTATAATAGACTATAGTAGCGCTCTACTATTTTAATGGAGTTATATGCTTTAACTAGTACTCCCTCTATGCTAATTCCTATAATAGTGGTATATTTCTTAAATTCTTTACTAATAAAGTTCTTTTTGGTATTGTAGGTAATTAGGTCTAGTAGCCCTAGGTAGATATTAATTTAGCACATCTATAGAACATTCTATATATGTTTGGCGCTAATGTCTTATAGCTATCTACCGGCTTAGAATTGCGTTCCTTTATTAATAATATATAGAAGGGGTAATCCGCTAATATATATAATATTAATAATAATATTATAGTTAAAATTAACGTTGTTTTATATGGTAAAGCGGAATCTGCCTAGTAATTTACTAAACTTTTAATAGTAGTAGTAGAACTTGGTTAGTTGCTTAATAGCCATTCTATTAGTTTTATGGCTAGTATAGTAAAGTAGCTTTTATAATTTCTTAACTAAGGGGTGTCTAAATTGATAATATAGACGCCGTAGCTCTATATCTGTTAAGTAGTAGGGGTTCGCGTTAAAGAATTTAAATAAATATCACTGTAGTAATAAGCTCTATAAGAGAAATGGGTAGCTAAACTATCGCACTACTGGTACTCTTTTAGTGTAAGTGATAACAACGTTTCTAAGGTTGTTATAGTAGATTTGGAGTCTGTCTATATCCGCTAAATAGAGCAAGAAGGGGGTATCCGTATAGATAATATAAAACTATATCTTGCCTATAGGGGTAATAATATCTATAGTTTTAATAGAGGTAGTAATTCTAATGCTAAACTATACGTTAACTTATCCTTTGGTTAAGGTATTAAGTCTTATAGATTAGTCCGCGTTTTATAGTGCCTAGAATTGTCTATAACCAGCTATAGACTTCTTTAATATACTAATATTAATTATAATTCCTATAAATACTGTGGAAGTATAGCGTAAAGTGGCGGTTATTGTGTTGTAGTTAAACGGGTTAGTTTCTATAGTAGGTTCTATAGAGGTTGTAGTAAGTAAGTAAGCGTAAGCCTTATTAGCTAGTTCTATACTTATAGAGGTTGCTTTGTCTATAGTAAGAGTCCTAAATAATATAAGATAGTAGCTGTTAGGGTCTTCTAATTCTTTCTTGCTGTTATTGTTATTAGTATTTTTATTAGTGTCTATGTCTAGCATAGGAGCTTTAAAGGTCTTATTGCACTTATTATTATTGTCTTCTTTATAGTAGATAGTGTATTGTCTAAAGCGTTCTTTAAAGTTACTATTGCGGCCCTTATTATTATTAAAACGTCTTTTATACTTATTTCTAGAACGGTTCCGCTCCTCCTTTATATATTTCCATAAGCAGCAGCTCTCCTTTTAGTAAATATAGTACTTGGCCTTTAGGGATCTGACGGTGTTTTGTCTATAGGAGCGGATTCGGTTATAGTTGTTATGGATATTACGGTGGTATATGCGATCCGTAAAGTAGGCTCCTTAAGACGGTCTTATTAAGGCCTAGAAAGGGTGTTCCTTCTCCTATATAACTATAGAAGATTGCAACTTGCTAATTAACTAGGAGAGGTCTTTAAAAGGGTTAGAAATAGTAATATAGTATACTGGTATTCCTTAGTAAGCGGTAACTAGTTTATTTATAAGGAAGAGGTCTATATAAAACTCTAGGTATAATCCATAGCGATATTTTAAGAGCTTATTAAGGAGTAGTTAGAAACTCTAATAGATTTGCTTATTAGGGTTCTTATTAATAATTCCTTAAAAGTTGGTGGCGTTTTATTTAATAAGGTTTCTCTGATAGTACTTTAGTCCTTTAAAAAAGTAACGCATGTGGTTATATACCTTAGTAAATAATTTGGTTAAAAGGCTACTATTATAGTAGTGATCCTAAGCAAGTCCCTTTAGCATAGTTAGGAATACAGTTATATAGCCTTTAGGAGGTAGACCAGCTCTCTTACAGATATTATAGAAGATAGTTAACTTAAAGTTAAAGCTATTATTTACTCTATTATACTTCTGGTTATCTATGTAGATCTTAGCAATAGTAGCTACCTCCTTGCTATATATAGGCAGGTGCATAGTAGGGTCGGTATTAGTAGTGCTAGGGTAAAGATATTAGGCAGAAAGAGGACTAGGTAGGGTAAAAGCGGTTACTAAAGGGAGGGTAGAGGTAGTTACCATAGGTAATAATTGCTAATTCTATGTCTGTAGGAGTTAAGTAAGGAGAGTAAGTAGTTAATCTTAGGTAGAGGGAGGTACGGCTTACTGTTAGGTAGTAGTTGGTGCAGTTTACTAGGGTATAGATGCAACAGCTAGTTAGGGTGTTATAGGGGTAGGTATTTATATTTTAGGTATTATAGCTATAGCTATAGGCTGGATTACAGGCGTTAGAGGTAGTGGAGGTAGTAAATAGTTTATAGGCGTCGGCACTGTATAGGTAGGTAGTAGGCTATTAGGGGGGGTTATAGGAACTAAAGAGGCTATAACTAATAGAGGTATAGCTTAATTTAATTTTAGAGCTATTTATATTAAGTTAAGTTGTTCTTATAGTGCCACTATAATTATAGGGCTAACTTCCTTAAGAGCTCCTATAATTTCCTTATCTGTCTATTCGTGAGGTTCCTCTTCTATAAGAGCATTATATAGAATCTTATAAAGTGGGTATCTGTTGCTATATGTGGCGACATATACTCCTCTTTAGAGTAGGTAAGTACGGAGTTTTACTCTAGTAATAAAGCGTATCTTTCTAAAGTCCTTAATAGTAAAGCCTTTAAATTCTTTCTGGAATAGCAACTATAATATATAATCCGTAAAGTTCTTATATATATACTCGTAGATTTTCGTTTCTATATATTCTTCCAGGTCTTTCTCTAAGGCAGTTGCTATATTAATCCCATAACTATGTCTGGCGATTCTTTCCTTCTAATTAATTTCCATATTGTCGTGTCTTTGTGTATGTTGTAGTTTAAGGTTAAGGTTAAGGTTGGGGTTAAGGTCGAGGTTAAGGGTTATAGTTAAGGTTAAGGTTAAGGTTAAGATCGAGGTTTAAGGTAAGGGTGTAAAGGTAAGGGTATATACGTCCTCTATAGCTGTTGGGCCTATAAAGTGTTCTTAGCAAGACTGCTATTCTTTCAGCGATCTATTATATTGGCTGTAAGGCCAGTATAAATTCTCTTAAGCTTAAAGGAGGTTATAATCTTCTCTAAATAAAGATATAATTCTCTAGGCGATTTAACGCGTTAGCAGTTAAGCTAATACGTGGTCTTAAGCTTTAAGGGTAATATAGCTTTCTCCTTTAACTAAAATAGACAAGGCTAGGTAATCTGTGTACTGTTTTTAGTACGGTTCTTAAGCTCTAGCTTATTGCGTATTTCCTAATCTGTATGTCTACTAATTAGTGTTGGTATACTCGCTTTATTAACGTGCACAAATATCACTTATAGTGGTACGTATGCGGTATTGAAGTTGGTAGTTAATTGTTGTCTTAAAGTAAGGAGTTGCTCTAAGGTTAGATTAGCTAGTCTTGCTTTATAGTCTCGTAACCACGTTATATAACTAACATTCCGACACTTATTTAGGAACTCTATAATAGGTTTTCACCACCTTAGTAATGGGATAAGCTTATACTCTTTTACAAAATTATATTATATAAGATTAATTTTAGCGCCGCTGTTATATAGTACTTAAAACTAACATACCTTGCCTATAAGGAGTACCATTTTTAGCTTAATAGCAATATAGAAAGTCTTTCCTTCCATATTTTGCCCCAATTATAGCTAAGAGAGGTCCATAACTAGGGCTTTTCTTTTTTTAGGTTATTAGTATGATTATCGCCCTACTTGTTTTTCTAATTAGGTTTACCTTTAGATAAGTTTTTTTTTTAACTTTTTAGAGTATTCCTATAAGGGTGCTAAATAGGTATTAGGTTGGCCCTAGGAGTTTTTCCTATTACTTAAGGTCCCTAACTTTAACTATTTTAGATTTCTCTTTAAGAACGGCTTCTTTAGAGCTTAGGTCTACCCTATATTACTACTAAAGTGCCTACGCTTCTAATTACCCCCTAGCTTCTTACTAAAAGAGGTCTAGTTCCTTACCGCATCCTTAGCATTTAGAACCGCTTATTTAAAATCTATATATATAGTAATCTGCAATAGGGCTCCCACGCGCTTTATTTTATTATAAATTACTAGCTTAATTCTAGCCTAGATAAATCTAATCTTCTTCTTCTTATAGATGCTACTATCCTTATTTTTAAAGGGCTCTAAATCTATTAATTGCGCATAAGTTTCTATAAAGTTTATAAACTAGTGGAAATTATAGCGGTTAAGCTATATCCCATTCCAGAATAGTTTTATATTATTATATTATATAATATACAGATCTTAAGTCTATTTTTTAGGAAGGTTTATAGCTACGGCTATATAGTAATTTGCTCTTTATTAAGCTAATTAAGTGCAATCTAGTTTAGGGATTAATCTTTAATCTTACTAATAATCTATTAAGTACGCTCTTTAGTATTATCTTATATTATTAGTATATTAAAAAAGTTATCTACTTTATAAACCTAATTGTCTAACTATTAGGCGTTAGGTCTATAGTGGAGTTCTAAACTATTAAAGGCCTTAGCTAGTTAGTCTATGTCCTTTTTCTATTTACTATATAAATACCTTTTTAAGTCTTCTATACCTCCTTAGGTAGGTACTAGGTAGCCCCTAAAAGGCCCTTAGCCTTAGCTAGGTTATAAAAGATTTTATTTTACCTAGATTAAGCTCTACTAAATCTAGACCTGCCCCTAAAGGTTTCTAATATATTTATTAGTGGCTCTTTCCCATATAGCTTCTAAAAGCCTTACAGCAGCTTCCTAGTATCCTCTTTAAAGAAAATTAGTATAGTTCTCTTAACTTTCTAACCTTAGGCCTGGGGAAGCTCTAGCTATAGAGGTAGTGTTAGTACTAATAGCTAATACAGGTTTCCCTATAAGGCTTAAGTCTTAAGTTAGTAATTAGGTCAGATTACCTAAAGGGGTAAGCCCACTTAGCTTATAAGCAGTCTATATATCAATATTATATTAATTATAGGCCGGTAGTTTTCCAGGAGGGTTTTAGTTAGGCCCTAATTAGGCGCATTAGTGTATTTCTTTAGTATTTTTAATTTAGGGGAAGATCTTAGGGTTACCTCTAGCGCTTAATCTTCTAATTAGCCTAAGTGGGGCTAAAGAGGTTCTAGTTACTTTTTAGTAGTGTTATAACCATTATAGAGAGTATCTGCGTTTTCCTTAGCATTGCTAGTAACTATAGGTATATAAGAGTCTTTAAGCTCTTAGTATATCTAAGTATTAGGGCTTATTTAGCTGTCTTACCTAAAGGTTTATATTGTTACAATCTTTTGCTATTAGAGGGACCTTCCTACCTTAGCGCGACGGCTTTCTATAAGGTGTTTATAGAGTTTCTACTTAGGTTATTATAAGATTTTAAGGGAGGACAGTAGATATAAATAAAAGATATAAATAAATAATCTAGTTTCTAAAGCCAGCTGCCCTTCTAAATAGAGTAGAAAGGATTTAAATATAAGGGGACTTTATAAATAGGGGGCTATAAGGCATGATTATAGAATAGGATAGATTGGTAAGAGAGATAAATCCTTAAAGAGATAAGGCCTTAGGGATTATAGAGACTATATACATAGGCACATGCGTTTAGTACATAACTGGTAACTATCTAAGGGGCATATAGAGGTAGTCCTAAGGGCAACCCAAAGAGTCCATAATAATATCCCTTATAATAGCCGTATATTTCTTCTGTAAAGAATTATAAGCAATTAGAATTATAAGAGGCTAGTTTAACTAAAATATATAATTATTTAATTAATAGTATAGAATAAAAGTTATAGGTAAGTAGAAGGTAAGTTAAAGGTAAAACAAGCTTTATATATTAAAGGGTAAATACTTTCTAACCTCTTCTATTTAGAGACTAATTGCTAGTTCTTCTCTAAAGAAGAACTAGCTCCCTTTATAACTTTTTTTAAGACACTAGTATAACCCTTTACCCCTTATCTGTCTAACTATATCTCCTTTAGGATATTGGTGGGATATTAGTAAAACCTTTATCTATTTTATTTAATAACGTTTTATATAAGCGATTGCCGTATATAACTAAGCGCCGCATCTCTAAACCTTACTAAAATTAGAAAATTTATACCTTAATATCTTAACAACCACTTAATAATAAGTTTTAATAATTCGGATTTGGACTTTCAAATACACTTTATAGCTTCTATTAAAGTTATATAGTAAATAGTTTAGTAGTTTTGAAGATATAGCAACTTAGCCCTATTTTAGCTCCTAAAATTTTAATATCTTAAAAACTACTAAACTATTTACCATATAACTTTAATAGAAGCTATAGAGTGTATATAAAAGTCCAAATCTGAATTATTAAAACTTATTATTAAGTGGTTGTTAAGATATTAAGGTATAAATTTTCTAATTTTGGTAAGGTTTAGAGATATAGCGCTTAGTTATATGCGGCGCTCGCTTATATAAAACGTTATATACCTTTTAGAAGCGCCTATTATAAATAAATAGTATATTAAAAATAACAATGGCTAAAATAGAAACTAAAGCTATTACTAGAATATTAAGTTACTCCCCCGCCTTAATTGTATATTATCTTAATAAAGTAGCCTAAATATATTAAGTAAGCTACTTATTATACTACTTTTAATATTTTTATTAAATTATAGATAGAGATAAAAGGCTTAATATTTATAATACCTTTAATAATCCTTATAAAATGAGAACTTATAACTTTAATTAAATATAATAAAATTTATAATACATTGGGAAAATATTCGCAGGCTAGGTTTCAAGTCGACTTTGCTAAGCGCGTTTCGCGTAATTGACATGCAATTTGACTAACTCGACACGCAATTAACTAACTTAACACGCAGTTACAGCCTGTTGCACGACCAGCTTCCCCCCCCTTGAAAAAAAAGTATATTTCGCTTCGGTACGCAGGCTCGCCAAATCGCCGTAGCGAAGTCGTATGCTTGGCTGCAAGAACTTTGCTTCTGGCGGACTTGCGACCGGCCTTCCTCCGCGGTGTCGTGATCTTTGTCAAATATCGTGAGGTTTCCACCCGTACGATATTGCCAAATTCCATCGACCTCTCTGCAGAGACAGCGTTGTACTCGCGTTTTAGCGGCCACAACGGGAGGGGTAGTTGAGGGGGAGAGGAAGAAGCGTATGTCTTTAATTTGGTTCTCCCGGCCAACCAAGGCGATTCTCCATGGCAACCAAAAAGGTCCTTGGGTATAGCCACAACCGTTCGCGATCGACCTTCTGCAGTTTCGCAGTGTCGCGATCTTTATCAATAATATCGTGAGGTTTTCATCCTGTACGATACTACTAAATTTTATTAACCTCTCTGCAGAAACAGCGTTGTATTTAAGTTTTGGCGGCCATAACGGAGGCATAGTTAAGGGGGCGAAGAGGAAGCGTACGTCTTCAATTTGATTCTCCTGGCTAACAACTAAGGCGATTCCCCTGGCCAACCAAGGTAAATCTCCAGGGTAACTAAAAAGGTTCTTGCGTCCAGGCACATGTGTTCGCTACAATTACTATATACAGTTGGTGGCGATTTGGCGAGCCTACGTACCGAAGCGAAATCAACTTTTTTTTTCAAGGGGGGGGGAAGCTGGTCGTGCAACGGGCTGTAACCAACTTGACATATTCAAAAGTCAAATGACACGCAGTTGACCAACTTGACATATTTAAAAGTTAAATGACACCCAATTAACCTGCAATTAACCAATTTGACATATTTATAAGTTAAATAATACGCCGTTAACTAATTTAATATATTTAAAAGTTAAATAATACGCAGTTAACTAACTTATACATTCCTTAATATGCAATTGAGGTAATGTAATATATTATTTAAGTTATATGCTAATTACAAGAGGCTCTACACGAAGCTCTGCATGAAGCTCTGCATGAAGCTCTGCACGAAGCTCTGCACGAAGCTCTGCACAAAGCTCTGCACAAAGCTCTGCACGAAGCTCTGCACGAAGCTCTGCAGAAGCTCTGCGACAGAGGCTCTGTACGAGGCTCTGCACGAAGCTCTGCACGAAGCTCTGCACGAAGCTCCGCGACAAAGGCTCCGCACGAGGCTCCGCACGAAGCTCTACACGAAGCTCCGCACGAAGCTCTACACGAAGCTCCGCACAAAGCTCTACACGAAGCTCCGCACGAAGCTCCACACGAAGCTCTGCGTACAGAGGCTCCGCACAAGGCTCCGCACGAGGCTCCACACGAAGCTCTGCATACAGAGGCTCTGCACGAGGCTCTGCACGAAGCTCTACACAAAGCTCTACACGAAGTTCTACATACAGAGGCTCTGCACGAGGCTCTGCGCGAAGCTCTACGTACGGAGGCTCTACACGAAGCTCTGCATCTGTCAGATAATCTGTATTCTCTCTAAGGCACAGGTCACGTGCATAGGTCACGTGCACTGTAAAATCTCTTCGTAGCTCAAAGCCCTCAGGGGCCCAGACAATCAATCAACCCATTTCATCAATTTGCAGCCACCTTATTTTTTACCCTTCCTTACATGTAACAGTTCACCAGCACTACGCTGAGACACGAGACCGTCGCCTAAGAGGCTCCGAGACACAATCGACGCTACCCTCGTATGTCTCGGGTACGGTCAAATATTGAGTCATAGACTACGGAGTTCCGGGTCTACTTTTATATAACGTAGGTAACGGGGTTTTGACCGCACCCTAGTTTTGACCGCGCTAGCGTACCGCCTGCTATTTTAAGCAAAGTTTTGTTGTTCTGCCAAAATTAAAGCAACACATATATTTAAAAGGCGGTGTGTCGTGCTAAGGCTTACCTAGGCGTGATAGTTACAACCTAGGTAAAGTTTTGATGTTCAAAACGGTCATAACCCAGGGTGCGGTCAAAACCCCGTTACCTACGTTATTTAGTTCACTTAATTTCCATATATTTAGAATTAAGTCGCTCATTCAATTCTCCCACACTGCACTGTTACAGTTATAAGTCTAGATTGCACTACCTGCTAACCAATCAATCTACTACCTTATTTACGAAGTCACTACTTCTGCCACCTTTGCAAGTGTCTTGAGCTTCTTCACCTACTAAACGAACGGACGGTCGCACCTGACCAACAAACGTACCCAACAGATGAACAAACTGACGAATAAAAAAAACGTCAAAATAAGGTTTCGCCAAGACGCTAACCTAGGACCCTGCTTGACCTGTTAAAATTCTAAAAATAACAACCAATACAGACGGACCTCATTTAAAATTCAACCTTATCCTTAAAAAGCCATCTAATTGGATGCAATAGTTCTTTATTATTTAAGATACTGCTAAAACAAAAAACGTATGGTAATACAGCAGCCCATTAAAGAAGAAAAACGAGCTTTTAAAGCTAGCGTCACCCAGTCGACCTACACTAAGAGACGTGCTTCCTACCGCTATATTAATAGCTAAGCTAGATCCAAACCAACTTATTACATATAATTAACTCTACGCTAAGTATAAGGACGACCTCCGCATACACCAGAAGCAAGAGCAAGCCATAAACGATATTAGCAATTATATCGTCCGCACGACGTTGATAGCCTACCTCCCTCTTATTAAAGACCTCAAAACGGTATACAAACGCCTTTAAGAGTTAAAGACTGTACTTGCCCCTACCACCTTAGGTTAAAAGCACAACATCCTAAATTAACACATGGCTCTTAAAGCCTATAACAAAAAGCAGAGCATTAAAAAATAGTTAAATAACTGGAGGAGTGTCTATAAACTGACAGAGGAATTAGAGCTTCTAGACATATAGGGATTTAGGCCTTACTACGATTTTATACGAGCTATTAAAGCCATCTCTTCTAGTTTTATAGGAGCACTGGAAGTAGACCTAATTAGAAAAGAACGAAAAAATAAAGAAGCCCTATTTATTATCGACCTTATTGAGGAATTTAAGGAGCACTACCGTATGTAGTAAGCATTGTCTACCTTAGCTGCCAATAACTCTGTATTTGCAACCCTTTAAAACAATTCCAATTCCAGTTTAGACTCTAATGGCAATTCTAATTCTAATAGTAATTTAAATTTAAGATGGAATAAGGAATGCATATGCGGCCTCGTATATCGGTTTAACAAATGCTACTATATTGCTAAGTATAAGCGCCCTTAAGAATAGAGACCAAGGGTAGATGTCCAGAAGAAAGTAGATAAAGCTATCTTATCTACACCTTAGATTAAACGCATTATTAACTAAATTTAAAAAAGAGAATAGGAAGCAAAGGAGAACAATCAGAATATAGAATCTATAATTAATTTTAATTCTAAAACCCTACCTTCTATTAAACTAACTGGCCATGCTGCCGTGTTTAGTACTGGTTAAACTCCTTTTAAACTCTAAAACACCTGGATACTTAACCCTAGCGTAGATACCCACGTCTGTAACAATAAAGAAGACTTTACCTTCTTATACCTAGCAGTAGAAGATGACTACCTAATTACTGGCGGAAATTTTAAGAAATTTTAAGCTTATAGAATGGTAACTATTACTGTTGATATACCTACTAGGAAGTTAAAAATAAAGCTATCCTATATAGCACTAGTACCCACTATGTTTATAAATATCGTAGCACTCTTAAGAGCTACTAATAACGATATCTATTTCGACTTAGGACGAAACTTACTATACCATCTAGCAACTGGCGAAACAGTCTGCTATGCGAGACAACTAGGGGGCTACTGGGCACTAATGCATAAAGAGCCTAAAAATACCCAGAGCTAACCAAATTTAAAACTAATGAATGAGCACCACTTAAAATTAAATATAAAGTTTGCTTACTAGCAAAGCATATATAGCAGATCTCTTAAAGACGAGAATATAAATTTCCAGCTACTCAACCATTTAAACGGTTAGCATTTAATATTATCTACCTTGGAGTACTAGGGTATAACGGCAATAGATATGCTATGTACTTCTATTACACGTATTCCAAATTTAACTTTATGTTTACCTCTAAGAACAAGGACAAAGCTACCGTCCTACCTACTATTTATAAGACTTACCGCTTAATTAAGACACAATTTTACTAAGACGTTGTCTTCTTCTGGAGCGATAATAAATAAGTATTTAGATAAACGGAAGACACCCTATAAGTATGATGTGCAGACGAGGGTATTACCTTTAAATGCCGAGCACTATATACCAAAAAATAAAATAGTGGAGTAGAATGATCTGGACGAACCCTTATGGAACGATTAAGGTCTATATAGCTGGAAGTATCCTTACCCCCGTCTCTAGGACCAGAGGCTTTCCTTGCTGCTGGCTATGCACTTAATTGAACACTAAATGAGCAGCTAGGGTGGAAAACTCCGTACGAGGTCGCCTACGGCAAGCTGCCATCACTTACCTATATGCACGAATATGGTTGCAAGACCTATATGCTGAATAAATAAGTTAGAAAGGGAGACAAGCTAGCTCCTTGTGCATTAATTAGATACCTAGTTGGCTATAATTTAACAAATATCTATTAAATCTAGATTCTAAGCCTTTATAAAGTTATTTAAACTAGAGACGTTATATTTAATAAGACCTCGTTCTATAACCCTAAGGGTTAAAACATTAACTACCTACTAAGGGAAGTATTGGAAGACACTATCTAGACAATTAGTCTACTAGAACCTCTTAAAGATAAATTTAAGGACAAATCTATCTTATATAGACCTACCTTAAATATAAATTAAACGACTATATTAAGCGACTTAGTAGAGCTTCCTATAAAGGACATTAAATAACTACCGACTCCTAGCAGAACGGTATCTCTAGATCTGCTAAAAACAAACACTATACTAGGAGAACTTCAAGACGATATCTTGGATATAATTAAAACAGGTTCTACCTAGTTAAGCAGTTTACTAGAACCGTTAAATATAGCTCTACAAGCTAATAAGGTCTTAGCCGATTCTTCTGCCAACCTTATCCTATTAGAAGGTTCCAAACAAATTCAACGTTAAGCGTATGTAGTAGCACTAGCTAATATACCTACCCTATTTAGTTACTACGCTGGCTTTGCTATAGGACTAGTAAAGGACATTAACCAAACTAGATCCTCTATGTATTAAAATAATCTTCCTCCTAAACCAAGAAACCTTAAAGAGTTAAGAAAGTACCTTTTAACTGCCGGCTTTTAAAAGGCCATGGAAAAAGAATACAACGACCTAAAACGCCAAGGGATATTTAAGACTGTCCTAAAGGAAGAAGCAACCAACAACTAGATCCTTCTGCTAAAATTGGTCTTTAAATACAAGTTTAATAGCGACGGCTACCTATAAAAGCTAAAAGCTTAACTGTGCGTCCGCGGAGACCTATAGATTACTAAGGAAGAGACCTATACAGTAACCCTAGCTACTCAAATATTCCATGACCTTATGGCTATAGCAGCCGCATTTAATTTAGAGATTTAATAGTATGACGCTGTGAACGCATTTATAAATGCAAGACTAGATAAGCTAGTCTACTGTTACTGCCTAGAAGGCTTTAATCAAAACGGACATATTCTAAAGCTACTTATGGCGCTATATGGATTAAAAGTCTCACCACTACTTTGGTATAAAGAGCTTACTAGTATACTAGCCAAATTTAGGTTAAAGCCTATCTTAGGTACTAACTGCCTTTACACTAATAGACGACTTATTGTCTTCTTTTACGTAGACGATATCGCTATTCTATTTGCCAAAAAGGACCTTTAAAGACTTAAAGAATTTAAAGCTAAACTTCTACATTAATACGAGATCCGTGTACTAGGAGACCTATAATGGTTCCTAGGAATTTGAATTAAACAAGATCATGCAAGCAGAAAGCTCTGGCTCTACTAAGATTCCTATATTAAAAAGGTAGCCAGTTAATTTAAGATTAAACTAGAAAGGTTCCCTAAAATACTACTACTTAATAAATTGATTCCGTCCGACTAGCAGACAAACCCTTAAAGAACACTAGCCTACTAGTAACGGGTTGGTTCTCTTGCGCACCTTACCGTATTTAGAAGACCTAATATTACGAAGACGCATTTAAAGCTAGTAGAATTTCTTACTAATCCAAATTAAAAGCACCTCAATGCATTAAACCAAGCTATTACCTATTGCCTTGGAATAAAATCTACAGCTATTAAATACTCTGGCGAAGTATTCGGAGCATACGTCTACTTTAGAAACCCTAAAGGAGAAGATGTTACCTTTTACGGAGCATCTAACGTAGCATTTGCAGACTATAAAGATACTAGACGGAGCTCTTAAGGATACCTTTTTATACTATTTAGAGGACTAATTAATTGGAAGGCAACCCTATAAAGATTAGTAACTCACTTAACTACTAAAGCGGAGCTTCTCTCCCTGTCTATGGCTGCTATTAAGATTATCTGGTGGTAGCGTTTCTTTAAGGCAATCGGTCTTAATTTAAAACGCGATTTTACCCTACTATGCGACAATATGCAGACTATACGACTCTTAAGATAGGATACACTAAAGCTTAATACTAAGCTACGATATATTGACGTCTATTAGCACTAGCTTAGACAGGAAGTCTAAGATAAAAAGATTAATATATAATGGGTCCCTATAGATAAGATACCTATTGACGGCCTTACTAAGATCCTACCCCGTTAAAGGCACAAGGCATGGATAAAGCAGTTAAATTTGGTGGATATTTAACATTAAATTGCTACGTTATCCAATAAAGACTCTTAAAAAACATCACCCTATCTCTCTACCTTTATTTATTTTCTATAGCTTTAACTATACCATTAACTCTAGGGGGGTGTGTAACAGTTTACTAGCACTACGCTAAGACACGAAACCGTCGCCTAAGAGGCTTTGAGACACAATTGACGCTACCCTCGTATGTCTTGGGTACGGTTAAATATTAAGTCATAGACTATGGAGTTCCAGGTCTACTTTTATGTATTTAGTTTACTTGATTTTTATAGATTTAGAATTAAGTCGCTTATTTAATTCTCCCACACTGCACTGTTATATTACATCCTCCCTAACTTAGGAGGCACTGGAACGGCAGCTAGTAAAGGACCGTTGCTAGAACTAGACGACCGTTGCCAGAACTAGACATTTGTCGCTAGAACTAGACAACTGTTGTTAGAACTAGATAACTGTCCTAAAGCCAGATAACTGTTACTAGAATTAGACAATAACCGTTTAAATAACTAGCTAGTAAATACTACAAACGATTTAATCAATTAATTAATTAAATCAAACCAGAGCTTTAATATTAGCCGTTACTAAATTAAATTAAGGCCTCCTAGGGAAGTATCCTAAACAACTACCATTTAAATATACAGCTAGCGAACAGCTGTAGAGAACGATTTAAATAAATTAGAGGCTTTAATTAGGCCGACCTTTCCCCTAAATTAAATTAGACACTAATATAGGTAAGTAGGTAGGTAGATAGATAGATAGGCAGGTAGGTAGATAGATAGGTAGGCAGGTAGGTAGGCAAGTAGGTAAGTAGGTAGGGTACTATATTTTGCTAATATAGTAATAAGAGATAGTAAATAAAATAAAAGTAAAATTATAGCTAAGTTGCGTTTTAACTATAGAGGACTACTTTTAAAAAGTATATTTAAATAAATAAAACTAATAGCTATAAGATTATTAATTTTTTTTTTAAAAAACTATAGTAGTAATAAAAGAGCTTTAGACTATAAAAAATATAGCTTTAATATTAGGGCTTATTATCTAAAAAGTAAAGTAGTTTTTTATTAAATATGTTTTATATATAAAAGGCTATTGTTGGAATGTTAGTTATATAATATAGTTATAAGACTATAAAGCGAGACTAGCTAATCTAACCTTGGAGCAACCCCTTACTTTAAGACAATAATTAACTACTAACTTCAACACCGTATACGTACCACTATAAGTGATATTCGTGCACGTTAATAAAGCAAGTATACCGACACTAATTAGTAGACGTATAGATTAGGAAATATGCAATAAGCTAGAGCTTAAGAACCGTACTAGAAACAGTACACGGATTACCTAGCCTTATCTATTTTAGTTAAAGGAGAAAGCTATATTACCCTTAAAGCTTAAGACCACGTATTAGCTTAACTGCTGACGCGTTAAATTGCCTAGAGAATTATATCTTTATTTAAAGAAGATTATAACCTCCCTTAAGCTTAAGAGAATTTATACTAGCCTTACAGCCAATATAACAGATTGCTAAGAGAATAGCAGTCTTGCTAAAAACACTTTATAGGCCTAACAGCTGTAGAGGACGTATATACCCTTACCTTTATACCCTTACCTTAAACCTTGATTTTAACCTTAACCTTAACCTTAACTATAACCCTTAACTTTAACCTTAACCCTAACCTTAACCTTAACCTTAAACTATAATATACACAAAGGCATGACAATATGGAAATTAATTAGAAGGAGAGAATCGCCAAACATAGTTATAGGATTAATGTAGCAACTGCCTTAGAGAAAGACCTGGAAGAATATATAGAAACGAAAATCTATAAGTATATATATAAGAACTTTACGGATTATATATTACAGTTACTATTCTAGGAAGAATTTAAAGGCTTTATTATTAAGGACTTTAGAAAGATATACTTTATTACTAGAGTAAAGCTCCGTACTTACCTACTCTAAAGAGAAGTATATGTCGCTATACACAGTAATAGATACCCACTTTATAAGGTTCTATATAATGCTCTTACAGAAGAGGAACCTCACGAATAAACAAATAAGGAAATTATAGGAGCTCTTAAGAAAGTTAGCCCTATAATTATAGTGGCACTATAAGAATAACTTAACTTAATATAAACAGCTCTAAAATTGAATTAAGCTATACCCCTATTAGTTATAGCCTCTTTAGTTCCTATAACCCCCCCTAGTAGCCCACTACCTACCCACACGGTACCAACGCCTATAAATTATTAACTACCTCTACTATCTCTAACGCCTGTAATCTAGCCTATAGCTATAGCCACAACACCTAAAACGCAAATATCTACCCCTATAACACCCTAACTAGCTGTTATATCTATACCCTAGTAAACTGCACTAACTGCTACCTAATAGCAAGCCGTACCTCCCTCTACCTAAGATTAACTACTTACTCTCCTTACTTAACTCCTATAGACGTAGAATTAGTAATTATTACCTGCGGTAACTACCTCTACCCTCCCTTTAGCAACCGCCCCTATTCTACCTGGTCCTCCTCCTGCCCAGTATCTTTACCCTAGCACTACCAATACCGACCCTACTATACACCTGCCTATATATAGCAAGGAGGCAGCTACTATTGCTAAGATCTACACAGATGACCAGAAGTATAATAGAGTAAGTAATAGCTTTAACTTTAAGTTAACTATCTTCTATAATATCTATAAGAGAGCTAGTCTACCTCCTAAAGGCTATATAACTATATTCCTAACTATGCTAAAGGGACTTACTTAGGATCACTACTATAATAGCAGCCTTTTAACCAGATTATTTACTAAGGCATATAACTATATATATTACTTTTTTAAAGGACCAGAGTACTATTAGAGAAACCTTACTAAATAAAATACCACCGACTTTTAAGGAATTATTAATAAGAACCCTAATAAGTAAATCTATTAGAGTTTCTAACTACTTCTTAATAAGCTCTTAAAATATTGCTATAGATTATACCTAGAGTTTTATATAGACCTCTTCCTTATAAATAAACTAGTTACTGCTTGCTAAGGAATACTAGTATACTATATTACCATTTCTAACCTTTCTAAAGACCTCTCCTAGTTAATTAGCAAGTTGCAATCTTCTATAGTTATATAGGAGAAGGAACACTCTTCCTAGGCCTTAATAAGACTGTCTTAAGGAGCCTACTTTACGGATTGTATATACCGCCGTAATATCTGTAATAACTATAACCAAACCCGCTTCTATAAATAAAACACCGTTAGATCCCTAAAGGCCAAGTACTATATTTGCCAAAAGGAGAGCTGCTGCTTATAGAAATATATAGAGGAGGAGCGGAACCGTTCTAGAAATAAGTATAAAAGATGTTTTAATAATAATAAGGGCCGTAACGGTAACTTTAAAGAACGCTTTAGATAATACACTATCTACTATAAAGGAGATAATAATAATAAGTGCAATAAGACCTATAAAGCTTTTATACTAGATATAGACACTAACAAAAATACTAATAATAACAACAGTAAGGAAGAATTAGAAGACCCTAATAGCTACTACCTTATATTATTTGGGACTCTTACTATAGATAAAGCAACCTCTATAAGCATAGAACTAGCTAATAAGGCTTATACTTACTTACTTACTGCAACCTCTATGGAACCTACTATGGAAACTAACCCGTTTAACTATAATATAATAACCGCCGCTTTACGCTATACTTCCATAGTATTTATGGGAATTATGATTAATACTAGTACATTAAAGAAGTCTATGGCTAGTTATAGATAATTCTAGGCACTATAGAACGCGGACTAATCTGTAAAACTTAATACCTTAACCAAAGGATAAGTTAACGTGTAGTTTAGCATTGGAATTGCTACCTCTATTAAAACTGCGGATGTTGTCACCCCTATAGGTAAGATACAGTTTTATATTATCTATATAGATACCCCCTTCTTACTCTATTTAGCGAATATAGATAGACTTTAAATCTACTATAACAACCTTAGAAACGTTGTTATCACTCACACTAAAAGAGTGCTAGTAGTGCGACGGTTTGGCTACCTATTTCTCTTATAGAGCTTATTACTATAGTTATATTTATCTGAATCCTTTAACGTAAACCCCTACTACTTAATAGATATAGAGCTACGGCGCCTATATCATCGATTTGGATATCCCTTAGTTGAGAAATTGCAAAAGCTACTCTACTATACTGGCTATAAAACTAATAGAATGGCTATTAAGCAACTAACCAAGTTCTGCTACTACTATTAGAAGTTTAGTAAATTACTAAGCAGATTCCGCTTTACCCTATAAGACAACGTTAATTTTAACTATAATATTATTATTGATATTATGTATATCAGCGGATTACCCCTTCTATATGTTATTAATAAAGGAACGCGATTCTAAGCTAGTAGATAGCTATAAGACATTAGCGCTAAACATATATAGGATGTCCTATAGATGTGCTAGATTAATATCTACCTAGGGCTACTAGACCTAATTACCCACGACGCTAAAAAGAACTTCGTTAGTAAAGAATTTAAGCAATACGCTACTATTATGGGAATTAGTATAAAGGGAGTACTGGTTAAAGCACATAACTCTATTAGAATAGTAGAGCGCTACTATAGTCTATTATGGTAAGCCTATTAGATTATTATAACTGAAATCCCTAAGATTGATAAGGAGATAGGACTCTAAATAGCGTTTAAAGCAATTAATGATTTAGCTGGCCCTAAAGGACTAGTTCCTATACTTCTAGTCTTTAAAGCCTACCCCTAAATGGTCAAATCCGATGTACTATCCCCTATGGTTATATAACGCGCTGCCGTAATTAAAAAGGCTATAGTAGAGATATAGAAGCTATAAGCTGAACGACAGATTGCTAATATGCTAAATATGCGAAATGGACCTAATGCTAATGCGATTTATAATCTCCTACTAAATTCGCCTGTTTTAGTTTGGAGAGAAGGAAACACTAGCTAAAGCAGCTATTAGAACAGGCCATTTACCTTACTTACTGTTAAGGGTAAAATATATACTGTTAAGCTGTCTAGTGGACCTATAGCCTTTTAATCTACGGTTGTAAAACCCTACCTTTAAGTAACTAAATCGTAGGAGTAAATTGTTGGACTAGAATTACCACCTAAACCTCTATTTAGGTTAGTTCTTTTTAAGACTGTTTTAGAGAGACCTGCTAAAGCTTAGCAACAACCCCTAAAATAAGGCAGAGGACGCCCTTGTAAATACCCTCTACTTATAGCTATAACTAACACCACTATCTACCTATAGGATGATAGTTAATTTAGTACTTAATTTAGCGCCTACTAATAGAAGGAGCTTACTAGTCTACTTAAGAAGGGAGTTTTTGAGATTGTAAGACTTATGGATATACTATAAGGCGTATAACTCTTTAATTCGCGATTTGTTGATAAGATTAAGAATAAGGGAACTAATAAAGCCTTTAAGAAATCCTAACTAGTTATATAAGCTTATAACAACTTAGAAAAGGAACTGGTTTTTACCTAATTATTAACCATTTAATGAGTTAGCTAATAACTAATTCTCTATATCGCCGCTATAAAGCTTCTATAGGCACGACTTTACCTCTAAGATATTTTATAGGCCTATATATAATCAACCACCATACTAAATTAAGAGTTTTATGTACGACCTCTATATAAGCTTATTAAGCAACTTGGGATTAACGAGGCCTTGGTTTTAAAGGTTATAAAACCACTCTATAGAGTACCGGAAGCCGGTAACTACTGGTTTAAGATATATCACTTATATTACATCTAATAGTTGTATATGGACTAGTCTATATATGATCCCTATCTCCTATAGAGCAACAAGCCCTTTAGTATTATAGGCCTATAAACTAATAATACTCTATTTCTAGTAGATAAGACCTTTATAAATATAGAGTAAAACGAGCTGTATAAGGCCAAGTTTATGGCTAAGGAACGGGAACAGCTTACTGTTAATACGCCTATTAAGTTTAATAGTGGAGTTATTTAGCTACTAACTAATAGAAGCATTACGCTTACTTAGGAATAATAATGTATAAACCTTAGTATAATTAGCACTAAACTTGCTATAAGTATGGGATTAAGAGGAGCTATAAAAACCCTAACCCTAAAGGACCAGTACATCGCCTAATATGCTAGAAGTGTATATATCGCTTTAGTTTACTAACTAGAAGCCTTATTTAATTTATCCTTTACTGCCTAAGTAATTAACCCCAACAAGGAAGACGTAAAATAGTTAAATAAGCATTTAAACTGGCAAGTTAAGAACGCTAATAGAGGCCTTAAGTTTGTTAAGTTAGATATTAAAACCCTATAGCTACTGGTATTTATGGACGCGTTATTTGCTAATAATAAGGACCTCTCTTTATAGATTAGCTACGTTATTATACTAACTGATGCTATAAAGAAGGCCAATATCGTCTATTAGAGCTTAGTTAAGTGTAATAGAGTTACTTGGAGTGTACTAGCTTTTAAACTCTATAGTACGGCCTATGGCTTTGATATTGGCGTTGCGATTAAGTCTATAGTAGATAAAATCCTATAAATTAACCTCCTATTTGTGCTTTGTACTAACTTTAAGTCCTTATATGACTGTCTAGTACGACTTGGAACTACCTAAGAAAAACGCCTAATAATTAATGTAATGTGCCTCTGGTAAGCCTATGAGCGGAAACAGATTACAGAGGTAAAATAGATTAACGGAGAGGCTAACCCTGCTGACGCTATAACGAAGGGAAAACCCTATATAGCTCTTTAATGGCTTATTAATACGAACTGAATCGACCTATAAGTTATAGGATGGGTTAAATAAACGAACTTAGATTTAGCTTAGCGTTATATAACTAATTATAATGGAGCGGACCCTGAATTTAACTAGCTAATTAGGATCTTCTATACCTGGTATAGAAAATCGCTATTGGCTTGCTTATTACTAGCGCCTTGGCGGCCCTCGCAATATATTAACCTGCTACCCCTAATAATTCTTCTTCTTCTCCTTAGCTTAGCGTTTTCGTAATATAGCATTCTACAAGCTTTGGTTTAGAGGCATTTGTATAAGCTATAATACGGGTTATATAATTACGGACCTGTAAAAGGAGCGTGGAAGCTATTGCGTATTAATTAGATCTCTAGTTATTGCGTATATACTATAAATAGTCTAGAAGTAGGCTTAGCTTTGGAGTATAGATTAGCCTTCTTTTTAGAGTTGCTCTAGTGTTAGAATATTAGTTATGTAATGTGGTTACGAGACCATAAAGCGAGACTAGCTAATCTAACCTTAGAGCAACCCCTTACTTTAAGACAATAATTAACTACTAACTTCAACACCGTATACGTACCACTATAAGTGATATTCATGCACGTTAATAAAGCGAGTATACCGACAGCTATATAAAAGAGGACTATTATAGAACCTAACCGCAGAGGCCTCTATAGGAAAGCCCTATACTCTTATATATACTTTACGTATAGCTTATATTAGCTACGCGTAGGTATATTACCTCCTTACGCCCTTAACCTTTATAATTAATTGCGCAACATTTTATAGACTCGTTAAATATATATATTTAGCTACTATTAACCCCGTCCTATAATATTATATTACGCCTTTTTTATTACTAACGCCTAGCCTACAACTAATTTTATATCTCTACAATACTATAGGCGCTGCTAGAAGCAGTATATCTACAAGTTACCTTACTTTGTACTTCTAAAGAATTAACAATAGTAAGACGAAATTCCTTACTAGCTACTATATTAAACTTAAAGAATAATCCAATACCTATGCTGAACCTACAACGCCAATTAATCCTAGGAGGGTTTGATTTATTAGCTCTAGCCTTAACCCCTAAGGGAAGCCTAGTAGCTTAAAAGACTACAACAATCTTAATAAGGTGGATATTAATAATATCTTATCCTTTATTAACTATATAACCATAGATAAACAAGCTAAAGGACTACTACCTATTAAGATTAAAATATAAAACGCTAAGATATTTATAAAAATGGTAGCATAAGAACCTAATAAATACTACCGCCTTTTATAGAACTACTATCTAAAACTTATATAAGTTAAAATGCGTACTGCCTAAGACCGCAATATTATCTAAGACCTATAAGCTTGTGAGGCGCTTGCTAATAATATTACAGACGCTTTAAATACGGTGCTATAACTACTTAGAGAAGAGTTAGAGGAAGCTAGTTAGTTAATAAGAGTATAGTCTAGAATGGTACCCATAAAACTATATAATAAGGAATAGTAAGCAAGTTATATAATGTTATATGCAGAGTATGCGGTATATAAATGGAACGTATATATAATACGTATGACATGTACCTTATATATAAGGAGAGTTTCTTAGGAGTATAGGTGTGTATTTAAAGGACCGCAGTCCCTACCTAAATAGTTCTCTCTTTATAGTAAATCTCAGAATATAATTAGAGTTAATCTATTAGGCAACCACTCCATTAGTTGTTTCTACTGTTATGTTATTAATTTCCTATTTACCTATATACCCAGCCTATTAACAAGTCTACTGTAGTATTTCCTATAAAGCTTTATTATACATTTCCTACCAAGGTTACGGTATTAATAAAGTTAAATAATATGCCACTAAAAGTACCAGTTACAACGCTATCTATAGCAGCTACGACTTTAGGATTAGGAGGAGATACTAGTATAAGAGATATGGATTTACAGCTAGTCACAGTGGGTTAGTTATAGGAAATGGTTAATTAATTAACAGACAATAATTAAATACTTAAAGACCAAATTAATGGAATTGGAGTAGCTAAGGTCAAGCTACCCTTAATTAAACGGTTTTTAAAAGAGAAGTTAAAACTTAAAGGGTTCCTTACGCAAATGCACTTTAAGGTTATATAAAAAGGCGCAAAGCTAGCGACACCTATAGACTAAGTAGCGTATATAGGGTTGTTCTTAACTAGAAGAGCACTTAAGTGGTTTAAACCTTACCTTACCGAAATCTAGATAAACGGAATAACAACTACTACCTAAGAAGTACTGTTTATATTTACTAACTAGAACGGGTTTGCAGAAAGACTTACGCAGATGTTTAGAGACCTAAAAGCAACAACTATAGTGGAGAGAAAGCTTCAAAACCTAGTACAATGCACTTTAGTAATTAAGTATACAACACAGTTTTAGACACTCGTAATATAGGTTAAGTGGAATAATAAGGCGCTTATGGTATAGTATAAACAGAGACTTAAGGCTAAAGTCTAGAACGCGATTATCCTAATAGAAGATGCGGAAACTCTATAAGAGTTAATAGATTAGTTAATTAAGATCAATAATAGAATCTATTAAAGGGAACAAGCTAAGAAAGGGTAAGATAGAGTTTTATAGTTATATAAGGCGCAGAGCACATATTAACAGACGCAGAGTCAAAAACTATAGAATGGTAGGCTAGAGCCAATAGACTTAAGCGGTACTAAAGAATCTAAGAGATAGAATAAGAAACCATAAAAACCTAGAGGTTAAGGATTAAGTAATTATAGGACTAAGGAGTAGAGGCTAAACTAGGGATCTTATTAATAAAAGACATTTAGGCGGACTCTATAATAAGAAGATTAGTTTAAATTAGGAGCTTATATAAATTGCGGAAAACAAGGTCACTATATTAGAGACTATAGAGGTAGTTAAAGTAATTATATAGTAAAGAGAACTAAGTAAAAATGGCTAGGGCTAGTAATAAAGGTTATAGGGTACTAGCAAGTGTACAGTTAGACATTTTACGTTTTGCTATAATAACGCGTACCAAATTTATAAGGACGCTAAGTACGGCGCAAGCTATTAGCTATAGAAGCCAGAGTTAAAAGGACTTAAAGGAACTAGAGAGTTAGATAAAGAACAAAATTAACTCTATAAGCTAGATTAAGATATTACAGCAATATACGGATAAAGATTAGTAATAATAATAATAGAGTTGGAGTACTTATTAATTAATAGTAATAAGGAAGAAAAAGAGGCTAACTAGAAGCACTTAAACCTTAATAATGCAATAGAAGTAGAGACTAAGACTACTATAGAACGCGGATTAGTAACGGGTATTATAATACCATTAGATATAGCATCCATTACTTTATAAGACGGAAGGAGTAATACCTAAAGATAGTTAAGCAAGTAGACGACTGCTAGTGCTAGCTTACTACTTAATAAAGGCAAAAGGCCGTCGAAATCGGACTCTGCACCTGTACGTAGTGACAGCTACGAATCTGGGTCTTTGAAGTTCAGATCCAGAGCCAACGCAGAGACGTCGTATAGTGTGCGGATAGGACCTGGTGGTAGTTGTGGGCGTTAAGGGCGGTGGTGAAAAGTTTTCGGATGGTGAGATCTTGAAAACCACTACTGTTGGCCCTCTACAGTACGACGACTACTACTATTCTCCTATCCAAGGCACCTGTACGATCCAACATGGATGCGTAGTATTCGATAACATCCCCTGACCCCCAATTGAAAGCATTAACAACCTCATATTGACGAACGAACGAGCGCGAACGAACGAACAAACGAGCAAATATACGGCCCCTCCCAACCCCCAGGGCGATGGCCCGCGGAGCATGCGGTCACTTGCCGTACTGCTATAATACTACCAAAACCGTCAGCCGGATAACCCTATATGGTTTTCCTTGTCTCCTCTTAACAGAGTGGTGCCCTTAGAGAGGGCCTAGTAACTGGGGCCTAGGCACAAAAGATACCCAGGTATCATATCCCGCTTTCATCTTTTGGTATTAGGATGGTAGAACGGATGAATCCCCCTTACGCCTTCGATAGGCCTTAGGGGGGGGGGGGAGGCATAGCGTATATAGCAATAGTCTACAGGAGATAGCATATAGGGGATGGTTAAGATATGGGAAACAACAACAATAAAGACACAGCAATCAATTGGCAAGGCCTAGCTAGGACGTAGTGAACCCTAGCTTAGATAAGCTGGAGAAGGAAGCAGTGGTTCCCAAGGAGTTCGAACATCTAGGGAGGATAGGACGTAGCTGTAGGCCCGCAGGGCCGCTGCTATGGACGGACATGGCAAAGCAGGGGTTTTTCATCCTACTAAGGTGGCTCATAGGGGTTTTCCGTCCCCTACATCAACAAGGGTTTTCTTCCTGTCAATTTATAAGTTTTCCTTGTGCATGGAGTAGCTGCGTGGGCCTAGATAGGATCCATATCAGACGTTAATTAAAGAGTTACTACTACTAATAAAGGCAAAAAGCCAAAGGCTTAAAACTCTTAAGACGAGATAAAAGACGCTTAAGATTCTTAAAATAAGATAAGACATACCTAAGAACCTATAACAGACAATAACTAATAGGAAAGGGTAGTAGCTCAGTTTAAAAATAAACGAATAAGCTTAAAATAAAGATTTTTAGGAAACCAAGATTTTAAAGAATAAATAAGGTCTACAGCAGTTCTAGGCAAACATAGTATTTAGCCTAAAGGTTAAAAAGTTAACACAGCGATTAAGAAGCAAGATAACTTTAAAGACCCTTTTAGAAAACAAAAATAAAAAGAAAGTATAGATAAGTTTAGGTAACAAATTATTATATAGCAAGAATAAAAGCTAGACCAAAGATTAGCTATACTAGGACGTATAAAGAACAGAGCACCTATACGGAAAGTTATAAATAGGCTAAAGATAGAAACGCTGAAAGCTAAGTAGTTAGACAAATTAGAATAAGAAGAGGATCTAGGAATTCCAACTAAATTTGCAGAACGATATACTAAAGGTTGCAATAACGCAGTAATAAAGAGATAGTTCCTTATAGGCAGATTATATACACTTATAGAGCTATACTAAAAGTGGTACAAGTAAAGAGGAAACAATAAGTAGGAAGATTTTTATATGTGGCTAGATAAAAAAGTTATACTAGGTTAAGCAATGTCTAAGAAGTAGATAAGCTATATAAAAGGGGCGTTAGTTATAATATTAAAGAACCTAAAGGAACAGGCTATAAACTGGAGAGAAATAATATAGATATTAGTACCAGCAAATAACATAGTAATATTTAGATCAATATGGGAGAGGTTTAAACTTAGGGATAAAGATAAGCTAAGAGTTAATCTAAAGCACCCAGCGTATTATATATTGGTGTGGATCGCATATATAGATAATATATATAATATATATAGGACACCTAAGGACAAGTATTATAAGTATCCAATAAGAATATATTAGATAACAGACGAAAAGCGGTACAGAGACGCTAAATATATATATAGTTGGCACCTAGTGGAAGTTTAAAAGTTAGGTAACTTAACACTTTAACTAGGAAGGTTTGTTATGGAAAAATGCCTAAATAGACGACAGTGGTGGGAGTGCCTAAAGAACACTTATCTATAGTACGTTGAAGATAAAAAGCGAACTAAGTATTAGCTGTAGAGGGACTAAGTATAGTTAAGATCTAATAGTTAATAGTTAGGAAAAGCGGAGGCCTATAGGACTAGAGGAAGCTAGTAGTAGAGCCTTAGACCCTTAAGGGAATTATAAGACGACACTTAAATTTATAAGTTAGTTAGTAAGATTAAAAGTTTAAAGCGTTAGTATATAGTAGAGTAATAAGAAACTATATATTATTAGCAGCAGTTAAAAGAATCGGGTTACCACACAGATAAAAAGAACACCTATACCCCTTAATAACAATTTTAGGAGATCTAATAGCCTATAGAGGAGGCATTATTAATCTTAAAATAGGACCTATTTAGTTAACCATTAAAGGAAGACCAGTTAAGATGTCTTTTAATATCCTACCGTTAAAAAAGGATAAGGCAATATTAGGAATGCCTTAGTTATAAGAATATAATCTAGGGATTAATTGGGTTATAGGTTAGGTTAATATTAAGGATATATAACAACACAAGATACGACAATAAACTAAGATGGTATAGTACTAGGTTGGAGCAATATATAAAGAGACTAAGTAAGGCTTAAGTTACATACTAAAGAAATACTATAAGTATAGTAAAAAGCTATAAAGCCTAGAAAGTAAAAAGCTGTTAGAGTATATAGTATAGGACTATAAGATAGAATTAGAACTAGGAATAAGTCTAAAGTTCTTTCTAATCTATAAGCTTACTAAAACTAAGTTAGTAGCGCTTAAGGAGTTTACCTAGAAGAACTTATAAAAGGGATATATTAGACCGTTGCAGTTATTAGTAGGTTATCCAGTATTATTTATCTTAAAGAAAAACGGAAAACTTAGAATATGTATTCACTATAGACAGTTAAACAACATTATAAGAAAGGATAAGTATCCTTTACCCTTAATTAGCGAAATCTAAGATAGAATAGGTAACGCGCAAATCTTTACAAAGATAGATATAAGATGGGCGTACCATTAAATTAGAATTAAGGAAGGCGATAAGTAGAAAGTAGCCTTTAGATTAAAGAAAGGACTATATAAGCCGTTGGTTATATAGTTCGGACTTACAAATATACTAGTAACGTTTTAAAAACGAATTAATAGTGTGTTAGGAGAATACCTCAATAAATTTATTATGGCATACCTTAATAATATTATTGTCTACTTAATAAGCGAGGAAGAATATAGAGAATATATTAAATAGGTCTTAAAGAGACTATAAAAAGAAAAGATACTAGTAGCAATTAAGAAATGCGAGTTCTTTACTAAGAAGACCAATTTTGTTAAATTTATTATTAAACTAGGCAAGATTAGCATAGACCTAAAGAAAGTCAAAGCTATAGTAAGTTGGCAGGAATTAGAGAACGTTATATAGTTAAGATCGTTCTTAGGGTTTTGTAACTACTACAGGAGGTTTATAGCACAATAGTTAAAGAATATTAAGCTATTTATAAGACTTATAAAAAAGGAGGAACTATAAATATAGGGCAGTAAGTAAAGGAAACTGTTTTAAGAACTTAAGGAGTTGTTTACCTAAGATCTAGTCCTTAAAATTTACCAACTAAAGTTAGACACGGTTATAGAAACAGATGCATTAAACTTTGTATTAAGAGTATACCTACTATAGAAGCATCCAGACGGATAGCACCTAGTAGCATATTATAGTTAAAAAATAACACCACCAGAGTTAAACTACAATATCTATAACAAGGAGTTATTAGGTATAGTTACAGCGCTTAAAAAATAGAGAGCATTTTTATAAGGCATAAAAAAACTATTTATGGTTAAAACGGATTATAAAAACCTAATGGGGTTCCTAACTATAAAAGAACTTAACCATAGATAAGTTAGATAGGCAGAGACGCTTACAGAGTATTACTTTAAAATTTAGTATACTAAGGGTACTAAAAATGCAAGAGTAGACGCACTTAGTAGGAAGGCAGAGTTGTAAAATAAAGAAAAGTTATTAAGGGCAGTGCTACGTAAAGATAAAGACGGATTAATTAGGTATAATTATCCTAAAATTGCAGTAATAGGAGAAGAAGGAAGATAAACCTATAAGATACTAGAGAGTATATAGTTATAAAGGATTTAAGAAGTATAGAGCGAGGATCTAGACTTAAAGTAGTATAAGAATCAAGAAGCTATATACGTACCAAAAACAATCGCAAAGGAGTTTATTAGTAAATTCTATAAGGGAATAACGTAAGGACACAACGGAGCTATAGGCTTAGTGTTAAGACTTTAGAGGAATATATTATTTAAGGAATCTAGGGACTAGCGAGATAAGTTATAAGAGAGTGTCTAAATTATTAAAAAAAAAAAACTAATAAGGCATAAGCTATATAGAGGGCTATAACCTATTAAAGTACTAGAGAGATTATAGGAGGTTATATTATAGGACTTTATTATAAAGTTACTAAAGTTAAAGGACCCTATTACTAGACAGAATTATGATGTAATCCTTATAATAGTAGATAAGTTAACTAAGTAGGGCTACTTTATAGCATACATAGAAGAAATATTAGCAAAAGATATAGCTAGAATCTATATTAAAGAAGTATTTGCAAGACACTGAGCACTAATAAAGTTTATATTAGATAGAGATCTAAGATTTATAGCAGTGTTCTAGGAGGTATTCTTAGCCAAATAGGGGATTTAAGCAGTAATGTTAATAGCATATTACCTACAAACAAATGGATAAATAGAAAGAGAAAGACTAAACTAAACGTTGGAACAGGACTTAAGACATTATATTAGTTACGCACAGAATAATTAGGTATCATTATTACCAGTTATATAGTTTATATACAACACTACACTATAGGAAGTGATAGGCATATTACCTTTTAAGGCAAATTACGGATATAAGCCAAGAATATTGTTATTGCTATAATAAGTAAAGAAAACAAGTAGCATAGCTAAAGAAAGAATAGAGAACTTAGTAAATCTCTATAAGCACCTTAAAGAAATAGCTAAACTAGTACAGGAAAGAATAAAAAGATGCTATAATGCTAAGAGATCTAAGGGACTAGATCTTAAAGAGGGAGATAAAGTATGGCTACTATACAAAAATTTTAAGAGTTAACAACTAAGCAAAAAGTTAGACTATGTTAAACTAGGACCCTTTACAGTTAAAGTAAAGATCTTAAAAGTTATGTATAGACTTAACTTACTAGAAAAAATAAAGATCTACCTTATACAGCATATTGTAATACTAGAGCTAGAATATAGGAATATTAAGCTACTAATTTATAAAGTAGATATATATAGAGGTCAAGAAGAAGACAAATAAGAAGTTTTAAAGATTATTAGTTATAAGGACATTTGTTACAGACGCTTTAAGTACAATGTTACGACTACTTGGAGAAGAGTTGGAAGAAGCTAGTTGGTTAATATAGGCACGGTCCAGGATGGATCCGATAGAACTATGTAATAAGGAATGGTAACTAAGGTCACATGATATTATACGTAGTGTACACAGTGTACAAAGGGAATACACATATAATATGTATAACACGTACGTCACGTACAAGGACGATTTCCTAGGAGTATGGTTGTGTATTTAAAGGACCATAGTCCCTACTCTAGATAGTTCTTTCCTTATAGTAAATCTCAGAATATAATTGGAGTTAATCTATTAGGCAACCACTCCACCAGTTATTATTACATTGTTAAATTGTTCTTACCTATATACCTAGCCCATTAACAGGACCCACCGTAGTTACTGCTATAAGGTTCCGTTATATATTCACTACTAAGGTTATAGTATTAAATAAGGTTAAACAATATGCCACCTAAAGCACCAGTTATAACGCTATCAACGGCCACTACGACCTTAGGCTTAGGAGAAGACGCTAGTATAGCGGATACTAACTTATAGCTAATTACAAGAGGTCAGTTACAAGAAATGGTTGATCGCTTATTAGATAATAATAGGATATTGAAAGAACGCATTAATGGAATTGGAGTAGTAAAGGTTAAGTTACCTTTAATTAAATGATTCTTAGGAGAGAAGTTAAAGCTTAAAGGGTTCCTTACACAGATGTACTTTAAGGTAATATAAGAAGGAGTAAAGCTAGTAATATTTATGGACTAGGTAGTATATATAGGACTGTTCTTAATAGGAAGGGCACTAAAGTGGTTTAAACCTTACCTTACCAAGATATAGCTAAATGGTATGACGACTACTAACTAGGATATATGGTATGTGTTTATAAGCTGGAACGGATTTACGGAACAGTTAATGTAAATATTTAGAGACCCTAAAGTAACTACTATGGCGGAATAAAAGCTTTAAAACCTAGCACAGCGCACTTTAGCAATTAAATATACAACGCAGTTTTAGACACTTATAATGCAGGTTAAATGGAATAATAAGGCGCTTATGGTATAGTACAAACAGGGACTTAAGGCTAAAGTCTAGGACATAATTATTCTAATGGAAGATGCGGATACCCTAAGGGGATTAATTAATTAAGTAATTAAGATTAATAATAGGATCTACTAAAGGGAGTAGGCTAAGAAAGGTTAGGACAAAGTTCCATAGTTATATAAGGCACAGAGTACGCAATAACAGATATAGAGTTAAAAAACATAGTATAGCGCAGAGCTAATGGACCTAAGCAGTACTAAAGAATCTAAATAATAGAATAAGAAACCATGGAAACCTAGAGGTTAAGGATTAAGTAATTAAAGGACTAAGGAGTAGAGGCTAAACCAGGGATCTTAACAGCAGAAGATATTTAGGCAGACTCTATAACAAGAAATATAGTTTAAAGACAGAGTTTGCATAAATTGCGGAAAAGAAGGTTATTTTGCTAGAGACTATAGAGGTAATTAAAGTAACTGCACAGTAAAGGGAACTAGACTAGTAGATGATATATATATATAGAGGGATAATGGTGCGTTGCGAGGAACAAAAGAATGTTTAATTAACAGTTTTGCATTTTGTTATAATAATATATGCTGAATTTATAAGGATGCTAAGTATGGCGCAAGCTATTAGCTATAGGAGCCATTGTTATTTAAGTTTAGAGGAACTAATAAACTAGCTTATAGATTAGACATTAAAGACAATAAGTTTAATAAAGGCGAAGCATTTACTAATAATAAAGTAATAAGAGTAGCTTACTAGGAGTATGTAGACCTTAGAGAAGTTAAAATAGAAGCAGAGACTAAAACTGTTATAGTATAAGGTTTAGAAATGGGTATTATAATACTATTAAATACAATTTCTATTACTTTATAAGATAATAGGAGTAATATTAGTAAAAGACTAGGCAAGCAGATAACTGCTAGTATTAGCTTATTACTTAATAAAGGCAAAAGGCCATAGGCTTAAGAATCTTAAAAAGAGATAAGAGATGCTTAAGACTTGCAAGATGTAATAAGATATACCTAAGGACCTATAATGGACGAAAACTAATGGAATAGGGCAGTGACTTAGTTTAGTAATAAATGAATGAATATAGGACGCGGGTTTATGAACTATAAGTTTAGGGAATAAGTAAGAACGTTAATCCTAGGTAAACGCGGTGTTTAGCCTAAAGATTAAAAAGTTAATACTAAGATTAAGAAGCAAGATGACTTTATGGATCTAGCTATAAGATATAGAAAATAAGAAACTATGGATGAGTTTAGAGCAAGAATTATTATATAGCAAGAGTAGAAACTAGACTAGAGATCTAGCATGCTAGGTTATACTAGGGATAGAGCACCTATATAAAGAGTCACTAATAGGCCTAAGATAGGCACGCTAAGAGTAAAATAGCTAAATAAACTGGAATAAGAAGAGGATCTAGAGATTCTAACTAGATTTAAAAAAAGATATACTAAAGGTTGTTATAATGCAGTAATAATAAGGTACTTTCTTATAGATAGACTATATATACTAAACCAGTTATATGGAAAGTGGTATAGGCAATAACATAATGATAAATGGGAAGATTTCTATATGTGGCTAGATAAAAAAGTTGTTTAAGACCAACCTATTATAGAGAAATGTATAAGTTATATTAAAGGAGCACTAATTATAATGTTAAGGAACCTAGAAGAGAAATCTAGGGACTAGAGAAGTAAATAGTAAATCTTAGTACCTATAGAAGAAAGACCAATAGTTAAATTAGCTAGATAAGGGTTTAAACTTAAAAATAAAAATAAACCAAAAGTTAACCTAAGTCACTTAGCGCATTATACACTATTGTAGATAGCTTATATAGATAATATATGTAATATATATAAAGCACTAAAAGATAAACATTGGAAGTACCTAGTAAGGATATATTGGGCACTAAATAAAAGAAAGTATAGAGACGCTAAGTATATATATAGATGGCACCTAGTGGAAGTATAGAGTTAAGGCGACTTAATACTTTAACTAGGAAGATTCCTTATAGAAGAATGCCTAGATGGATAATAGTGGTGGGACTGCCTAGAGAACACTTGTCTATAGTATATAGAGGAAAAGAAGCGAACTAAATATTAGCTAAAAGTGGACTAAGTATAGATAGGATCTAGCAGCTAATAGTTGGGAAAAATAGAGGCCTATAGGACTAGAGGGAACTAGTAGTAGAGCCTTAGACCCTTAAAGGAATTTAAGGATAACACCTAAATTTATAAATTAAGTGGCAAGATTAATAGTTTAAAGCATTAATAGAGAGTGGAGTAATAAGGAACTATATATTACTAGCAATAGTAGAAAGGATAGGGTTACTATATAAATAAAAGGAATACCTATATCTACTTATAACAATTTTAGGAGATTAGATAGCCTATAGAGGAGGCATTATTAATCTTAAAATAGGACCTATTTAGTTAACTATTAAAGGAAGATAAGTTAAGATATCTTTTAATATCCTACTATTAGGACAGGATGAGGCGATATTAGGAATGCCTTAGTTATAAGAATATAATCTAAAGATTAATTAGGTTATAGGCTAGGTTAATATTAAGGATATTTAATAACGTAAGATGCAATAGTAGACTAAGTTGGTATAGTACTAAGTTGGAGCGATATGTAAAGAGACTAAGTAAGACTTAAGTTATATACCAAAGAGATACTATAAGTATAGTAAAAAGCTATGGTTACTAGAAAGTAAAAAGCTGTTAGAGTATATAGTATAGGACTATAAGATAGAATTAGAACTAGGAATAAGTCTAAGGTTCTTTCTAATCTATAAGCTTACTAAAACTGAGTTAGTGGCACTTAAGGAGTTTGTTTAAGAGAACTTATAAAAGGGATATATTAAACTATTACAGTTATTAGTAGGATATCCAGTACTATTTATCCCAAAGAAAAATGGAAAACTTAGGATGTGTATAGACTATAGATAGTTAAACAGGATTACTAGGAAGGATAGATATCCTTTACCCTTAATTAGTAAAATCTAAGATAGGTATACTATTAAATTAGAATTAAGGAAGGCGATAAGTAGAAGGCAGCTTTTAGGTTAAAGGAAGGACTATATAAGCCATTAGTTATGCAATTTAGGCTTATAAATATATCAGTAATGTTCTAAAAGCAAATTAATAGTATATTAGGAGAATACCTTGATAAGTTTGTTATAGTATATCTTAACAATATTATTATCTACTTAATAAGTGAAGGGGAATACGGAGAATACGTTAAATAGGTCTTAAGGAGACTATAAGAAGAATAGATGCTAGTAGTAATTAAGAAATATAAGTTCTTTATAAAGAAGACTAATTTTATAGGATTTATTATTAAACTAGGAAAAATTAGTATGGACCTAAAGAAGATAGAAGCTATAGTTAGTTAGCAAGAACTAGAGAATATTACGTAGTTAAGATTATTTTTAGGGGTTTGCAATTACTATAGGAGGTTTATAATACAGTGGTTAAAGAATATTAAGCTATTTACTTAATTAACAAAGAAGGAGGAACTATGGGTATGGGATAGTAAGCAAAAGAAGTTATTTAAGAAACTTAAGGAATTGTTTACTTAGGAACTAATCCTTAAAATTTATTAACCTAAGTTAGAGACAGTTGTTGAAATAGATATATTAGACTTTGCACTAGGAGCATATTTGCTATAAAAGCACTAGGATATATAGCATCTAGTAGCGTATTATAGTTAGAAGATGACACTACTAGAAATAAACTATAATATCTATAATAAGGAGTTATTAGGTATAGTTACAGCACTTAAGGAATAGAGAGCATTCTTATAAGGCATAGAAAAACCATTTATGGTTAAAACGGACTATAAGAACCTTATAGGATTTCTAATAATAAAGAAACTTAACTAAAGACAGGTTAGATAGGCGGAAATGCTTATAGAATACTATTTTAAAATTTAGCATACTAAGGGTATAGATAATGCATAAGTAGATACTCTAAGCTAAAAAGCTAAACTATAAAATAATGAGAAGCTATTAGGGGCTTTGTTATAAAAGGATATAGACAGATTAATTAGGTATAATTACCTGAAAATAGCAGCAATATAGGAAAGTTAAACCTACGAATTACCTAAGAGTAATTAGATATAGAAGATCCAAGATATATAGGCAGAGGATCTAGATTTAGAGCAGTATAAAAATTAAAAAGTAATATATATGCTAAGGTCTATTATAAAGGATTTTATTAAGTTATTTTATAAGGGACTAACTTAAGGATATAATGGAGCTATAGGCTTAGTGTTAAGACTTTAAGAGGAATATATTATTTAAGGAATCTAGGGACTGGCAAGATAAGTTATAAAGGAATATCTAGATTGCTAAAGGAATAAACTAATAAGGCATAAGCTATACGGAGGGCTATAACCTATTAAAATACCAGAAAGATTATGGGAGGTTATATTATAGGACTTTGTTATAAAGTTGCTAAAGTTAAGAGATCCTATTATAGGATAAGATTATAACATAATCTTAGTAATAGTAGATAAGCTTATAGAGTGGGGATACTTTATAGCATACACAAAAGAGATATTAGTAGAGGATATTACTAGAATCTATATTAAAGAAGTGTTTATAGGATATAGAGCACTAATAAAGATTATATTGGATAGAGATTTAAGATTTATAGTAGTATTTTAGGAAGTATTTCTAGCAGAATAAGGGGTTTGCGTAGTAATATTAACAGCATATTATCTATAGATGGATAGATAAATAGAAAGATTAAACTAGACACTAGAGCAGTATCTAAGGCATTATATTAATCACGCATAGAATAATTGGGTATTGTTATTACCAGTTATATAGTTTATATATAATGTAACGCTATAAGAAGGAATGGGAATATTACTATTTAAGGCGAATTACGGGTATAAGCTAAGAATATTATTATCGCTATATTAAGTAAAGAAGATAAGTAGCATAGCTAAGTAAAGAATAGAGATTTTAATAAATCTTTATGCAAACCTTAAAGAAACAGCTAAACTAGTATAAGAATAAATAAAAAGATACTATAATGCTAAGAGATCTAAGGGACCAGATCTTAAGGAGGGAGATAGAGTATGGCTACTACACAAAAATTTTAAGAGTTAATAACTAAGTAAGAAATTGGACCATGTTAGACTAGGACCTTTTAAAATTATATAAATAATTTTATCGGTTATATTTAAGTTAAACTTATTAGCTAAAATAAAGATCTACCCTATATAGCACATTGCAATGCTAAAGCCAGTATATGGGAATATTAAGCCACTAGTTTATAAGGCAGACATATACAGAGAACGGGAGGAAGATAAATGGCAAGTTTTAAAGATTATTAGTTATAAGGATGTAGATAATAAAACATGGTATAAAGTAAAGTAGATAGGCTATAATAAGACTACCTAGGAGCTACTAAGCAACCTAGAGAACGCTATGGGAAAGGTATAGGAGTATTAGAAGAAAATGGGTTAGGTAGTATTAAAAAAGGGTCGCCAAGGGACGAGTTACCTAAGGGGAACCTAAAAGGAGCAACTACTACGCTACTTAGAGTTGTTTCCTTCTCTAGAAACTCTACTTATTTGTTACCTAGCTTATCCAGACCTTGCTAAACAAGTTTCTACTCCTTAGAATAAACCTTCTCACGAACCTTCTCAAGATGGAGTAACTAAGTAGAAGCAGCAATGCGAGCTTTTAGGGCCTTTTGCTCCAGGTTATAAGAACGCTCCAACTTAGCTAGAGCCTAAGAGAGCTTACCATTAAGTTTTGCAGCGGTAGATTAAATATAAGACCCTAAGACAAATTAGTTAGGGCACTTAATGACTATTAAGAGTTATAGGATGCGTATACTTAGCGTTAAAAACAGAGCAAACATCGCAGGATAATTAAACGTTTGCTTTAGTGCACTCTAAATAGGAAGAGGGTTGTTAAGACAAAGGACTTGCTAGCGTAATATAAACTAACCCCTCTTTTGCACAATAAGAACACGGAGATGGTATTGTCTTACTAAGTAACAGTATTGCAGTAACAGTGCGAGCACTACGTTGCGCTTATAAAGAAGAAGGAGGTTTAGAAATCTTAGAAGATATAATAAGTAAGAATGTTAACCAAATTAATTAGACAGATATTACACCTCTAGTAGACAACTTGGAGATGTTAGGAATCTTCAAGGACGAAGATAGAGAAGAGGGAGATGGTGTTACGGACGCTTTAAGTATAATATTATAACTACTTGGAGAAGAGTTGGAAGAAGCTAGTTGGTTAATATAGGTACAGTCTAGAATGGATCTGGTAGAACCATGTAACGAGGAATGGTAACTAAGGTTATATAATATTGTACGCAGTGTACGCAGTGTATAAAGGGAATGCATGTACAATATGTATAACACGTATGTTATATACAAGGAGGATTTCCTAGGAGTATGGTTGTGTATTTAAAGGACCACAGTCCCTACTCTAGATAGTTCTTTCCTTATAGTAAATCTTAGAATATAATTAGAGTTAATCTGTTAGGCAACCACTCCACCAGTTATTATTACGTTGTTAAGTTATTCTTACCTATATACCCAGCCCATTGACAGGACCCACCGTAGTTACTACTACAAGGTTCCGTTACAACATTAATAGCAAAACATGGTATAAGGTTAAGTGGATAGGCTATAATAAGAATACCTAGGAGCTACTAGACAACCTAAAGAACGCTATAAGAAAGGTATAGGAGTATTAGAAGAAAATAGGTTAGGAAGTATTAACAAGGAAGGATTACTAAAGAATAAGTTACCTAAGGGGGACCTAAGAGGAGCACCTACTAATGTATTTAGAGTTGTTTCCTTCTTAATTAAAAGAGAATCCATTTTTTTGTTACTAAGTTCCTAAAGGCCTTATTCTATAAGCTTCTACTCCTTAGAATAACCCTTTTTATATACTTTTTTAAGACGAAGCAAATAAGCAGATATAGCAATGCGGGCTTTAAGGGCCCTGTATTCCGCGGTATAAAAACGTTCTAGGTTAGCCAGAGCCTAAGTTAGCTAACCGTTAAGCTTCGTAGCGGTAGATTAAACCTAGGACCCTAGTAGCAATTAATAAGGGTACTTAAAGACTATTAAGAGTAATAGAACGCGTATATTTAGTATTAGAGATAGAGTAAACATTATAGGACAACTAAATATTCGCTTTAGTGCACTCTAAACATAAAGAGGGTTGCTAAGATAAAGGACTTGCTAATATAACTCAAACTAACCCCTCTTTTAAATAATAAGAATATAGAGATAGTATTATCTTACCTAGAGATAGTATCGCAGCAACAGTCTAAGCACGGCGTTGTACTTACAATAAAAAAGAAGCTTTAGGTATAATAAGTAATAATATTAACCAAATTAATTAGATGGACATTATACCTCTAGTAGACAACTTAAAGATATTAGAAATCTTTAAGGACAAAAATAAAAAGGAGGGAGATAGTATTACGGACGCTTTAAGTACGGTGCTATAACTACTTAGAGAAGAGTTAGAGAAAGCTAGTTAGTTAATAAAGGCATAGTCTAGAATAGAACCTATAGAACTATATAATAAGGAATAGTAAGCAAGTTATATAATGTTGTACGCAGAGTACGCGGTATGGAAACGGATTATATATATAACATATATAACACATACTTTATATATAAGGAGAGTTTCTTAGGAATATGGGTATATATTTAAAGGACTATAGTCCCTACCTAAATAGTTCTCTCTTTATAGTAAATCTTAGAATATAATTAGAGTTAATTTATTAGGTAACCACTCCACCAGTTATTTCTACTATTACGTTATTAACTTCCTATTTACCTATATACCCAGCCCATTAACAGGTCTACCGTGGTATTTCCTATAAGGCTTTGTTATAAATAATATATATTAAGAAATTAAAGACAACCTCTATATGTCTAAATACGATGTCTAACAATTAAAAAAGGTTGAGATTATACTTATTGCTATAGTTACCAAAAGAGAGGGTATAATTAAATACCTATAATCCTAGCTTAATAAGCATATTTACAATAATACCGGATACCTCTTTACTGTATATAACGCTACCTAAGTCTCTATACCCCTAGCAATCTTACCTACTTAACGCTTAATAAAGGGTTAGTGCTAAGCAGCTTTACCTAATAGGAACCCCTACTATAGCGGCGATAATAAAAGCTATAATAATTAAACCTAGACTGCTACTATAGGGTCTAATATACGCTACCCTAATCTCCTAATCTTTTAGGGTAACTATAAGGAATATAGCTACTAGAAGATATAAATCCGCAAAAAACTAACCTAGAGCGCCTACCTTTTCCCTATAGAAGATACTAAAATTAGCTGTATTATTAAACGAATAAAGGGCATCCTATTTAATAGACTCTTCGCTTAATAGAAGACTAGTAGTCCTTAGAGGTAGTAGTCCTACTAAAAAGTCCTTAATAACCTTAATTAAATATACCGCGACTATAACCTAGTGGCTACTAGTTAAGCTAAACTATGTACCCTAAAGATAAGCCCCACTAAATTATTTAATGAGTTCTATATTAAATTTTAGGAATATACTAGAGTCCTTACCTAAGATAATGCTGAAAACTAGGAAGATCTTCTTAAAAAAGTTACTTATTGCCTTAGTTACGCAGCCACTAGCCACAACTATAATAATGTTTATAATATAGTAGCAGCCCTATAAAAGATTAAACGATAGCTAAACTAGATTGCTACTATAAACCTTCGCCTAAAGACCTCTTTATAGAAGCCCTCTGGATCTACTAAACTACTAACGCCTATTACCCTAAGTAACACTACTGGTCCTAATATCGACCTCTCTATACTAATATTCCCATAGAAGCTACTAGATGGAGGGCGCGAGCTACTTTAGAAGCTATAGCGTTGCTATAGATACTATTAAGAAGGCTGCTATAGCTATAACCTAAACTACCTAATAGCTAGGTTTAATAACTACCGTCTAATACCTAACCCTATATCTTAAATACTAATACGGCGCTATATACTACTAACGTATAAGATAAAGACGTAGTAATAGCGGTAGAGTTAGATACGGAAATAGAAAATACTAAGTCCTAGCCCTATTCGTAGGTTAGGACGCCCTAATAATAAGGGGATCTATATATCGGCCTGCTTAATAGATAACTTAGTAAAGATAAATAAACGGAAATAGATAGTTTTACCTATAATAGGAATTACTACTAAAAAATAATATAAAAGCCGTTCTATAATTAATTGCGGAGCTATTAATAAATTTATAAATAACGTATTTTACGGGTGAGCTGGTCAAACGGGTGAGCTGATCACTTCAAAAACACACCAAAAAATGGAAAAATCACACTTTAATATCTTAACAACCACTTAATAATAAATTTTAATAATTTAAAT